>Ga0209382_10007510_pt1 | contig 13852 bp, 9 predicted proteins | sample SoiMetdeltSBSDD5_FD_187599 | JGI IMG/M metagenome (GOLD analysis project Ga0209382, IMG submission 187599) | Bulk soil microbial communities from a Populus tree surrounding site in Tennessee, USA - Soil MetaG P. deltoides SBSDD5 (SPAdes) (version 2) | ecosystem: Environmental > Terrestrial >... | reverse complement strand
CAGCTCGCCCTTGACGCGGTCGACCGTAGTGATGACATTGGCACCGGGCTGCTTGAAGACGACGAGGAAGACGCCGCGCTTGCCCGAGGCCCACGCCGCCTTCTTGGCGTCCTCAGGGCCTGGAACGGCACGACCGATGTCGCGCACGCGCAGGGGCGCGCCGTTGCGGTAGGCGACGATGACATCGTTCCAGGCGTCGGCGGCGGTGAGCTGATCGTTGGCATAGATTGTAAAGCTGCGCGTTTCGCCGTCGATGCTGCCTTTGGGCAGGTTGACCGTGGTGATGGCGAGCTTCTCGCGCACGTCCTCCAGCGACAGGTTCTTCGCTACCAGCCTGGCCGGGTCGATCTGGACGCGGATGGCGGGCTTCTGCTCGCCGCCGATCGTGACCTGCCCCACTCCGCCGATTTGGCTGATCTGCTGGGCGAGCTTGATGTCGGCGTTGTCGTTGAGCTCCGTCAGCGGCAGGGTGGCCGAGGTCACCGACAGAATCAAGATCGGCGATTCGGCCGGGTTAACCTTGCGATAGGTCGGAGGCGACGGCAGCCCGGTCGGCAGCTGCCCGCTGGCGGCGTTGATGGCGGCCTGCACGTCGTTGGCCGCAGCGTCGATGTTGCGGTCGAGGTCGAACTGCACGCTGATGCTGGTGGTGCCGAGGCCGCTGGTGGAGGTCATTTGCGACACGCCGGGCACCTGGGCCAGCCGCCGCTCGAGCGGCTGCGCCACCGACGAGGCCATGGTCTCGGCGCTGGCGCCGGGAAACTGCGCGGAGACCTGGATGGTCGGAAAGTCGACGGACGGCAGCGCGGCGACCGGCAGGTTGAGATAGGCGACCACCCCGGCAAACAGCAGGCCCACCATCATCAGCGAGGTGCCGACGGGATAGCGGATGAAGGGCGCGGACAGATTCATGGCCGCCCAGCGCCGGTTGCGGGCGCCTTGGCGGCCGTCGGCCGGTCGGGCCCCTCCACGACCTCCACGGCCCCGCCCGGCTGCACGCGGTAGTGCCCTGCGGTGACGATGCGCTCGCCCGGAGAGAGGCCCTGCTCGATCAGGGCCTGGCCATCCGCGATGCGCCCCACCTTGAGGTCGCGCAGCTCGGCCTTGCCGTCGCCCGTGACGACGTAGGCGAAGAGGCCGTTGGGGCCGCGCTGGACGGCACTGTCCGGTACCACCACGACGTTCCTCGCCGTGCTCACCAGCAGGCGCGTCGTCACCGAAAGGCCGGGCCAGAGCGCGTTGTCCTGGTTGGGAAAGCTGGCCTTGAGCTTGATGGTGCCGCTGGCCGTGTCGACCTGGTTGTCGACCAGCTTCAGGGTGCCGTCGCCGAGCCGCTTCTGGCCGTCGGAGCTGAACGCCGTCACCTTCAGCGGTCCGTTTTTCAGCGCCTCGTTGATGGCGGGCAGCTGCAGCTCAGGTGCGGTGAAGAGCACCGAGATGGGCTGAATCTGAGTGATGGTGAGGATGCCGCTCTGGTCGCCGGGGTGCACGATGTTGCCCGGATCGACCTGGCGAAAGCCGGCGCGGCCCGCGAGCGGCGACCTGATCGTGGTGTAGGCGAGTTGGACCTTGGCGCTCTCGATGGCGGCGTTGTCGGACTCGATCAGGGCGCTGAGGTTGGCGACGTTGGCGGTGCGCTGGTCGAGGAGCTGCTGCGTGGAGACCCCCTGCCTGGCCAGCGGGATGGTGCGCTCCAGCTCTTGCTTGGCGTTCTTCAGGCTTGCCTGGTCCTGGGCCAGCTTGGCCGCGGCCTGGTCGAGCGCCGCCTTGAACGGCGCCGGGTCGATCTGCACCAGCAGGTCGCCCTCCTTCAGCATCTGCCCTTCCTCGAACGCGACCTTGAGGATCTGCCCGTCAACGCGCGACCGGACCGTGACCGTGTTGGTTGCCTGCACCGTGCCGAGACCCGTCAGGGCCATCGCGAAGTCCTTCTTCTCGACCGTGGCGGCGCGAACCGGTGCGGGCTGCGGGCGTGCCGGCTGAACGGCAGCGGACGGGTTGCCGCGATGCGGTCCGAGACGCAGCCAGGCCCCATAGCCGGCATCGAGAAGGAGCACCGAGGCAATCAGCCACAGCACGGACCGGGGCAGGGCCCAGGCCTTGGAGGGGCGCGTGTCGGCTCGTTTCAGCACAGGTGCGATCCTGCGATCGGCACGACCCCGGAGCCGGCGCCGAACGGGCAGCGCGGGACGGCGGGCATCGGCGCGCGGTTGCACGCGCCGGGATTGCCTGTTGCTTTCAGAGGCATAACGCCTGTGCTTCCGGTGCCCCGTCGCGCCGTGCCGACAACCTGCATTCTAAGTTTGCTTCGGAGCGCTTCCGGCCAAAATGGGTGTCGTTCTCGGAGTCGTAGTTAACGGCGGGGCGCGAACCCTGTTCCCGCGGGATGTCGTCGGATTGCTGCACCCGCTGAGGAATGACAGCAGCTCCGGTTGCGCTTTTGCACCCGGTGCGCTCATGATCGCCTGCGGCGCGCAACCACGGGAGAGGGCAGATGCCGGCAGCCGAGCTACCCAGCAGCTTCCAGGCTAGTGCGGCGGCCCCCCCGGGAGCGGCGGCGCGACGGCGGCACCGCGCCCGGTTGCCGGTTCGGCCGATCGCCGGGGTGCTTGCGGCACTGATCGTGCTTTCTCCAGTCGCCTGGGCGGATAGCCTGCTCGACAACCTGCTGGGCTCCTGGGGCGGCTCGGGCCAGATTCGCTACGACGACGGGAAGGCCGAGGATATCAAGTGCACGGCCTACTACACGGGGGGCGGCGACAAGCTGCGACTCGCCATCCGCTGCCGTGGGGGCAGCGCCGAGGTCGAGATCCGCGGGGAGCTGGCGGCGCAGGGTGACAAGCTTGCCGGCACCTGGGAGGAGCGCACCTTCAAGGCCGCGGGCGAGGCCACCGGACGCTATGCCGCAGACAAGATGATCCTCTCGGTGACCGGCGGTGGCTTCTCCGGCGCCATGACCGTTACGACCGCAGGCGCAAAGCAGGTCGTAACCATCAGCGCCGAGGGAATCAAAATGCGCAGCGTGAATGTCACGCTGGCCAAGAGCTGACGCGGTTGAGTGTCATCATATCGCTATCCCGCCGCCGGGCGAAGGAGTAAAAGCCGCCCCGAGTCGCGCGTTCAAGGTGACAGCACAGCGAGGCGCTCATGGCACCAGCCGCGGCGGCGTCACGCTCCAAGGCACTCAAGCAGGCGCACGCCCCGCCCCCGTCCAGTCGGTTCTGGCCGCTGACGCTCGGCGCCATCGGCGTCGTCTACGGCGACATCGGCACGAGCCCGATCTACGCCTTCAAGGAGGCGGCCATCGCGGCTACGGGCGAGGCCCAGGTGATGCCGGCCACCGTGCTCGGCATCCTGTCGCTGATCGTATGGTCGCTCCTGCTGCTGGTGACTCTGAAGTACGTGTTCGTGCTGCTGCGCGCCGACTACAGTGGCGAGGGCGGTACGTTCGCGCTGATGGCGTTGGCCCAGTCGGTGGTCCAGCGCAACCGGCAGGCCATCCTGCTGCTCGGCATCGCCGGCGCCGCCTTCCTCTATGGCGATGCGGCCATCACGCCGGCGCTCTCGGTGATATCCGCCGTCGAGGGCCTGGCCGTGATCGCGCCGGCGTTCGAGAAGGCGGTGGTGCCGCTCTCCATCGCCATACTGGTCGGGCTGTTCGCCATGCAGGGTCGGGGCACCGCAAGAATCGGCGCCCTCTTCGGGCCGATCATCCTCGTGTGGTTCGCCACGCTCGCAGTGGTCGGGCTGGTGCGCATTGCCGAGCACCCGGAGGTGCTGGCCGCGTTCAATCCAGCCTACGGCGTCTCCTTCCTCCTCAGCAACGGGCCAATCGGGTTCACGGTGCTGGGTCTCGTCTTTCTGGCCGTGACAGGCGCGGAGGCCCTCTATGCCGATCTCGGGCACTTCGGCCGGGTTCCAATCCAGACGGCCTGGCTCGGCGTGGCGCTGCCGGCGCTCGCCCTCAACTACCTGGGACAGGGCGCGCTGGTGCTGGGCAACCCGGTGACCCTCCAGAGCCCCTTCTTCCTGATGTTTCCTGAGTGGAGCCGCTGGCCTGTGCTGCTGCTCACGACAGCGGCTACGGTCATCGCCAGCCAGGCCGTCATCACGGGCACCTACTCCATCACCCGGCAGGCGATCCAGCTCGGTCTGCTGCCGAGGTTCAGCATTCGCCACACGTCCGAGGAGATGGCGGGACAGATCTACATGCCGCGGGTGAACTGGCTGCTGCTGAGCGCCGTGCTGCTGCTGGTGGCGGTGTTCAAGACCTCCAGCGGCCTGGCCGCGGCCTACGGCGTCGCCGTGACAGCCACCATGATCGCGACCTCCCTGATGGCGTTCGTGGTGCTCCACAGGCGCTGGCTATGGCCGATGTGGCGGGTTGCGGCGCTGCTGGTGCCGCTGCTGGCGATCGAGCTCGTGTTCTTCAGCGCCAACGCCATCAAGCTCCTGCAAGGCGCGTGGGTGCCGCTGGCCGGTGCTGCCTTTCTTATCGCCGTCATGCTCACGTGGCGGCGAGGGACCGCCATTCTCGCCGCCGAGGAGCGGGCCCACGCCGACCTGCGCTCGGTGCTCAACTCCCTGGAGCGGAAGCCGCCGCTGCGGGTCAACGGCACGGCCGTGTTCCTCACCGCCACACCCGAGGCAGCGCCCAGCTCGCTGCTCCACAATCTCAAGCACAACCACATGCTGCACGAGCGCAACATCCTGCTGACGATCAAGGCGGCTGCCGCGCCGCGCGTGCCCAACAGCGAGCGCGTCAGGATCGAGCCGATTTCGGAGACGTTCACTGCGGTGACCCTCATCTACGGCTTCATGGAGACGCCCGACGTGATGAAGGGGCTGCAGCTGTGCCGGCACCGCGGTCTCAACATCGACCCGCCCGCCACCTCATTCTTCCTGTCACGCCGGATCCTACGCCCCACGCCCAAATCGAAGATGGGCCGCCTGCAGGAGAAGCTGTTCATCTGGCTCGCCCGCAGCGCCGAGACCGCCACGACTTATTTCCGCATTCCGCACGACCGCGTCGTCGAGATCGGGACGCAGATTGTCGTGTAGGGGTGAGGTGGTGAGTGGTGAGGTGGTGAGGTCTGGGTGGTGCGCGAGTTTCGCAATGGCGTGCCATCCACAGGGCAAAGGGGTGCGTCGATCGACCGGCGGCTGATCAAGCCGCACCGGTTCCCCATCCCAGAGGATTCCTCGACCGAGGCCGAGGAGCTGGAAACGGTCATAACTGACGAGTATCTTGTGGTGTGGCTTGGTGCGGATGCCGGGCGGCAGTGTCATTGGACGGCCAGGACCAGCCGCGGCCCGGGTTGTCGATCCCGGTTCCTTAAAGCACCATGGACCTTCTGATTGGTGAAAAACCTGCGTTGTCTCGCGCCCTGACCAAACTCACCACCTCACCACTCACCACTCACCACCTCACCACCCGGAGGGGAAATGCTTCCTGTCAAAAGTCAGCTCAAGATCTGCTTCGCTCACGGCGCCTACCGCATGGCGGAGCGCTTCCAGCTGCGCGACACCGGCATCGCCCATGTGGAGGCGCGCACGGCCGAGGAGCTGGCGCGGCAGCTCCCCGATGCCGATGTGCTGGTCGTCTCCATGATGTGGAAGAACGAGCTTGCGGACATCGCCGGGCAGCTGAAATTCATCCAGTCCATCAGCGCCGGCACGGATCAGTACGACAAGCGGCTCCTGCGCGAGCGGGGGGTGCGCGTGGCCAGCGCCGCCGGCGTCAATGCCCAGGCGGTTGCCGAGCACGCCATGGCGCTGATCCTGGCGCTCAGCCGGCGCCTGCCCGAGGCCCGGGACAACCAGCACGCCAGGCACTGGCGCGGCATGATCGGCGACTTGTCCCGGCGCGAGATGGAGCTGGCGGGCAAGACGCTGCTGGTGGTGGGCATGGGGCGCATCGGCTCCCGGCTGGCACGGCTTGCCAAGGCCTTCGACATGCGCGTGATCGCCATCAAGCGCGACCCGTCGACCGGCACCGAGGGGGCGGATGCCGTCGCCGGGACGGAAAGGCTGCACGAGATGCTCGGCCAGGCGGATGTCGTGGCCCTCACCTGTCCGCTGACGCCGCAGACGCAGAACCTGATCGATGCGGCCGCGCTGGCCGCGATGCGGCCGGACGCCTATCTCATCAATGTCGCGCGCGGGCGCGTGGTGGACGAGCCGGCGCTGATCCAGGCGCTGCAGGAGGGCCGTCTTTCCGCCGCCGCGCTCGACGTGACGTTGGAGGAGCCGCTGCCCGCCGCCTCGCCCTTGTGGGCAATGCCCAACGTGCTGATCACGCCCCACACCGCCGGCGAAACGCGCGCCTACGAGGACAACGTCATCGATATCCTGGTGGACAACCTGGACCGCCTGTGGCGCGGCGCGCCGCTCCGCAACGAGGTGGTGTGAAGCGATGGGCCGCGTCTGCCTCCTTCAAGGGCAACGCGTCGCCTTGCCTGGTCAATGCCTGACGTCGCCTGCTGGAGGCGCGGCCGGTACGCGGCGTGAATCTTTTCAAGTTGCGTCGAGCCGATCGTTGGGTCTGTCCGGCAGCTGAGGTAAGCTGGCGGCGCAGGACGTGGGGTGGGAAGCGTGTTGAGGCGGACCTCCGGGAAAGTGGCAGAGTCGGCGGCCGGGCGTGCGCGATGTCGGGGCGAGGGGGCGTCATGAGCCGCCCGTTGCTGGAGCTTCAGGGCATCGCCAAGCGCTTTCCGGGCGTGCTCGCCAACGACGACGTGTCGCTCGCCGTGGGCAAGGGGGAGATCCACGCCCTGCTCGGCGAGAACGGCGCCGGCAAGTCCACCCTGGTCAAGATCGTCTACGGCGTTCTGCGCCCGGATGCGGGTGTCATGCATCTGAGTGGCGAGGTCTATGCCCCGGCCCGGCCCTCCGAGGCGCGCCAGCGGGGCATCGGCATGGTGTTCCAGCACTTCTCGCTGTTCGACGGGCTCACCGTGGCCGAGAACATCGCCCTTGGGCTTGCCAGCCGGCGTGCGCGCAAGAGTCTCGGTGACCGCATCGCCGCCGTCTCCACGGCCTACGGGTTGAGGCTCGATCCTGGCCGGCTCGTCGGAACGCTGTCGGTGGGCGAGCGCCAGCGCGTCGAGGTGGTGCGCTGCCTGCTGCAGGACCCGAAGCTCCTCATCATGGACGAGCCCACCTCCGTGCTGACGCCGCAGGAGGCCGAGGTTTTGTTCGCGACGCTGCGGCGGCTCAGGTCCGAGGGCTGCTCGATCCTCTACATCTCGCACAAGCTGGAGGAGATCCGTGCCCTGTGCGACCGCGCCACCATCCTGCGCGGCGGCAAGGTGGTGGCGACCTGCGACCCACGCCAGAAGACTGTCCGCAGCCTCGCCGAGACGATGATCGGCACGACGCTAACGCCCCCGCGGCGCGAGGGTAACGGCGCCGGCGCGGTACGCCTGAAGGTGTGCCGCCTGACGCTGGCGAGCGACGCGCAGTTCGGCGTCGCCCTGGACGATGTGAGCCTGGAGGTGAGAGCCAGGGAGATCCTCGGCATCGCCGGCGTGGCCGGCAACGGCCAGGCCGAGCTGATGCAGGCGCTGACCGGGGAGCGGCCGGCCCGGCATGCCGACGCCATCGTCATCGACGGCGTCCCCGTGGGCACCAGCGGGCCTACCGCGCGGCGGGCGCTGGGCATGTGCTTCGTGCCTGAGGAGCGCCTGGGGCACGCGTCGGTGGCCGACATGACCCTGTGGGAGAACGCCGCCCTCACTGCCACGCCGCGCATGGGGCTTGCCCGCCTGGGCTTCCTCGGCGTCGCTAAGGCCAGGGCGTTCGCCGCCCGCGTCGTGGCCGACTTCGATGTCCGCACAGCGAGTGTGGACAGCGCCGCGCGCAGCCTCTCGGGGGGCAACCTGCAGAAGTTCGTGATCGGCCGCGAGATGCTGCGGGCCCCCGCGGTGCTGGTTGCAGCGCAGCCGACCTGGGGCGTCGATGCGGGCGCGGCGGCCACCATCCACCGCCTGCTTCTCGCGCTGGCGCAGGCTGGCACGGCGGTGCTCATCGTCTCGCAGGACCTGGATGAGCTGTTCACCATCGCCCACCGCATCGCCGTGATCGCCAACGGCCGCCTGACGCCCCCGAAGCCCGCCGAGCAGCTGACCGCGCACGAGATCGGCCTCAGCATGGGTGGCGCCCAGCCTGAGCATGGGGCGGAGGCCGTCCGTGCTTAGGTCCCCGCTCGGACTGGAGCCGCGTCCACAGCCTTCTCGGGCCATGTTCTGTCTCACGCCGGTCCTCGCGGTTCTGCTCACGCTGGCGGCCGGGGTGGTGCTGTTCGCGGCGCTCAGGAAGCCGCCCCTGGAGGCGCTGTCGCTCATCTTCGTCGCGCCACTCACGACGCTGCGTGGGCTTGCCGAGCTGACGGTGAAAGCCACGCCGCTGATTCTGATCGCCATCGGATTGGCGGCGGGCTTCCGCGCCGGCATCTGGAACATCGGCGCGGAGGGGCAATTCACGGTCGGCGCTCTGACCGGCGGCAGCGTCGCCCTGGCGTTTTACCCCGCGACGGGCTGGTGGCTGCTGCCGCTGATGGCGCTGGCGGGAATTGCCGGCGGCGCCGCCTGGGGCGCTATCCCAGCGCTCCTGCGCACCCGCTTCAATGCCAACGAGATCCTGGTCAGCCTGATGCTGACCTATGTGGCGGTGCTGCTGCTCGGGTCGCTGGTGCACGGGCCCCTGCGCGATCCGGACGGCCTCAACTTCCCCGAGAGCCGCCTGTTCCAGACCGCCATGCCGCTCATCATCTCCGGCACGCGCGCGCATGTCGGCTTCGTGGTCGCCTTGCTTGCTGCGCTCGTCGCCTGGGTGCTTCTGGAATGGCACCTGATCGGCTTCCAGATCAAGGTGCTGGGCCAGGCGCCGCGGGCGGCGAGCTTCGGCGGCTTCTCGGAGCGCCGGCTCGTATGGCTCTGCTTTCTCGTTTCCGGCGGCTGCGCCGGCCTCGCTGGTCTGTTCGAGGCCGCAGGTCCCGTCGGCCAGCTCGTGCCGCAGCTTCCTGCCGGCTACGGCTTCACGGCCATCATCGTCGCCTTCCTCGGCCGGCTGCATCCCGCCGGCATCGTCCTGGCCGGCCTGCTGATGGCGCTCACCTATATCGGCGGCGAGACGGCGCAGATCAGCATGAGCCTGCCCAGCGCCGCCACGGCGGTCTTCCAGGGGCTGTTCCTGTTCTTCCTGTTGGCATGCGATGTGCTGGTGACTTACCGGCTGAGGTGGATGTGGCGAACGGCGAATGGGGATCGGAAATTAGTCGTGTCACCCCCTATTCGCCATTCGCCACTCGCCATTCGCCCATTGCGGGACTGACGCCGCCCATGGACCTCCTCGTCAACATCGTCATCGGCGCCATGATTGCCGCCACGCCGCTTCTGCTCGCAGCCACTGGCGAATTGGTAACCGAGCGTGCCGGCGTGCTCAACCTTGGTGTCGAGGGGATGATGATCGTCGGCGCCATCGCCGGCTTCTCGGCCATGATCGCCACCCGCAGCATTCCTCTCGCCCTGCTGGCCGCGATGGGTGCGGGCGCTGTCATGGCGGCTTTGTTCGGCATCCTTGTGCTCACGCTGCGGGCCAGCCAGGTGGCGTCCGGCCTGGCGCTCACCATGTTCGGCCTGGGTCTGTCGGCGCTGTGGGGCCAGGGCTACAGCGGCCTCTCCGCCCCGGCCTTCCCGCACCTCCACATTCCGGGCCTCACCGACCTGCCGCTCATCGGCAAGCTGCTGTTCGGCCACGACCTCCTCGTTTATCTCTCCTTGGCCATGGTGGCTTTGGTCGCCTGGGTCCTGCAGGGCACCCACATCGGCCTCATCCTGCGTGCCGTCGGCGAGAATCACGACGCCGCCCACGCCATCGGCTACCCCGTGATTGCCTGCCGCTACCTCGCCGCCATGTTCGGCGGCGCCATGGCGGGCCTTGGCGGTGCGTACCTCTCGCTGGTGGTGACACCCCTGTGGGTGGAGCGCATGACGGCCGGCCGCGGCTGGATCGCGCTGGCGCTCGTTGTGTTCGCGGCCTGGCGGCCGTGGCGCGCGCTGCTCGGGGCCTATCTGTTCGGCGGCATCACCGTGCTCCAGCTGCACAGCCAGGCACTTGGGCTTAAGATCGACGCCCAGCTCCTCGCCATGCTGCCCTACCTCGCCACCATCGCCGTGCTGGTGCTGATCTCGCGCGACACCATGCGCCAGCGGCTCAACGCCCCGGCGTGCCTCGGCAAGCCGTTTCATGCGACAGCCTGATCTTCAATCGAGCAGAAGAAAGAGGAGGACACCGATGCTCTCTCGACTGGGTCAATACGCAGCGGGCGTGCTTATCGCCGCGGCTGCCGCCGTTGCAGTCGGCGCGCCGGCGCTGGCGCAAAGCAAGACCAAGGTGAGCTTCGTCTACGTGGGGCCGATCGGCGACCACGGCTGGAGCTACCAGCACCACCAGGGCCTGCTCGCCATCAAGGCGGCGTTCGGCGACAAGGTCGAGACGAGCTTCGTCGAGAGCGTGCCGGAAGGGCCCGATGCCGAGCGCGTCATCGACCAGCTCGCCGCCACGGGGAGCAGCATCATCTTCACCACCTCGTTCGGGTTCATGAACCCGACCGTCAAGGTGGCCGCCCGCTATCCGAACGTGAAGTTCGAGCACGCCACGGGCTTCAAGCAGGCGGCAAACGTGGCCACCTACGATGCGCGCTTCTACGAAGGCCGGCACATCATCGGCCTGATCGCCGGCAAGATGACCAAGACCAATGTCATCGGCTACGTGGGCTCGTTCCCAATCCCCGAGGTGGTGATGGGCATCAATGCTGCCTATCTCGCCGCCAAGTCGGTGAATCCCGCCGTCAAATTCAAGGTGGTGTGGGTCTCCACGTGGTTCGATCCCGGCAAGGAGGCTGCCGCCGCCAAGACGTTGATGGACCAGGGCGCCGATGTCCTGATGCAGCATACGGATTCGCCGGCGCCCGTGAAGTATGCCGAGGAGAAGGGCATCTTCGCCTTCGGCCAGGCCTCCGACATGGTGCAGTTCGGACCCAACGCGCATCTCACGGCGATCGTCGACAACTGGAACCCCTACTACCTCAAGCGCGTGAAGGAGGCGATCGACGGCACCTGGACGTCCGGCGCCGTGTGGGGCGGCATGAAGGACGGCACCGTGGTGATGTCGCCATGGTCGAAGAAGATCCCGCCCGACGTGGTCGCCTTGGCCGAGAAGGCGCGCGGCGGCATCATCGCAGGCACGCTGCATCCCTTCACCGGCCCCATCAACAAGCAGGACGGCACGCCCTGGCTGAAGGCCGGCGAGACCGCCCCCGACAAGGACCTCGCCAGCATGAATTTCTACGTGGAGGGTATGGAAGGCGCACTGCCAAAGTAGCACCAGCGGGGGTCGGCCCCCGTCATACCGTCCCACGGAACTCTGACCCATCGAGGTTTTCGGCAGTCGCGGAAGCAGCGACACCCGACTGCCGACTGCCAGGGGTGGATCAAAACCTAGCCGGGGCGGCAATCATCCATTCAGTTCCTTCTTGTGAACGGGGTCTGCCCCCTCGCCTCCACCGTTTGATGTCAAATGCAAGCGCTGACGCGAGGGGTCTGACCCCGTCTCAAAATCCTCAGCTCGCCACGCGTCGCGGTGGCGTAACGCCAGCCTGGCGATGCCTGCCAAATCGCCCGCCCCGCTCTGCGCCAGCGCAATCTGCAGCTCGTCGACGAGCGTGTCGGCCACATGCCTCGCGCCATCGGGGCCGAGCGCCGCGAGGCCCAACATGAAGGCGCGCCCCACCAGCACGGCATCCGCCCCGCACGCCAGGGCCTTCAGGGCATCGAAGCCGGACATGATGCCGCCGTCCATCAGCACGCACATGCGCCGGCCGACCGCGGCGCGGATGGCCGGCAGGACGTCGATGGAGGTCGGCGACGGGTCGAACTGGCGCCCGCCGTGGTTCGACACGACCACGCCGTCGAGGCCGATCTCCGCCGCCTTCTCGGCGTCGGCCGGATGCATGATGCCCTTCACCACCAGCGCCCGTGGCCAGCGATCACGGATGCGGGCCAGCGTGTCCCACGTGACGCCGGACCCCGCGCGCGCGTCCTTGACGACCAGGTCGTACTCGCGCTTGTGCGCGCCCGGCCGGCAGTAGGGCGCCATGTTCTCGAAGTGCGGCATCCCTGAGCGCGCCAAGGCCGCGAGCCAGGTCGGCCGCATCAGCGCGCCCGCCATCATCCTGGGTGTGATCCGCCTCGGTATGGAGAAGCCGTTGCGCATGTCGCGGACCCGCCGGCCGCGCGTCGGCACGTCCACCGTCACGGCCAGCACCAGGGCGCCAGCAGCCTCCGCACGGCGCACCAGGTCGAAGCTCACCCGATGGTCCTGGGCCGGCATGCTGTAGAGCTGGAACCAGAAGCTCTCCGGTGCCGTCTGCGACACCTCCTCCATGGACGCGGTCGCCATCGTCCCGGTCATGTAGGGAAGGCCAGTATGGCGCGCCGTCTCGGCCAGGAGGCGCGTGGCGCCGGGCCAGATGGCGCCGTCCATGCCCACCGGGGCGATCACCACCGGTGCCCGGTAGCTGCGGCCGAACAGGCGTGTGGCGGTGCTCGCCGCAGCCACATCCTCGCAGTAGCGCGGGACGATCTCGATCCGCCCGAGAGCGGCGATATTGTGCGACCGGTTGGTGAGGTCGCCCGTGCCGTCGTGCAGGTAGTCGAACGCGAAATAGGGAATGCGCCGCCGCGCCCGCTGCTCCAGCCCGGCAACGGTCGGATACTGCATTCGCCACCTTGCAAGCCGGCGGTCACGATCCGCCATGCCCGATCCCTCCCCGGAGTTGGCTCTTGCCCCTCGCTCACACGTTCGAGCTATGGCTCGTCCTTCACAATGCAACAGGCAGCCGTCGACCTGCAGGCAGCAAAGGAAATCGCGAGGAGCTTACGCAATCCGGGCACGAAAAGCCCATGTCATTTTGACTGACGAGGCATGGCTTGTGCCGTGAGTGCGCTGAATCGATACTGGCCTGCTGCTTCACGCGTTCAGGCGTCCCTCGATGCAGGTCGCCGTCTCGCCACCGATCCAAATGTCGGCGCCGATACGGGCAACGTGGACTCGACCAGCGCGCCCAAGCGCCGTGCCCTGGCTGGCGACGTAGGCGTCCGGCGCGAGACCCGCTCCGATCAGCCACTGCGCAAGGCCGGCATTGAGGCTGCCGGTCACGGGGTCCTCGGCCGGCCGGGTGCCGACGAACGCCCGCACCTCGAACTGCGCATCGCCTCCGCCCTGCCTCCCGTCCCATGGGCCGACGACGCCGAGGGACTGACCGGGCAGTGCGGCGTAGCTCCGCTCGATCGCCAGCACCTCCGCTGCGGTGGATAGCATCACGGCCACCCAACCAGGCCCGTTGTCGACCCATTGCGAGGCCCGGATGCGGGCGGGATCGATCTGCAGCGCCCGCGCGATGCGGGCCAGCATATCCGGCGCAACCTCACCGCTGCGTTGCAGCGGAGGAGCCGCGAAGGCGAGGCGCTTGCCATCACGCCTGATCCGCACAAGCCCCACACCACACTCCTGAACGACGTCGTCTCCCCTGGGAGCGTTGCCGGCCGCAAGCCACGCGTGGCAGCTGCCCAGCGTCGGATGTCCGGCGAACGGCAGCTCGCGCTCGGGCGTGAAGATTCGCGCCCGATAGTCGGCCTGCGGGTCGGTCGGGCGCAGCAAGAACGTGGTCTCGCTCAGGTTGGTCCAGTTGGCGATGGCCGCCATCTGCTGGTCCGTCAAGTCGTCGGCGCCGACGATCACGGCCAGCGGATTGCCCTTGAAGGGAACGGCCGAGAAGACGTCGACCTGC
>Ga0209382_10007507_pt1 | contig 13856 bp, 11 predicted proteins | sample SoiMetdeltSBSDD5_FD_187599 | JGI IMG/M metagenome (GOLD analysis project Ga0209382, IMG submission 187599) | Bulk soil microbial communities from a Populus tree surrounding site in Tennessee, USA - Soil MetaG P. deltoides SBSDD5 (SPAdes) (version 2) | ecosystem: Environmental > Terrestrial >... | reverse complement strand
AGGGCCGTGGCCAGGCCCTCCAGCGCCTCGTGGTCCAGGGCGTTGCGGCGCTCGGGCCGGTCGATGGTCAGGACGACGACATGGCCGCGGGCCTCGCTGTGGATCACGCGCGCACGCTATCCAGCCGTGCTGCCCTAGCCTGCGCTCACGACATGCCCCTGGCGGAGGGGGCGTGCAGATGAAGGACGGACCGATGAACTCTCCCGCCTCGGGGTGGCAGCGCGACCCCACAGCTCGCCACGAGTACCGCTACTGGGACGGCAGCCGCTGGACCGACGACGTCTCCGACCGGGGGGTCACGGCTACTGACCCGATGCCGCCGCCGGGCCCGGGCGCCGACCCCACCCAGGTGATCGACCCCACCCAGGCCTTCCCGTCGGCGCCGCAGGCACCGCCGGCCCCGACCCAGACCTACGGCCAGCCGCCGGCCCCCGGGTATGGCCCGGACGGCGCGGCCGGGTTCGGGCCCTACGGGTCGTTGCCCAACCAGGCCGGGGCGTACGGCTCCTATGGCAATGGTGGGGGCCCACCTGCGGCCGGGCCACCGCCCGGCTCCGGGGCCAAGACCGGCCTGTTCGTGGGCATCGGCGTGCTGGTCGTCGCCGCGGTCGCAGGCATCGCCTTCCTGGTCACCAAGGACGACGACTCCAACGAGACGTCCACCAACCCGCTGTCCGACCAGACGAACCCGAGCGACCCCACTGTCACCACGCTCCCGAGCGACCCCGGCGGCGACACGGGGGACGACACGAGCGACGACACGAGCGACGACCCGGGCGAGATCGACAGCCTCGACGACCTGGCCAACGTCGACCCGGACGACATCACCGAGGAGCAGCTGATCCCCCTCGTGGCCGCAGAGCTGTCGAGCTCGGGCCTCATGTCCGAAGACGAGGCCACGTGTGTGGCCGAGGTGATGTTCGAGAACCTCGACGTGGAGGACATCATCGCGCTCGGGGAGTCGGGCACCGATCCCATGTCGGCCCTCACGCCCGAGCAGATGAACGTCCTCACCTCCGGCATGGTCGACTGCATGGGCGGGGCCATCGAGCCCTGAGCCCCGAGCGAGGAGCCACGGTGGTGAGCCCGCGGGCGTAGCGGGCACACTGCGGCCGTGAACCGCCCCGCCGACGAGCCCCCGACCGAGCCCGAGCCGGGCGAACCGGCCGTGCGCGCCCGCCCGGCTGACCCGGTGCTGGCCCGGCGCCGCCAGATCGCACGGGCGGCGGACCTCGGCCAGCGCATCGGCTACGCGCTGTTCGGGCTGGCGGTCGCCGTCTTCGTGGTCGGCTTCGTCGTGGGACTCACCGGCGCGGTGGTCGTGGTGGTGGTCACGGCCCTGGTGGTGGGCTCGCTGGTGCTGGCCCCGGCCATCGTCGCGGGCTACGGCGTGAAGGCCGCCGATCGCGACGATCGCGAGCACGGGCGCAACGTCTGACACGAAATTCCATACAGATGACGTCACGGGCGGTCACCTGAGTGTTACCGTAAGGTAACCCGCTTTATCCGTGTGGCATAAGGGATCGCCTGTGTCGGACTCCAAGAACGAGGCCGCAGTTTCCACCCGCCTGCCGGCGGCGCGCCGTCGTCGCCAGCTGCTGGAGGTCGCTCTCCGGGTCTTCGCCGAGCGGGGCTACCACGATGCATCCATGAACGACATCGCGATCGCCGCCGGTGTCACCAAGCCCGTGCTCTACCAGCACTTCACCTCCAAGCGCGAGCTCTTCACCGAGCTGCTGACCGACGTGGGCCGCGACCTGCAGGACAAGATCACCAAGGCGATCGCCTCGGCCCATGGCCCCCGGGAGATGGTCGAGCTCGGGTTCGCCGGCTACTTCAACTACGTCAGCCGGCACCGCGACGCCTTCAAGCTGTTCTACGGCGGCGGCCTGGTGCGGGACGCAGAGTTCGCCGAGCTGGTCAACCAGACCGAGCGGGCGGTGGCCGCCCTGGTGGCCGGCCTCATCGAGATAGAGGGCCTCAGCGCGAGCCAGCGCCAGGTCCTGGGCCACGGCATCGTGGGGATGATCGAAGGGGCCAGCATCCACTGGCTCAACACCAACAGCGACGCCGATCCCGAGACCCTCGCCCACCAGCTGGCCGACCTCGCCTGGCGGGGCCTGCGGGGCGTGACGCCCTGACCTCTTCGCCCGCCGGGGAACCAACCGACGGGCCCGCGACTCGAGGGGATCTGGCAGCGAGACTCAGGGCGCAGCCGGCGACGGCCGGCCCGAGCGCGGGCGAGACGTTCGACGAGCTGTTCCAGCGGGAGCGGAGCGACTCCCACGGCCGGAATGTTGCGACGGACGGTGGCGATTCGGGGTTGCCGCCGCCGTACGCGACAGTGCCGCCCGCTGGGGGGTTGCGAGCGGCACCATCTTTCCTGCAGAGAGCGACGAGTGGAGGGGGGAGTACTCGCTACTCGATCCGCAAGAGCAAGCATCAGTGTACGGCGTCGCGCGGGCTTGTCACGGTCATCCCCGCGTGTCAGGTGTCACGTCCCCTCTCGACACCCGGGTGGCCGCGGAGTGGAATGTGCCCGTGACCATCCGTACCTCACCGTGGCCCGCCGGCGTCCCGTGCTGGGCCGACCTCATGAGCCCCGACGTCGAGGACGCCCGGGAGTTCTACGGGCGCGTCGTCGGCTGGGACTTCCAGGACACCGGGGACGATTACGGCGGCTACGTGATCGCCGCGGTCGGCCCGTCGGCCGCCGCGGGTATCGGGCCCGCGCCCGAGGGGCTCCCGAGCGCGTGGACCATGTACTTCGCCAGCGACGACGTCGACAAGACGGCCACGTCGGTCACCGAGAACGGCGGCACGATCATGATGCCCCCCGGCGACGTCGGCGATCTGGGCCGCCTGTTCGTCGGCGCCGACCCCACCGGCGCCGTCTTCGGCGTCTGGCAGGCGGGCACCAACATCGGCGCCGAGGTGGTCAACGAGCCCGGCGGCATGATCTGGGAGGACCTGCGCTCCCCCGAGCCCGATGCCGCCCGCGAGTTCTACGGCGCGGTCTTCGGCCACACGTTCTCGCCTCTCGCGGACGACGTCCCCGACTACACCACGTTCCACACGCCGGGCCAGGAGGCCCCCTTGGGCGGCATGGGCGGGATGATGGGCTCGCCGGCCGCGCCCGCTCACTGGATCCTGTACTTCGCCGTGGCCGACACCGACGCCTCGGTCGCCGCCGCCGAGGCGGGCGGCGGCACGATCGTGGCCCCGGCCTTCGACACCTCCTACGGGCGCATGGCCGGCATCACCGACCCCGCGGGCGCCACGTTCTGGGTGATGCAGGACACGAGCCAGCCCGGGGCCGACGAAGAGGGATAGCCGCCCCCCGGTGCGCGTCCTGGCGCTCGCGCCCTACCCCTACGAGGCGGCGAGCACGCGCTTCCGGCTCGGGCAGTTCGTGCCGGCCCTGGCCGAGCGCCCGCGGCCGGGCCGCCCTAGGGCTGTTGCGGGGCGCGGCCGGGCGGCTCGCCGACCTGGTCCGGGCCCGGGACGCCGACGTCGTGCTGGTGCTGCGGGAGGCGGTGATCGCCGGCCCGCCGGTGGTCGAGGTGCTGGCCACGGCCATCGGCCGCTGCCCCCTGGTGCTCGGCCTCGACGACGCGACATGGGTGCCCTACCGCAGTCCCACCCACGGCCGCCGGGGCACGGCCCTCAAGTCGCCGCGCAAGGCGTTCACGCTGATCGACCGGGCCGCCGCGGTGACCTGCGGCAGCCGGCACGTGGCCGAGCTCGTCGCGGCGCGGGGTGGGCACGCGGTGCTGCTCGCCCCGGCCGTCGACCTGGACCTGTTCCGCCCGCGCCCGAGTGCCACGGCCGGGGCCCGCGTCCCGGTGGTCGGCTGGGTGGGCACCCACTCGACCTTCCTCTATCTCCGGGCCGTGCTCCCGGCGCTGGCGGCCGTGGCCGGGCAGCACGCCTTCCGCCTGCGGATCGTCGGCGCGGGGCCTCCGGCGCCGGTCCCGCCCGGACTCGACGTCGAGTGGCGGGACTGGTCGCTGGCCCGGGAGGCGGAGGACTTCGCCTCGCTCGACGTCGGCCTCCACCCGCTGCCCGCCGGCGACGCCTGGGCCGAGGGCGAGGCAGGCCTGAAGGCCGTGCAGTACATGGCCAGCGGGGTGCCCTTCGTGATGTCGCCGGCCGGCAGTGCCGCCGAGCTGGGGAGGCCGGGGACGACGCACCTGCTCGCCGAGGACGCGGGATGGGAGGCCGCGCTCGACCGGCTGCTGGACGTCGCCCGCCTGAGGGCTCGCATGGGCGCCGCCGGCCGTGAGCACACGGTCGCCCACCATTCGGTCGAGGCGGGCCGCGGAGACCATGGCCGATGCCCTACGGGCGGCCGGGTCATGAGCCGGCACCCGCGGCTGGCGCTGCTGGACGCGACCAGCGTCGCCATCGGCGACGGGGCCAGCATCGGTCACGGCAACTTGGTGGTGGATGTGAGCCGGCTCGTGCTGGGGCCAGGCCGGCATCGGCGAGCTCAACCTGGTCCGGGGGGCGACGAGGTGCGGCTCGGCGCCGGGAGCGAGCTGCGGCGGCGCAATATCGCGGAGACGCCCTGGGTGATCGACGACGTCAGCCGCGACCTGAGCTACGTCGGAGTCCGCTGAACGCGACGACCCGAGCGCTCGGCCCTGACCGGGCCGAGCACTCGGAACGTCACCGCCATCAGGTCATGTCGCAGCAGCGCGAAGCCGCAGGAGCAGGAGCCACCGCGGTACAGGCCCAGCCAAGCACCGCGGCCGGTGAGACCTACTCGATGCGCAGGCCGCTGATGGCGCGGGCGATCACGAGCTGCTGGATCTGCTCGGTGCCCTCGAAGATGTCGTAGATCTTGGCGTCCCGGTGCATGCGCTCGACCGGGTACTCGCGGGTGTAGCCGTAGCCGCCCAGGATCTGGATGGCCCGCTCGGTCACCCACACCGCGGTGCGGCCGGCCTTGAGCTTGGACATCGAGCCCTCGGCGTTGGTGTAGCCGCCGTTGCGGGCCAGCCACGCGGCCCGGTGCACGAGCAGGCGGGCGGCGTCGATCTCGGTGGCCATGTCGGCCAGCATGAAGGCGATGGCCTGGTTCTCGATGATCGCCTTGCCGAACGCCTTGCGCTCCTTGGCGTAGTCGAGGGCGTACTCGTAGGCGGCCCGGGCGATGCCCACCGCCATGGCCGCCACCGACGGGCGCGTGGCCTCGAAGGTGGCCATGGCCGGCTGCTTGGCGCCGGTCCGCTGCTGCTCCCGGGCCCGGGCCAGCTTCTCGTCCAGCTTCTCCTTGCCGCCCAGCAGCAGGCGGCCGGGCAGGCGCACGTCCTCCAGCACGACCTCGGCGGTGTGCGAGGCGCGGATGCCGTGCTTCAGGTACTTCTGGCCCTGGGACAGGCCCTTGGTGCCCGGCGGGACCACGAAGCTGGCCTGGCCGCGGCCCTTGAGCGCGGGGTCGACGGTGGCCACCACCACGTGGATGTCGGCGATGCCGCCGTTGGTGATCCACGCCTTGGTGCCGTTCAGCACCCACTCGTCGCTGGCCTCGTCGTAGGTGGCCCTCGTCTTGAGCGAGCTCACGTCGGAGCCGGCGTCGGGCTCGGACACGCAGAACGCCCCGAGCTGGATCTTGTCCTCCGTGCCGAAGCACTGCGGGACCCACTCCATGACCTGCTCGGGCAGGCCGGTCCCGGCGATGCCGGCCGCCGCCAGCCCGGAGCCGAAGATCGACAGGCCGATGCCGGCGTCGCCCCAGAACAGCTCCTCCAGGGCCACCGGCAGGGTGAGGCCGCTGGTGTCACCCAGCGAGGCCTGGGCGAAGAAGTCGAAGGAGTACAGCCCGATCTTGGCGGCCTCCTCCACGATGGGCCACGGGAACTCCTCCCGCTCGTCCCACTCATGGGCCGCGGGGCGGACGACCGCCTCGGCGAAGTCGTGGACCCATTTCTGGATCTGCTGTTGATCCTCGTTGAGTTCGAGGGAGAATTCACTCATCGGGCGACCCCTGGATGCGTCGGCGTCGTGTGCTGTTACCGCCCGGTAACAAGATCTGATCGTAGGGTAGCGGGTCCAACCACATTGTGCTGCTGCACCGACACAAACGTCAGTCAGTGATGGTGGCGTCACTCCCCGAAGGTGTGATCGAAGGACAGGGCCTCACCGATCCCCCTCGACCCGCCGACCGGGCGCCGGGGCCCGCCCTAACGTGCGCCACATGGGGACGCTCGACGAGGTAGTGGCCGGCGCCGTCGGGGGGCACCGGGCGCCGGGGGCAGTGGCCGCGGTCAGCCGGGACGGGGAGGTCGAGGTCGGTGCGGCCCATGCCGATCCCGAGGCGCTGTACCAGGTCGGCTCGGTGACCAAGGTCATGACCGCCACGCTGGTGCTCCAGCACGTCGAGCGGGGCGACATCGCCCTCGACGACCCGGTGGCCGACCACCTCGACGACTTCCGGCTCGACCCGCCTGAGGCCACCCGGCAGGTGACGGTCCGCCACCTGCTCACCCACACCTGCGGGATCGACCGGGCCGACGCGTTCGTCGACACCGGGTCGGACGACGGCTGCCTGGCCCGCTTCGTCGCCGAGGTGATCGCCGGCGCGCCCCTGATCCACGCGCCCGGCGAGCACTGGTCCTACTGCAACGCCGGCTACGTGGTGCTGGGCCGGCTGGTGGAAGTGCTCGACGGCCGGCCGTGGGACGACGCCCTCGCCGCCCGGATCTTCGACCCGCTGGGACTGGCGGCGGTGACGGCGGCCCGGCTCGACCGCACGGACAGTCCGCTCGCCGCCGGCCATCGCTACGATCCCGAGCGCGGTGAGGTCGTCCCCGAGCCGCAGGTCATGCCCCGCAGCGTCGGGCCGGCCGGCAACGTGGTGGCCACGGCCGCCGACCTGGTGAGGTTCGCGGAGGCGCTCACGGACGGCCGCGGCCGGCTGCTCGGTCCGGACCTGGCGGCGGCGATGCTGGAGCCCGACGTGCCGATGCGCATCGGGCACCAGGGGCTCGGCTGGACCGTGCCGCTGCCCGGGGTCGGCTCCCACGGCGGGACGACCCCGGGGGGCACCGCGCTGCTCGTGGCCATGCCGGGCCGAGGGGCGTTCGCGGTGGTGGCCGACGGGCCGGGCGCCCTGGCCATCAGCGCCGCGGTGCGGGCGCACCTGTTCGGGGCGCCGGCGCAGCCGCTGGGGTCCCGGCGGGAGCCCGGGACCGGTCCCGAGCTGGCGCCGGAGGCGTGCGCCGGCCGCTATGCCCGCTATCTCGTGACCCGCGACGTGACGTGCGACGCGAGCGGGACCCTGACGGTGACCACGACGTACCAGGAGCCGCTCGCCGGCCTGTTCCGGGAGCCCGAGCCGACGCCGCTCGAACCGCTCGGCGGCGGGTCGTGGGCCGGCCAGCACCCGTACGAGGACTTTCCGCAGCTGTGGGACTTCAGCGAGCCCGATGGCGAGGGCCGACCCCGCTTGCTCTCGACCGGCCGGCTGAGCGTCCGGGTGGGCTAGCCACCCAGGGCTCAGGCCGGGCGGACGATGGGGCCGGTGGGCGTGTCCTCGATGACGTAGCCGGCGGCCTTGATCTGGTCGCGCAGGGCGTCGGCGCGGGCCCAGTCGCGGTCGGCACGGGCCTGCTCACGCTGGCGGGCCAGATCGACCAGCTCGGCCGGGACCTCGGCCTCCTCGCCGTGGAGCTGCAGCCCCAGGGCGCCGGTGATCTCGATCACCGCCGCGGCCTTGGGGCCGGCGGTGTCGGGATCGCGGGCGTCGAGCGCGGTGTTGGCCTCCCTCACCAGGTCGAACACCAGGGCCATGGCGGCCTGGGTGTGGAGGTCGTCGTCCATCGCCTCCCGGAACCGGTCGAGGGCGGCGGGATCGGGCTCCACGGTGCCGTCCGCCACCGCGGGCAGTTTGGCCGCCACCTGGCGGGCGAACGTGTCGAGACGGTCGAGCCCGCCCTCCGCCTGCGTCAGCGTCTCGTCGGTGACCTCGACGGGCGACCGGTAGTGCGACTGGAGCGACAGCAGCCGGTAGGCCCGCGGGTCGTACCGCTCGACCAGGTCCAGGACATTGGCCACGTTGCCCAGCGACTTGGACATCTTGGTGCCCTCGACCTCGACCATCCCGCAGTGGAACCACAGCCGGGCGAACTCGTGGCCGTCGGCCACCGCCTGGGCCCGCTCGTTCTCGTGGTGGGGGAAGCGGAGGTCGAGCCCGCCGCAGTGGATGTCGAACCCGTCGCCCAGCAGGTCGAGCGACATGACCACGCACTCGGTGTGCCAGCCGGGCCGGCCGGGGCCCCAAGGCGAGTCCCAGGTGGGCTCGTCGGGCTTGGCCTTCTTCCACAGCACGAAGTCGATGGGCGAGCGCTTCTCCTCGCTGGCCTCCACCCGGGCGCCGGCCCGCAGCGACTCCAGCGGCTGGCCCGCCAGCTCGCCGTAGCCCGGGACCTTCTCGACCTCCATGTAGACCCCGTCGCTGGTCTCGTAGGCGTAGCCGCCGTCGACCAGCCGGCCGATGAGGGCGACCATGTGGTCGACGTACGCGGTGGCGTGCGGGTCGTGGTCGGGGCGTCCTACGCCCAGGGCGCCGATGCCCTGGTACCAGACGGCCTCGCAGCGCTCGGTGATGTCGCGCCAGTCCCGCTGCTCGTCCAGGGCGCGGGCGATGATCTTGTCCTCGATGTCGGTGATGTTCGACACGAACGTGACGTCGTAGCCCGACCACACCAGGTAGCGCCGGAGCACGTCGTAGGAGATGTTGGTGCGGCCATGGCCGATGTGGGGCGGGCCGTACACGGTCGGGCCACAGGCGTAGATCGACACCTTGCCGGGATCGCGCGGCTCCAGGGGCACGACGCGGCCCCTGGCGGTGTCGAACAACCTGAGCATGGGGCGCGAGGGTAGCTAGCGCCCCACAGGGGACGGCACCGAGTAACCCAGCTCGACCAGGGTCGGCCCCATGAGCTCGTGCATCACGCCGTGCTCGGCCGCGGTCAGGTTCGTGCGCCATCCGCCGGGGGTGGCCGAGCGGATCTCCTTGCCCTCACCGCGATCGGCCGCCGGCACGGCCTCGAAGGCCTGCGCCTCGGCCACCTCCGCCAGCCGTGCCGGCTCGGCGTCCAGGCCCAGGCCGCGGCACACCCGGGCCAGCTGGTGGCCTGGGTCGGCGACCAGGTCCTCGTAGCGGACCAGCACTCGCCGCGACGGCGGGTGCTGGGCGTACACGCGCCGTACCACCGCGGTCCGGTAGGTCCAGACCGCCGACTGCCAGCGCACCAGCGCCAGCCGGCCGGCCTCGGTGACGGGGAAGGCGCCCTCGTCGAGGGCCCAGGAGCCCTCCCGGTAGGCGGCCAGCCACGAGTCGACCACGTCCCGGCCGTCCCGGAGCAGGAACACCACCCGGGATCCGGGGAACAGCGACACGATCTGGTCCGCCACGTGCGACCCCGGCTCCTTGACCACCACCAGCGGATCGGGGCCACCGGCCGGCGTCTCGGCCTCGGCCTGGGCCGCGAACCGGTCGGCCACCAGGCTCCGCAGCGCCGGCTCCCATGTGGCGCGGTAGCGGTCGCTGAAGAAGTAGCTGTCCTTGTCGTGCTTGACCCGGTCGAGGGTGGTCAGGTCGGGCGGGGGCTCGGCCGTCGCCCAGGCCAGCGAGATCGGGCGCCACACGCCCAGGTGGTGCCCCAGGTGCGGGTCGTCGATGGCCACCACCCCACCCAGGGCGGCGAGCATGCGCAGCAGCCAGGTGCTGCCGCTGCGCGACGACCCGAAGATCCAGGCCAGCCGGTCATCCTCCATCGCCGCGAGAATTACCCAGCGCCTCGCCCGAGGAAACGATTCGCTTTCCGGCCCGTGCGGTCGCCGCCACTACCCTTGACCAGAGTGAGCGAGCTCGTCGAGCGAACCAGAAACGCAGTGCGTTACTCGGCCCCGTGGGCCGAGCGCTCATTGCGCGCTGCCCGAAGGGTGCGCCAATGAGCAGCATTCCCGACAAGCCCAGCCTGGAAGGGCTGGAGGCCAAGTGGCGCAAGCTCTGGGCCGAGGAGAGCACGTACCGCTTCGACCGCACCAAGAGCCGGGCCGAGGTGTTCTCCATCGACACGCCCCCGCCCACGGTGTCGGGCACGCTGCACCCGGGCCACGTCTGCTCCTACACCCACACCGACTTCATCGCGCGCTACCAGCGCATGCGGGGCAAGGAGGTGTACTACCCGATGGGCTGGGACGACAACGGCCTCAACGTCGAGCGCCGCGTCCAGATCCTGACCGGCACCCGCTGCGACCCCTCGCTCCCCTACGACCCCGACTTCCACCCGCCCGAGACCGTCGGCAAGAAGGACAAGCCCATCCCCGTCAGCCGCCCGAACTTCGTGGCCCTGTGCGGCGAGGTGGTCGAGCAGCTGGAGGAGACCTACTTCGACCTGTGGTCGGACATCGGCCTGTCGGTCGACTGGGAGTACGGCTACCGCACCATCGGCCCCGAGGCCACCCGCGCCAGCCAGCGCGGCTTCCTGCGGCTGCTGGAGCGGGGCCTGGCCTACCGGGCCGAGTCGCCCACGCTGTGGGACGTCGACTTCCGCACCGCGGTGGCCCAGGCCGAGCTGGCCGACCGGGAGACGGCCGGCGCCTTCCACAAGCTCCGCTTCCACGGCCCCGACGGCGAGGACCTGTGGATCGACACCACGCGGCCCGAGCTGCTGCCGGCGTGCGTCGCGCTGGTCGCCCACCCCACCGACGAGCGCTACCAGCCGCTGTTCGGCCACAACGCGACCACGCCCCTGTTCGGCGCCGAGGTCCCGGTGGTGGCGCACGGGCTGGCCGACCCCGAGAAGGGGACCGGCATCGCCATGATCTGTACGTTCGGCGACACCACCGACGTCACCTGGTGGCGCGAGCTGTCGCTGCCCATCCGCACGGTCGTCGAGCGCGACGGCCGGCTGCGCCCGGTCACCTGGGGCGAACCGGGCTGGGAGTCGACCGACGCGGCCACCGCCCAGCGCCACTACGACGAGCTGGCCGGCCGCACGGTCAAGCAGGCCCAGGCCCGCATCGTCGAGCTGCTGGCCGAGACGGGCGAGATGGAGGGCCCGCCCCGGCCCATCACCCACCCGGTCAAGTTCTGGGAGAACGGCACCCGCCCGCTCGAGATCGTCACCTCCAACCAGTGGTTCATCCGCTACCCGCCCAAGGACGCCATGATCGCCCGGGGCCGCGAGCTGGCCTGGTGGCCCGAGTTCATGCGGGTCCGCTACGAGAACTGGGTGAACGGCCTGCAGGGCGACTGGAACATCACCCGCCAGCGCTTCTTCGGCGTGCCCTTCCCCGCCTGGTACCCCATCGACGCCGAAGGGACCGTCGACTACCTGAGCCCGATCCTCGCCGACGAGGCCTCGCTGCCGATCGACCCCACCACCACGGTCCCGCCGGGCTACCGCGAGGACCAGCGCGACCAGCCCGGGGGGTTCGCGGCCGACCCGGACGTGATGGACACCTGGGCCACGTCATCGCTCACCCCGCAGATCGTGTCCGGCTGGGTCGACGACCCCGACCTGTTCGAGCGCACGTTCCCGATGGACATGCGGCCCCAGGCCCACGAGATCATCCGGACCTGGCTGTTCTACTCGGTGGTCCGCTCGCACTACGAGCACGGCGTGCTGCCGTGGTCCAACGCCGCCATCTCGGGCTTCGTGTTCGATCCCGACCGCAAGAAGCTCTCCAAGTCGGCGGACAACGCCCCCGACGACCCCAACGCCCTCATCGGCACCCATGGGGCCGACGCGGTGCGCTATTGGGCCGCGGGCGGGCGGCCGGGCATGGACCTGGCGCTCGAGCCCGCGCAGATGAAGATCGGCCGCAAGCTGGCCATCAAGCTGCTCAACGCGTCGAAGCTCTCGCTGAGAAACCTCGAGGCCACGACCTCGGGCCGGGTGACCGCGCCGCTCGACCGCTCGATGCTGGCCGCCCTGGGCGACCTGGTGGCCGAGGCCACCGCCGCCTTCGACCGCTACGACTACGCCCGGGCACTGGAGCGCACCGAGGGCTTCTTCTGGTCGTTCTGCGACGACTACCTCGAGCTGGTCAAGAACCGGGCGTACGGGTCCGACGGCGAGGCCGGCCAGGCGTCGGCCCGCACCGCGCTGGGCGTGGCCCTCCGGGCGCTGCTCGGCCTGTTCGCGCCGTTCCTCCCGTTCGTCACCGAGGAAGTCTGGTCGTGGTGGCAGCCGGGCTCGATCCACCGCTCGTCCTGGCCGTCCGCCGACGCGCTGCACGAAGCGGCCGAAGCCGACGCCGCCTCGCCCGGCGACGAGCCCGATCCCCAGATCCTGACCGTCGCCGCCGCAGTGCTGGGCGAGGTCCGCAAGGCCAAGAGCGAGGCCAAGCGCTCCATGCGGGCCGAGGTCGCCGGCGTCACCGTCGTCGACACCCCCGCCCGCCTCACCCTGCTGGCCCTGGTCGAGGACGACGTCCGCCGCGCCGGCCACATCGCCCGATGGCGCCTGGTCGAGGGCGACGCCCTCGCCGTCACCGTCGAGCTCGCCCCCGAGGACTAGCTGCGCCGCCTCCCCCTGGTCAGGGGACGGGGCCCGCCAGATGGATGTCGAGCTCGCGGAAGGCGTCGCACACCCGGCGGCGCAGCTCGCGCATGACCTTGAACTGCTCGGCGGGGCGGGTCTTGACCAGGGTGCGGAGGGTGATGCCGGTGGGGCCGATGCGCTCGACGCCGAGCACGTCGGGCTCTTCCAGGATGCGGGGCGACCAGACCGGGTCCTCCCACAGCTCGTCGGCGACGGCCTTGACCGCCCCCAGGGCGCGGGCCAGGTCGGTGTCGGCCGTCACCTCCACGTCCAGCACGGCGCGGGCCCAGTCCTGGGACATGTTGCCCACCCGCAGGATCGTGCCGTTGGGGATGTACCAGATGGTGCCGCTGGTGTCCCGGACCTGGGTCGTGCGCAGCGTGATGTCTTCGACCGTGCCGGTGGCGACACCCGCGTCGATGAGATCGCCCACGCCGTACTGGTCCTCGATGAGCATGAAGATGCCGGACAGGAAGTCCTTGACCAGGCTCTGGGCGCCGAAGCCGAGGGCCACGCCCGCGATGCCGGCCCCGGCGATGAGCGGGCCGAGGGCCACGCCCAGCTCGCCCAGGATCATGATGACCGCGATCGTCCAGATGACCGTGGTGGCGATCGAGCGCAGCACGAGGCCGAGGGTCTGGGCCCGAGCGGCGGCGCGCACCGACATCGAGCCGGTGGTGAGGAGAACGTTGGGCGTGTGGTTCCTGATGGCGCCGAGGGTGCCGTTGGCCCCCGAGTCGACGATCCGGCTGGTCAGGCGTCTGATGCTCCGGCGCACCAGCCGGTTGGCGATGTAGGCGACGAGGACGATCAGCAGGATGTGAAGCGGCGGCACGAGGAACCTGTCCGCCGCGTCCGCCCACGCCTCGCTGCCGGTCCACTGGAAGACCTGGCGGCACACGAGGGACGGATTGTCGCCGCAGGCCTGTTGGATCTCCTGCGCGGTTTGAGCCAGCACGGGCGGCCACCGTACCGAGACGGTGTGTTGAGTGTCACGCGCTCAGGTTTGCTGGGTGGGGAATCCTCAGCCCGGCTCTAGCGTTGCTTGCGTCAATCAACTATCTCCGCACCCCGTCCGAGAAGGGGGCCAACTGATGGCCGATCTGGACACCGTCACCCTGCCGGTCCTGCCGCTGACCAACGACGTCGTGCTACCCGGCATGGTGGTGACGCTCGCCCTCGAGACCAGCGAGGCCAAGGCGGCGGCCGACGCCGCGGCCAAGGCCGGCAACACCCTCCTGCTCGTCCCTCGCCTGGGGGACGGCCGTTACGCGCGGGTCGGCACCGTCGCGC
>Ga0209382_10007506_pt1 | contig 13856 bp, 4 predicted proteins | sample SoiMetdeltSBSDD5_FD_187599 | JGI IMG/M metagenome (GOLD analysis project Ga0209382, IMG submission 187599) | Bulk soil microbial communities from a Populus tree surrounding site in Tennessee, USA - Soil MetaG P. deltoides SBSDD5 (SPAdes) (version 2) | ecosystem: Environmental > Terrestrial >... | reverse complement strand
GCAGCACCGGGTCGCCTCACCCGATTGGTGCATCGCCGACCGTCCAGGAGCAACTTCGCGGGCAAAGCTTCATCTGCGTTCATCTGCGTTCATCTGCGGTTTCCAAGCTTGTTCTTGTGAGCGCCATCGCGTTCATAACGGCAGATGCCCGGGCCAATTGGCCCCGCTGGCGCGGACCGCAAGACAACGGCAGCGTCGAGAGCGGAAGTTATCCGGCAAAGTTTGAGAACGTCCTCTGGAAAGCGCCCTTGCCCGGCAAAGGCTGTTCGACCCCCATCGTCTGGGACCAGCGCATCTATCTCACCGCTCCGGTCGATGGCCAGGACGCCGTGCTCGCGTTCGATTGGTCGGGAAAACCGCTCTGGCAGACGACGCTCGGACCGGAGCAGGCGGGCAAGCATCGCAACGGTTCGGGAAGTAACGCGTCGCCGGCCACGGACGGCCAGGCTGTGTTCGTTTATTTCAAGAGCGGCAACCTTGCGGCATTGGAGTTCGACGGAAAAGTGCGTTGGCAAACCAATCTGGTCGAGCGCTTCGGCCGGGACACGCTCTACTGGGACCACGGCACGTCGCCGGCGCTGACGGAAAAACATGTCGTCATGGCCAGGATGCACGAGGGAGAATCGTGGCTGGCCGCGTTTGACAAGGCGACCGGCGCCATGCGCTGGAAGGTGGCGCGCAATTACAAAACGCCCACCGAAGGCGATCATGGGTACACGACACCGCTGGTCGTTCAACATCGAGGCAAGGAGGCGTTGCTGGTGTGGGGCGCGCAGCACGTGACCGTCCACGACACAACCGACGGCAAGCTCCTTTGGTTGTGCGGCGACTTCAATCCCGAATCCCAAGGCTATTGGCCGGCCGTCGCTTCACCGGTGGTTGCCGGCGACGTCGCGGTGGTGCCCTTCGGCCGGGCGGACCGCGGTCAACCACGGTTGCACGGCATCAAACTGGGCGGGAGCGGCGACGTGACGGCCACTCACCGGATCTGGAAGCGAGAGGACAGCGGAACATTCGTGCCGACGCCGGCCGCGTACAAAGGCCGGGTTTACATTGTGCGCGATCGTGGCGAGGTCGAGTGCATCGATGTGGCCACGGGCAAAACCCTTTGGAGCGACGCCTTGCCGAAGGCCAGTTCGAGCTACTATTCCTCACCGCTGATCGCCGACGGAAAACTCTACGCGGCGCGTGAGGACGGCGTGGTGTTTGTCGCCCGCGTGGAAGAGAAGTTTGAACTGCTGGCAGAGAACAAGATGGGTGAGCGTGTGATCGCCTCGCCTGTTCCGGTGTCGAATCGTCTGTTCATTCGCGGCGAACAACACCTGTTCTGCGTCGCCCGTTGAAAAACTGAACACGCCAACGCTGAGGTTAAGGAGGCTCATGAGTACTTATACAAAGTATTTGTTGCGAAATCCCTTGGGCGGGCGGATAGGTTAACGGGCCGTTACCTGGGACAAGCTGGTGCCGCAATGGCTTCACCTCATCAACTCAGCGACCGGTCTGGAGGTTTTCGCGTAACGTCGCGTAAGTTCGACCGCGTGCTGTTCGATCGCCCGTTATTTTGCTTTGTGGATGACGATGCTGCCGCCACCGATCTCCTGTGGGTTGGCGGCACCGATCGCGTCCAGGGCACCCAGGACATTGTCATACACGACAATGCCAGTGGCTTTGTCCCAGATTCGGATGCGGAACTCGTCAACGCCAAAACCGCCCACGATCTGACCATCCGTTGCCGTCACAATAAAACCGTAGTTACCCGAGCCATTGACCGTGCCGGAACCGGTGAATTGGGCCGTGGGACCCGCAATCATCAGCCCCTCATAGACGGTGCTGCGGAATTTGAACTTCGCCACATGCAACTGGAACTGCGTTTCGCCGGACGGAACGGTCGTGCCGCTCTTAGGCTTCGCGACGAAACCGAAGGTGGCCTTGCCACTCAACGATGGATCGGCGACATAGGCGCCTGGCGGTGAGATGATCCAGCCGCCGCCGGTCACGAAGCCGCCGATCGGATCGTGGATGACGATGTATTGAAACAATGCCGTGGCCACGCCGGTGTCGTCGTCGGTCACAGTGATCCCAACCGTGTAAACCCCGGCCGCCGCGTAGGTATGCGAGGCGGTACGGGTGAAACCGCCGCTGCTCAGGATTGTGTCTGCTGTGCCGTCGTCCCACGAGATTTGAACGATGTGTGTGTCGAGTGTTCCCACGTCGCCGAAGGTCACACTCACGGTGGCGCTGCTGCCAAGAGCCAGCGGAGCGGCCGGTCCCTCGACGCTCGTGACAACAGGCGGAAGGTTGTTCACGGTCACGGTCGCGGTCGCGCTTGCCGTGCCGCCGTGGCCGTCGTCGGCGGTAACGGTCACGGTGTTCACGTCCGAAGCGGTGGCCGTCGGCTGGTCATCCAGATACCGATGTGTGGCCGAATAGGCGAGAACGCCGGGCGCCAACTCCAACACCGTGTCCGGTGCACCATCGCCCCACGCGATGACGATCAAGTGTGTGTCCGTCGGATCCGCGTCGGTGAGCAAGCCGCTGACGGTGACTGTGTCATTCTCGTTGATGACGGACGGCGTGGCGACCGGGGGCGACAGCACCGGCGCGCTATTGTCCGGAATGACTGCAATGGCCACGGTGGCGGGCGCGCTGGTCAATGCCGGCCCTCCCGCGGTCGCGTCATCCGAGACTGTGAACGTGAAGCCGTCGGGCCCCTGATAGTTCAGCGCCGGAGTATAAAGAAGCCGGCCGGTAGCCGGATCGAACGCACTCAACGTGCCTTGGCCCGGTCCGTCCACAATTGCGAACGTCAAGGTCTGCGCCACTTCGAGGTCGCCGTCGGCACCGGTTAGCTGAATCGCAACCGGCGTATCCCGATCAGTAACGACGCTCTGGCCATCGGCTGTCGGCACGTCGTTGACTGGAGTTATGATGATCGAAACGGCCGCCGCGGCCGAATCCAACGCACCGTCATTCGCTTTGAACGTAAAGCTGTCCGAGCCGTTCTCATTGGAGTTCGGCGTGTAGGTCAGGTTCGGAGCTGTGCCGCTGAGCGTGCCCTTGGTTGGCGACGTCAGCACGGTGAAGGTCAGCGCGCCATTCTCCACGTCGCTTCCCGTCAGCGTGATTCCGGCCGCCGTGTCTTCCAGCGTGGTCACGGCCTGCGCGTTGGCCACAGGCGCGTCGTTCACCGGAGTTATGGTGATCGAAACGGTCGCCGCCGCAGAATCCAACGCGCCGTCGTTCACTCTGAACGTAAAGCTGTCCGAGCCGTTCTCATTGGAGTTCGGCGTGTAGGTCAGGTTCGGAGCTGTGCCACTGAGCGTGCCCTTGGTTGGCGACGTCAGCACGGTAAAGGTCAGCGCGTCATTCTCCACGTCGCTTCCCGTCAGAGTGATTCCGGCCGCCGTGTCTTCCAGCGTGGTCACTGCCTGGGCGTTGGCCACAGGCGCGTCGTTCACCGGAGTTATGGTGATCGAAACGGTCGCCGCCGCAGAATCCAACGCGCCGTCATTCACTCTGAACGTAAAGCTGTCCGAGCCGTTCTCGTTGAGATTCGGCGTGTAGGTCAGGTTCGGAGCCGTGCCACTGAGCGTGCCCTTGGTTGGCGACGTCAGCACCGTGAAGGTCAGTGCGGCGTTCTCCACGTCGCTTCCCGTCAGAGTGATTCCGGCCGTCGTGTCTTCCAGCGTGGTCACTGCCTGGGCGTTGGCCACAGGCGCGTCGTTCACCGGAGTTATAGTGATCGAAACGGTCGCCGCCGCAGAATCCAACGCGCCGTCGTTCACTCTGAACGTAAAGCTGTCCGAGCCGTTCTCGTTGAGATTCGGCGTGTAGGTCAGGTTTGGCGCTGTGCCGCTAAGGACGCCTTTGGCTGGCGTCGTCAGCACGGCGAACGTCAGCGTGTCCCCTTCCGCGTCGCTGCCTGTCAATGTCAGGGTCGCGGCCGTGTCCTCGTCCGTTGTGACGCTTTGCGGGTTGGCGACGGGCGCGATGTTGCCCTCGGAGGCAAACACGTAGGCGGCGCCCTCAAAAAAGTCGCCTTTGAACGGCGCGCCGACCAGCACCCTGGTTCCGCTGAGGGCGACTGTAAATCCGAATCCGTCAACGGGCGTGATGTCACCCGAGCTGATTTCGGTCTCCTGGCTCCACGCGGCTCCGGCGCGCTGGAACAAATAGGCCGAGCCGCCATCCTCCGCAAACGAACTGTCGAACCTGGCGCCGACCACCGCGGCGTTGCCGTCGAGCGACACGGAAATGCCGAACGCATCACCCGCTAGCGCGTCATCGGCCGTCAGTTTGGCTTGTTGGCTCCAGACGCCCGCAGCGCGCGTGAACACATACACGGAACCGGTGCCGGCGCTTTTGTCGGGCGCACCGGCAATCAGCGTGTCGCCGCTCACGGAAACCGACCAGCCCAGATGATCGTTCGCAGCAGCATCGCCCGCCCGCAATTCTCCCTCCTGGCTCCAGGCGGTTCCCGTGCGCAAGAACACATACACCGCCCCCGAATCAAGGAGGCCCGTGTCCTCATCGAAGGGAGACCCCGTCACGATGGTGTTGCCATTCAGACTGACCGAATGGCCCAGGGCGTTACCGGGCTGAGGACTGTTGGAAACCAGTTTCGCCTGCTGCGTCCAGGTGGTCCCGCTGCGTTCGAACACATAAACCGCTCCGGTGCCCGCGAACACGGTGCTGTCCCCGAGCGCGCCCACCGCCACGGTGTTGCCGTCGATGGCGACGGCAGAACCAAACTGTTCCTCCGATCCGGGGTCCGAGGGTCCAAGCCTGGTCTGCTGGCTCCAGGTCGTGCCATTCCGGACAAACACATAAGCCGCACCCGCCCTCAGGCCGTTGGCGCCATTAAAGTGAGCGCCGACCACAATGGTCCCACCGCTGATGGCGACCGCATTCCCGAATTGGGAAGCTCCAGTGGCATCGGCGGCAATGAGTTTTGCCTGTTGGACCCAGCTCGAACCGTCGCGAACGAACACATAGGCAGCCCCGGCGCCGGGGCCCGCCTGGTTGTCGATCAGCGCCCCGATCACGGCGGTGTCGCCGTCGATGGCAACGGCGTAACCGAACTCCTGAAACAACGCCAAATCGGTTGGAATCAGTCTGATTTCGGTGTTCGGTACAAGGGCGGTCAATGGCAGCGCAGTTACCAGGACGAACAACGCTGCGAGACCTCCGAAGAAGGAGCGTACGACAGTTTTCATAGGTTTTTCGAGGAACGGTTCTTTAGAAGAGTGACGCATTAACCCACGCCTAGTCCAGACTGAACTGAAGCACTGGAGATGCCACGGAGTTGTCCTCATGCCCCGGCCGTTTCGGTGCGTGATTTTCAGCTTCAGTGTCCTGAATTCGATCAGCGCCGCCGATTCGCAACCTGCAATGCTCGCTGCTTGACACCGCTGATTGCTCGCCGACCATGTCGCCGTGTTGATCCAAAGTCAGTCAATTTTTTGCCTGCTGCTCCTTGCTCTCACGTCCACGCTTTCTGCGGCGACGGATGGCGTCCAGGTCGGAGTAGCGAGGATCGACATCACGCCCGAATATCCGGTTCGTCTCTCCGGTTACGCGGTGCGGAAAGCGGAATCGGAAGGCGTTGAACAAAAACTCTGGGCCAAAGCGCTGGCCATCGGGAGTGACCAGGAGGGTCCGGCGATTCTGATCACGGTCGATAACTGCGGGGTCTGCGCCAACGTGATCGACGAAGTCGCGGCCCGACTCAAGGCAAAAACCGGTGTCATTCGCGAACGCATCGCGGTCTGTTCCTCACACACGCATTCGGCTCCTTGCACGGTGGGTTTCGCCCCGAACATTTTTGTGACGTCCATCCCGGCCGAACAGCAGGCGACGATTGAACGGTACACCGGTGAATTGACCGACAAACTGGAGAGGGCCGCGCTGTCCGCGCTCGCGCGCCGCAGGCCGGCGCGGCTGGCGTGGAACCAAGGCAAGGTCACGTTTGCGCGGAACCGCCGCACGGCCCGCGGGCCTGTCGATCACGCGTTGCCGATGCTCGCCGCAATGGACCCGGACGGCAAGTTGCGGGCGGTGATCGCCAATTACGCCTGTCACTGCACGACGCTCGGCGGCGATTTCAACAAGCACTGCGGCGACTGGGCCGGTTACGCGCAGGAAGAGATCGAACGCAATCACCCGGACGCCGTGGCGTTGATTACCATCGGCTGCGGCGCCGACGCCAATCCACATCCACGCGAGGGTACCAACGGGCTTGCGCTGACGAAGCAACATGGCGCCGAACTCGCGACCGAAGTGAAACGAATACTCGATGGCACGTTAATTCCGCTTCAACAGAAGCTCGAATGCCGCGCGAAACGAATCGAACTCCCGTTCGACACACAGCCGACGCGCGACCAGTGGGAACAACGCGCGAAGCAGGAGGGCATCGTCGGCTATCACGCGAAGCGTTACCTGGAGCGGCTCGACCGCGGAGAGAAATTGCCCGCCACGCTGCCCTACTTCATCCAGACCTGGAACTTCGGCGACCAGCTTGCGATGGTGTTCCTGGCCGGTGAAGTCGTGGTGGACTACTCGCTGCGATTGAAGAGGGAGTTCGATGCCGATCGACTTTGGGTGACGGCTTATGCCAACGACGTGCCTTGTTACATCCCGTCCCGGCGCATTTTGCAGGAAGGCGGTTATGAAGCAGAGACGTCACTATGGTATTACGACCGGCCGGCGCGATTGGCCTCGGCGGTCGAGGACCTGATTCACTCAACAGTTGCGGAGTTGATGCCCGCGTCGTTTCAGCCGGATCCAAAAAAGGCGGAGTTTCCACCACCGAAATCACCCGACGAAGCTCTAGCGACATTTCACGTAAAGCCGGGTTTCAAAATCGAGTTGGTTGCCGCCGAACCGCTGATTGTCGATCCGGTGGCGATTGACTGGGGCGCCGAGGGAAAACTGTGGGTGTGTGAGATGCACGATTATCCGGCCGGCCTTGACGGAAACTGGAAACCCGGTGGGCGTGTGACGTTTCTGGAGGATACCAATGGCGATGGCCGCTACGACAAGGGCACCCTGTTCCTCGACAACCTCCCCTTCCCCACCGGCGTCACGGCGTGGAACAAAGGCGCCCTCGTCTGCGCCGCTCCCGACATCATTTACGCGGAAGACACGAACGGCGACGGCCGCGCGGACAAGGTGGAGAAGCTCTTCACGGGGTTCGCGACGGAAAACTACCAGGCGCGTGTGAACAGCCTGAGCCTCGGGCTCGACAACTGGATCTACGGAGCGAACGGGCTGATCGGCGGAAGGATTCACGGCATGGCCGGTGGAAACGAGATCAACATCAGCGGCCGCGATTTCCGTGTGCATCCGGACACCGGCGAGTTCGAGCCGGCATCGGGCCTCACGCAGCAAGGCCGCGTCCGAGATGACTGGGACAACTGGTTCGGCTGCGACAACAGCACGTTGCTTTGGCACTATCCCGTGCCGGAGCATTATGTACGGCGCAACCCCCACGTGGCCGCGGCGGAACCGCGCGTCTTCGTTCCGGCCGACCCGGACCCCAACCGGCTCTTCCCAACGAGCCGAACGCTGGAACGGTTCAATGATCCCGCTCACGCCAATCGCACGACGTCCGCGTGCGGCCCGGGGATTTATCGGGATACGTTGTTTGGCGAAGACTTTTATGCAAACGCATTCCTGTGCGAGCCGGTCCACAACCTCGTCCATCGTCTGGTGCTGAAGCCGGACGGAGTCACGTTCAAGGCCCACCGCGCACCGGACGAACCACGGAGCGAGTTTCTCTCGTCCACGGACAACTGGTTCCGGCCGGCGCAGGCGCGCGCCGGGCCGGACGGCGCGCTTTACATCGTGGACATGTATCGCTTCGTCATCGAACACCCGCGGTGGATTCCGCGAGAACGCCTGGCGAAGCTCGATATCCGCGCCGGCGCCGACAAGGGACGGATTTATCGCGTCGTGCCTGTCGGCAGGAAACTTCTCCCGATTCGCGACCTGACGCGTCTTTCGGCAATCGAACTTGTCGCCGCTTTGAACTCGCCCAACGGAACAGAGCGCGATCGGGTTCACCTGGAGTTGTTGCGACGGAAAGACAAGGCCGCCGTCGCTCCGTTGGTCGAACTTTTTCAGCAGAGCGAACAGCCCGCGGTTCGACTCCAGGCGTTGTGCGCGCTCGACGGCTTGAAAGCATTGACGCCCGACCTCCTGGAAAACGCGATCAGTGACGGCCAGCCGGCGGTCCGACGACATGCGGTCCGCCTGAGCGAACGGCTCCTTTCCGAGCCGAGCACACGAGCAGGGTCGCATTCCCCGTCGCATTTGGGGGCGGGACTGCTTCAGTTAGTGAACGACCCCGACCTCACTGTGCGCTATCAACTCGCACTCACACTCGGCGAGTGGAACGACTCGCGTGCGGGCGAGGCTCTCGGAGGGCTCGCGCGAGCCGACGTGGACAACAAGTGGCTGCGCGCGGCGGTTCTGAGTTCCGCGTCCCGTTTTCCGGCAGAAATCCTGAAGAGCGTCCTGGCTATTCCAACTGAAAAAGCAGGACGCACGGAGATGCTCGATCAACTCATCGCGACGGCCACATCCTCTGAGAACAAGTCCACGCTGCACGAAATTGTGGCTGTGATCGCGCCTGCCAATCCGGAGCTGCTGGAACCGTGGCGGTTGTCGGCGCTCAGCAGCCTGCTCGACGCGCTCAATCGGAAAGGCTCAACGCTCGCCGCGATTGCCGCTTCCGCCCCTGCGCCCGTGCGAAGCGCCGTTGAACGCATCGAGAAGTCGTTCGACACCGCGTTCAGCGTGGTGAAACAGGCGTCGGCGGACGAGGCCACGCGCGAGGCCGCGATCCGCTTTGCCGGCCGCAGCACCACCGAAATCACTCTGCCGTGGCTGTCCAGTTGGCTGCGCCCCGATGTGCCGCCGCGGCTTCAACAGGCCGCGGTGGAAGCGCTCGCGCGCACGGGCAATCCCAGGGCCGGCCCCCTGCTCCTTCAGGAATGGCAACGACACCCTCCGACGTTGCGGGCATTGATTGTCTCGACCCTCCTTTCGCGGGATGAATGGACAAGTGAACTGCTCGAGCGCGTCGAGAAGAATGCCGTCGCGGCGAGCGAGATCTCGCCTGCAAACCGCCAGCGCCTCCTGCAACACAAGGACGCCGCGATCAAACGTCGGGCGGAGAGTCTCCTCGCCAACGGGACGGATCGCGCCGCAGTTTTGGCGAGGTATAAGAGCGTCGCGGAACTGAACGGCGACACTGCCCGCGGCGCCGCGGTGTTTGAGAAAAATTGCGCGCAATGCCACGCCTTCGCCGGCCAGGGACACGCGGTGGGACCCGACCTCGCGGCCTTCCGAACCAAAAGCGTCGAAGACTTTCTGGTCGCGATTCTCGATCCGACGGTCGCGATTGAACCGAGGTTCATCAATTACCAGATCGAGACGCGGGACGGGCGTTCGCTTTCCGGAGTCATCACCGCAGAAACCGCTACGAGTCTTACGCTCGTTCAAGGCGGCGGAACGGAGGAACGAATCCTGCGCAGCGACATTGTCGAGATCAGGGCATCGAATCTCTCACTCATGCCGGAGGGTTTGGAACAGGGCATCAGCGAGCAACAGATGGCGGACTTGATTGCATACGCGAAACAAGCCGTTGCGACACGCTGAACCGTTGTTAAGGGCGGACGCGTGAACCATCACGCAAAGGTCACACGCGGCGAAGCAGCAAACCGAATCGGAGCGCGCGACGTCCCGGCGCGCAGCGGGTCCGCATGCGACGGGCGACTCCGGGACACTCACTCCCCCACGCTCTCGTGGCTGCTGCGACCGGTCCCCGGTCGCGCTCTTGTGGCCGGGAATGTTCGCTGGCTGCGCGAGTTTTTGCGGAGCGCGGCCTTCCGGGCCGCAGCGCGTCCGCAGCCGGATGGCCTTGGGAAAACTTTCCTGCGTCCGCGGTCTTCGGAGCCGCTTCGCCCAGGATGGGCGCGCTCCGAGTCAGGGCAATAGGGACAATGCCATGAGTTTCATTCCTCTGCCCACATTCCCCTGCCATCGGTCCCTCAGCCGACAAGCTGGAACGGCTGTCCCTCATTGGTTGCGGCTTCGCCGCGTTGCGTCCTTCGCGGACTTTGCGTGAGACTCTTTTGCTTGAGCTGAAATCAGTCCGGAATGTGACAACCGATCGCCCGCGTAGTCGGGACCGGCACGGGCTTGCCGTCCAGCACTGCGGCGAGCGCCTCCTCCAAGTCCTTTCGCGTCGGCGCCGGACGCATTTGACCAAGATCGACGTATCGATCGTCGATGCGTCCGCGATAAACGATCTCCCGGTTCCGGTCGAACACCACGGCTTCCGGCGTAACCCTGGCGCCGGTTCGTTTGACCAGCGAATGCTCCGGATCGCGCAATGCGTCAATGGAATAGCGATAATCTTTCAGATGTTTCCGAATCGTGTCCGCGGAGTTGTCGCGGTCGGGATACACCAGCCAAAAGGCGATTCCTTTCGACGAGAATTCGGTTTGGAGCCGCTGCACCTCGGGGGCATAGCGATTTGAGATCGGACAATCCGTCGCCACGAAGATAAAAACGGTGGCCACGACATTGCTTGCTTGAAACGGGTCCGCGAGCTCGCCCGAGAGACCGAACACCCGCACATTCTGGACCGGCGCTGCCACGCTCGCTTCGGGTTGCACCGGCGAATTCCGGCCGCAGCCGGTCGCCAGGATGACACTGAAGGCGAGGGCGAATAAGAAAAGACGCCTGTTGGATCCAAGCATTGGCATGTGACGATGCGACAAAGCTTCTGCCAGAGCAAACCATTGGGCGCAGCCGACGCAAGCCAATTTGCAGCGGCGACGTGGTCCGAATCCAAAGCGGCATGAGCGCAAGTGCGCGAGCAGGAGATAGGGACCGCGGTCACGGATAGTGGTGTTCGGAGCGCGAGAACCTTCCGAAGTCCCGCCAGGTCCTGGACTGCGCCAGCCCCCTGGCGCTTTGTGCGCGCCGAAAAGCGGCAGAGGACTGCCGCACTCCACGACGCTGTCGCGCCGCCCGACAAAGCACTGGATATCTCATGACCCCGCTGTGCAGTGGAAGGCCCGTCGGAGATCTCCTCCCTGAATCCTTCCCAAAAATTCAGGGCGGACAAAGATGCCGAGCCAATGAACGTCACGAAAGTTGTGGCTAGCCGTCTGCCCCGCCAGGTCCTGGACTGCGCCAGCCCTCTGGCGCTTTGTGCGCCCCGAAAAGCGGCAGAGGACTGCCGCACTCCACGACCCTGTCGCGCGGCCCAACAAGCACTGGAGATCTCATACCCCCGACGTGCAGCGGAAGCCCGTCAGGTATCTCCACCCTGAATCCTCCCCAAAGATTCAGGGCCGACAAAGATGCCGAGCCAATCTTGGTCCGTCTCAAATCTTTGGGCCGACAGAGTCAGGAGCAGGGCCAGCGCAGAACGTCACGAAAGTTGTCGCCAGTCGTTCGCGCGGCGCGTAGACACCTATATCCCAATGTTGACCATTCCAAACTTCCTGAGCGGCGTTCGGCTTGCCATGGTTCCTGTGCTGCTCTGGCTGGCGTGGAGCGGAGAACGCCGACCTTACCTCGTCTGCCTGGCAGTCGCCGTCACCACGGATTTTCTGGACGGCCTGCTGGCGCGCCTGCTCAAGCAGGCATCGGAATTGGGCGCCAAACTCGATTCCTGGGCGGATTTTCTTATCTACCTCTCCGTCCCGGTCTGCGCCTGGTGGTTGTGGCCCGACGTCGTCCGGCGCGAGGCGCCAATGGTGTCCGTTGCGGTAGCCAGCTACGTCGCTGCTGCCCTGGCTGGCGTGATGAAGTTTCGCCGCCTGACGAGTTATCACACGTGGATGGGAAAAGTCGCAGCCGTCCTCCTTCCCGTGGCGGTCGTGTTGTTGCTGAGTGGGTTGGCGGAATCGGTTTTTGATTTTGCCGTGCCCTTGGTCGTTGCCGCGGCCGTGGAGGAGATCGGGATAACGATCGTTCTGCGACAACCGACCTCAAATGTGCCTTCGATCTGGCATGCGTTGCGCCTGCGAAAGCGATCCCGGACAGGGTCGAGTTCCAGAGACGAATGTAGAACAAAAACCGCAGATAGACGCGGATGAACAACAAAGACCGACGCGAATTGCGCTAATTTACGCGAATTGATTTTTTTCATTCGCGACAATTCGCGCAATTCGCGTCCAGCTCGATTTCGTCCCTGTTTTATCTGCGTCCATCTGCGTTCATCTGCGGTTTCAAGTGAATGCCCGCTTTGCACGCTTGTTTGATCCCCGCAATCGCGCTATAAAAGGTCAACAGCCGTCACCCGTGCCAATCATGTTTCACAGACCTCAATCTCGCGCGGTTGGGAGAACCCGCTTCGGGCGGATGTTCGTCCTGATTCCGCTCGGGTTCGCTGTCGCGCTCCACAGCGCCCCGGCGGACGACGCGGACCGAAAGAGCGATCACTGGGCGTTCAAGCCGGCGACCCGTCAATCAGTCCCAAAAGTGAAGAACGAAGCATGGCCGAGAAACCCGATCGATCGTTTCATCCTGGCGAGGCTGGACGCTGAAGGACTTGCCCCTTCCCTGGAGGCGGATCGCAGGACATTGATCCGTCGGCTCAACTTCGATCTCACCGGATTGCCCCCGACCCCCGAGGAAGTGGAAGCGTTTCTCGCCGATCAGGGCTCCGACGCTTACGAAAAGGTTGTCGATCGACTTTTAAAGTCACCCCGCTACGGCGAACGCTGGGCACGACATTGGCTGGATGTCGTTCACTACGGTGAATCGCACGGCTACGACAAAGACAAACCGCGACTCAACGCATGGCCGTATCGCGATTACGTCATTCGATCGTTCAACGACGACAAACCTTACTCCCGTTTCGTGCAGGAACAGCTCGCCGGAGATGTGCTTTTTCCCGATACAGCCGACGGCGTCGTCGCCACCGGATTTATCGCCGCCGGTCCGTGGGATTTCGTCGGGCATGTCGAACTGCCGGAGAGCAAGACGGACGGATTGATCGCCCGCTACAACGATCGTGACGACATGGTGATGAACGCCATGTCCACATTCCTCAGCCTCACGGTGCATTGCGCGCGCTGTCACGACCACAAGTTCGATCCGATCACGCAGGAGGAGTACTACAGTCTGCAGGCGGTATTTGCGGGCGTGGATCGCGCGGACCGTCCGCTCGACACCGACCCAACGGTCGCCGTGCAACGCCGCGCGTTCATGACCGAAAGAAAGAAATTGGAGATCCGGCAAAAGCAGCTGGCTGAAATCCTCGCAAAGACCACCGGCCCGGAGGTCGAGCAGTCGGATGGACGGCTGAAAGCCTTAAGGGAACAACGCGACGCGCTGCCGAAACCCGCAAAAGAAAGTCCGGGCAATGGCTACCACAGCGCCATCGAGCCGACGCCGGACGTTGAAAAATGGGTGGGAATCGATTTGGCCAGGGTGTTTGTCATTGATGAGGTTCGTTTGGTCCCTGCCCGTCCGACTGACTTTCCTGACACCCTTGGCTTCGGCTTTCCAAAACGATTTCGCATCGAGGCCTCGGACGATATGCAGTTCGCGAGCCGCCAAATACTCCTCGACAAGACCGCCGAAGATTATCCCAATCCGGGCGATGTTGTGGTGTCCGTCCCCGCGAAGAACGTGAAGGCGCGGTTCGTGCGAGTGACCGCGACGCGGTTGTGGGAACGGACGAAGGATTATGTCTTTGCTCTCGGCGAATTGCAGGTGATGTCCGGGACCAGCAACGTCGCCTTCGGCGCCAGAGTCACGGCATTGGACTCCATCGAAGGCGGTCGCTGGGGCAAAGAGAAGCTGGTCGATAATTTCGACAGCCGGAA
>Ga0209382_10007505_pt1 | contig 13857 bp, 15 predicted proteins | sample SoiMetdeltSBSDD5_FD_187599 | JGI IMG/M metagenome (GOLD analysis project Ga0209382, IMG submission 187599) | Bulk soil microbial communities from a Populus tree surrounding site in Tennessee, USA - Soil MetaG P. deltoides SBSDD5 (SPAdes) (version 2) | ecosystem: Environmental > Terrestrial >... | reverse complement strand
GACCGGACAGGATGCGGTGAACACTGCCAAGGCGTTCAACGACAGGCTTGATTTTACAGGGGTCGTTCTCACAAAACTGGATGGTGATACGAGAGGTGGTGCTGCGTTATCTATCAAGTACACGGTAAAGAAGCCGATAAAATTTGTAAGCAGCGGTGAAAAGCTGGATACGCTCGATGTGTTTTATCCGGAGAGGATGGCGCAAAGAATATTGGGGATGGGCGACATAACCACACTTGTAGAGAAAGCGCAGGAACAGTACGATGAGGAGCAGGCCAAGAAGCTGGAAAGAAGGATAAGAAAGAACCAGTTCGACTTCGAAGACTTCAAGCAACAGCTTGAGCAGATAAAAAAGATGGGAAATATTAAGGATCTGTTAGGAATGATTCCCGGAATAGGAAAGGCGGTTAAAGATGTGGACATCAGCGATGATTCGTTCAAAGGGATCGAGGCTATAATCAACTCAATGACAGTACTTGAGAGGCGCAATCCCGACCTTATAGATATGAGCCGAAAGAAAAGGATAGCGAAGGGCTCGGGTAAAGACATCAGTGAAGTGAATGCTTTTATGAAGCAATTCGAGCAGATGAAAGATATGATGAAGATGATGAATAAGATGCCAATGGGAAGAATGATAGGAAGGAGATAGGAGAAGGAAACAATATTATTCCTTTATAATTTTGAAAAAACACATCGTGTTATTACATTTGCTCTCCTGACAAAGGAGAGAAAACCGTATTCATTCACGCATTTAAATTTCTATTTAAAATGCCAGTTAAAATCAGACTGCAAAGACACGGGTCTAAAAAAAGACCATTTTATTTCATCGTCGTTGCCGACGCCCGCGCACCAAGAGATGGTAAATTCATTCAGAAGATCGGCACTTACAATCCACTAACAGTTCCTGCTTCCGTTCAGCTCGATCGCCAACGTGCGTTAGACTGGCTGCACAAAGGTGCACAGCCAACTGACACCGTTCGCAGGATACTTTCATTCAAAGGCGTGTTGTACTTAAAGCACCTTCTTCGTGGTGTTAAGCTTGGCCTGTTCGATGATGCTGCTGCAATGGAAAAATTTCAGAAGTGGCACTCAGAACATGAGGTGAACATCAAGAAACGCCAGGATGCAAATGCTGTAGAACGCAGGTCGCGCCGTGGAGGCGCTGGTGCTCCTTCAAAGAGACCAGCTGAACGCGGAGAATCACAGCAGTAAGCTTAAACAATTAAAATAGTAACCATTGTCCCGGTGTTAATTCACCGGGATTTTGGCATTTCGGTAAACGGATAAGGTTATGACAAATTATTGCTCGATAGGCAGGCTAGTGGCAACATTCGGCTTTAATGGCGAAATGGTTCTGAAACATCATCTTGGAAAAAAGACTTCGCTGAAAGGCCTTGAAACGCTTTTCATAGAAAAACAGAAGGACGAATTGCTGCCTTACTTTATTGAATCCGTTAAAATCAAAAATCCCGATGAGGTTTTTGTGAAGGTTGAAGGTGTTAACACCAGGGAAGCGGCACATACACTTGTGCAGAAACAGGTGTGGCTACCTGAGGAAGATTTTCATAAATACGCCGGCAAATCCGCACCGATTTCATTGCTTGGCTTTCATATCATTCACGAAAACAATGATCTCGGTGAGATCCTTGAAGTGATTGAACAGCCACACCAGTTGCTTTGCCGCATTTCTCTCGATGGCAAAGAGGCACTCATTCCCGTGCACCAGGAAACACTGCAGAAAATTGACAAAAAAGCAAAAAAAGTGATGGTCGATCTGCCTGACGGTTTACTTGATATTTTCCGCTAACTTTAGTTTAACACAATTATTAAGTCCACAAGTCTGGTAGATTATTATCTTCGCATCAACGGTTAATTTTTAATAACTATAAATCCTTTTGTATGAGTTTACGTTTAGGGGACACAGCTCCCAATTTTCAGGCTAAAACAACTGCAGGCGACATCGATTTTTATGAATACTTAGGTAACGGATGGGGTGTTTTATTTTCTCATCCGGCGGACTATACTCCAGTATGTACAACTGAACTCGGTAAAACTGCTTTATTACAACAGGAATTTGCAAAAAGAAATGTAAAAGTACTTGCAGTAAGCGTCGACCCTCTTGATAAACACTTTGGCTGGGTAAAAGATATAAATGAAACACAGAATTGTAATGTTGACTTTCCTATCATTGCCGATGAAGACAGAAAGGTGGCTAACCTATATGGAATGATCCATCCGAATGCATCTGAAACTGCCACTGTGCGTTCTCTCTTTGTTATCGGACCAGACAAGAAAGTGAAACTTACTATCACTTATCCAGCTTCAACCGGAAGAAATTTCAATGAAGTTCTCCGTGTGATCGATTCACTGCAGCTAACGGCTAATTACAGCGTTGCTACGCCTGCAGACTGGAAAGGCGGCGAAGACGTTATTGTTGTTCCTGCTGTTTCTACAGATGACGCTATTAAGAAATTCCCGAAAGGCGTTAAAGTGGTTAAGCCTTATCTGCGCTATACACCACAGCCAAATATTGAGTAATTATTGATTGAATAGTTTAATCAAAAAAGGATCCCGCTGTTATGCGGGATTTTTTTTGCGGAGCTGTTTCAGCAATGCATTCATGTCTCTTGGAAGCGAAGCTTCAAACTGATATTTATTCCCTTTAGCATCGGAAAAGCGAAGCCGATATGCATGAAGTGCAAGCCTATTCAATAAGGGGCGTTCTTCCAGCTCGTTCTTCGAAAGGTTATAATTTTTTTTAATTGACGAAAGATATACGGGTTCACCGTCTCCATATATTTCATCACAAACGATCGGATGTCCCACGTATTGCATATGCACTCTTATCTGGTGAGTTCTTCCGGTATGAATCCTGAATTCAACGAACGTAAATTTTCTGAATTCTTCCAGCACCCTATAATCGGTAACAGATTCTTTACCTCTTTTGTGTATGATCATTTGGGTTCTCTTCACAGCGTTCTGTGCGATAGGTGCGTCAATTGTTTTTTCCTTTTCATAAAGGGTTCCTTTAACTATACCCAGGTAGAATTTTTCGACTAACCGCTCCTCAAAAGCCTGCGAAAGATATTTATGCGTTTCCTCGTTTTTCGCGAAAACGATCAACCCGCTCGTCTCTTTGTCGAGACGGTGCACAGTATAAATTTCACCGTATTTATCTTTTAGAATACGCTTTAATGAAAGTTCGTCGCCTTCGCGATCAGGTATGCTTAGCAAACCGGATGGCTTATCAACAACAACAAATTCGTCGTTCTCAAAAACTATCGTGAGTAATTGCCGGCTCATTTCTTCTTCCCGTAAGAAGCATTCATGTATTTAAGCAGTCGAACTTCCTTTTCCTGCAAAAATCTCCACTTACCTCTTTCAACATTTTTTTTCGTCAGGTTAGCGTACATTACCCTGTCGAGGTTGCGTACGTCGTAACCAATCTTTTCAAACATTCTTCTTACAATCCTGTTTTTGCCGCTATGAATTTCAATGCCCACCACGGCTTTGTTGCGTGGGTCGGCATAGGGCAAGTGAATCGGGGCTATAAACCCGTCGTCCAGTGTGACGCCGTTTAATAGCTGGTCGAAATCTTTTTTTGCCAGCGGTCTGTCGAGCGTTACTTCATATATTTTTTTTACTTCATAGCTCGGATGTGAAAGTTTTTGTGCAAGCTCGCCGTCATTTGTCAGCAATAATACTCCGGTGGTATTGCGGTCGAGGCGTCCGATAGGGTAAACTCTCTCGGTTGTTGCTTTTTTCACAATATCCATAACCGTTTTTCTCCCTTCCGGATCGTCAGTGGTAGTAATGTGGTCTTTTGGCTTATTTAATAATATGTATACCAGGTTTCGGCTGGCAATTATTTTCTTGCCTTGGATCTTTATCTCATCATTGGCTGTTACTTTATGCCCGGGCTCGGTAATTACAATGCCGTTGACGGAAACCTTTCCCGATTTTACCAATTCTGCCGCATCTCTGCGAGAGCAAACGCCAGCATGAGCCACATATTTATTCAATGGCATCTCACCTGTAACGTTTTGCCTTATCGCAGGTTGGACCGGTTTATGTGACGCACCTTTTTTGGTGATAAGTTCCGTTGCTGTTCTTTGCGGGGCAGAAGTTTTTTCTCCCGTACGTTTTTGTTTCTGTTGAGCAAAATATTCTTTAGTTTCCTGACGGGCTTTTTTCTTCTCCTGCCGGATCTTTTCTTTCAGCTTCGCCCCTTTTTCATCTTTCTTGATGAATTTATTGAAGTTGGATTTAGTCATTGTTCTTTGATAACTCGTTTCTCATTTTTCGAGAATCGAGAATCGAGAATCGACAATCGAGAATTATTTTGCTTTTCGAAACTTACTCTCGTCTCTCGACTCTCGTTTCTCGTTTCCCCGTTACTCACACAAACAACGTCTTCCCCGGCACAGCTACTGCATACAATCCGTTAGCGTCGGGAACGCTTTGTGGCATGGCGTTCCAGTCAAGCGTTTTTGGCTGAAGATCCAGGGATGAATGCAAAGCTTTTTCCCAATCAATCACCTGGCCACTGTATGTTGCCATGCGTCCCAGGATTGCAGTCATTGTACTTTTTGCACCGCGTTCAGCATCCCAGAATTTATATTCGCCCTTAGCGATGGCTTCGAATAATTCATCGTGCTCGGTTTGATAAGGATTGTTTTCCTGTTTTTTGTCGTACTGGTATATCACGTTACCCTTATTGTCGGTCATCCTGGCGTCATCGCAGAAAACCTTTCCTTTTGTTCCGATTAGAAGCTCATCAACTTTCGACATTGTTCCTGGTATATGTCTGCACTGGCTGTTTAATATCGAACCGTCGGCATAAGTAAATTCTACATAATGGTGATCAAAGATCTCGCCGTGATCTTTTCCCTTTCTAACTTCTCTTCCTCCCATTCCCTGTGCCTTAACCGGGTAGCCACCTTTGAACCAGTTAATGACATCTATGTTATGAATGTGCTGTTCATTGATATGATCGCCGCACAGCCAGTTGAAGTAATACCAGTTGCGCATCTGGTATTCCATTTCGGTTTGGTTTGCCTGGCGCGGCCTTACCCATACACCGTCGTTGTTCCACCACGCCTGCGCAGAAGTGATCTCACCAATCTGATCTTTTCTTTTGAAAAGTTCCCTGTAAGAGTTCTGGTAATGCCTTTGCAGGCCAACAACTACATTAAGCTTTTTCTTTTTCGCGATCTCTGCTGTCTCCAGCACTTTTCTGATACCTGTAGGATCGGTTGCAACTGGCTTTTCCATGAACACATGCTTATTCTGAGCTATACATTCAGCGAAATGCGCCGGACGAAATCCCGGAGGTGTTGTAAGAATGATCACATCGGCAAGGGGAATTACTTTCTTATACGCATCAAACCCCACGAATTTATTCTCTTCCGGAACGGCGATCCTGTTTTTCAGATTTCCCGGCTGACCTGTTATATCTGAAAGGTCATCCGCTGTTATAGCTTTATAGCAGTTGTCGAGGTTGTCGCGAAAAGCATCTGCCATCGCTACGAGCTTTACATTTTGTTTTGTGAACAAGGCCTGCGTTACGGCGCCGGTGCCACGGCCCCCACATCCTACAATGCCGATTTTAATAGTATCGTCGGCGTTTGAAAAATAATTTGCTTTGGTAAATAGCGGCGCAGCTATCAATCCTCCGGCTAACAGAGAGGATTGCTTTACAAACTCCCGGCGGGAATTTCCGTTAGATGTGTTCATGTGTTGTTTTTGTTTTGAATTATTTGTTGAGATACTTTTTATAAAATTCTTCAGCTTCTTCGGCCGTCGGTTGTTTCAAAGGACTCAGCAGCCGGAAGCCTACTGTAGCTGCATCGGTAAGCCACCATTTACTTTTCGGTATTTGCGGATCGCGTTTGTTCCAGCTGGCATCCGATTTAAACCTGCCTGCGCAGCGCATAAATAGCGCGGGAGTTGAAAATCCTCCCCCCTTCAGCGTTTTTGGATACCGGGAAGTTGGCTCCGTAAACGGATCCTTGGCACTTGCGGCGGATAAGTAATTTTCATTGTACTGGTCGAGTGTCCATTCCGAAACATTTCCAAGCATATCATACAATCCCCACGCGTTCGGCTTTTTCGTTCCCGTTTTATGGTACTTGTTCTCACTGTTTCCCGCGTACCATGCATATTCACCGATCGCCGCCGAGTCGTCGCCAAACGGATAGGCGGTTGTGGTTCCGGCCCTGCAGGCATATTCCCATTCTGCTTCCGTGGGTAACCTGTAGAATGTTCCCGTTTTCTTGTACAGCCATCTGCAATACATGAGCGCCGTGCGCTGCGACATGCTATTGAAAGGAAAGCCACCCTGTTTGCCCATTCCCCAGCTCAGATCAATATATTGTGTAGTTGGCCTTGTTACAGCGTCAACGTCTGAATTACGCGCAAGGGATTCGTCGTTAAAGAATAAAAGGAACTCATCATGAGTTACTTCCTTTTCACCCATCCAGAACGCTGAAAGTTCTATTGTTTTCTGCGGACCTTCATCGGCTGCTCTTCCTTTTTCTGTTGATGCGCTTCCCATTGTAAACGATCCGGCGGGCACGGGCACCATCTTAAAACTTACTTCCGACCCCGGAATTGTAGTTGTATATGCTTCGAACTCTTTCGGCTGCTGGGCAAAAGATGATGCAGCGCTTAGCATTGCACAGGTAAATATAATTTTCATTTTCACTTTTCTGTTTCGCCGTTTTCTTCTATTTTTTCATCAACCGCGTTCGCGAGTATAACGGAAGTGATCTTTTTGAGCGGATTTTTATGGTTCTCCCTGTAAAAATTTCTTTTTTCAATAATGTCAAGGCATTTATAAACCGACGCGAGGAATGATGAATGATCTGCTATGTTTTTTCCGGCGATATCGAATGCGGTACCGTGATCAGGTGAAGTGCGAACACCGGGAAGGCCGGCAGTAAAGTTAACACCCTCTGTTGTTGATAGTGATTTAAATGGTATCAGTCCCTGGTCGTGATACATAGCAAGCACTGCATCAAATTTTTGATGATGGCTTCTGGCAAAAAACGCGTCGGCACTAAAAGGACCAACAACAATATAATTATTCTTCGCTTCCCTGATTGCAGGCTTGATAACGTCTTCCTCTTCTCTTCCTATCAGTCCTTCATCGCCTGCGTGGGGGTTTAGGCCAAGTACAGCAATCTTCGGTCTGTCTATCCCGAAATCCCTGATCAGGGAATGATTTATAAGAGAAAGTTTCGATAAAATATTTTCGCGTGTAATATATCCCGATACTTGTGACAGAGGCACGTGTTCGGTAACAAGTCCTACCCTGAAATCATCCGCCACCATCAGCATCACAACGTCATTTGCTTCATAAAGGCTTTTTAGGTAAGGAGTGTGGCCCGTGAAGTTGAATTCGGTTGATTGGGTATTATTCTTATGGATTGGCGCAGTGACCAGGCCCTGTATCCGGTTTTCTTTCAATGCCTGGGCGGCCATTACCAGCGATCTTACTGCGTATTTGCCGCCTGTTTCATTAAGCTGCCCGGGCGTAATGGTAAGGTCCTCTTCCCAGCAGTTTAAAATGTTAAGTTGCCGTGCAGTGGCTTTCGACGGGTCTCTGATGATCTGGTAATTAATATTCGCCTCGCCTGTTGTTCTTCTGTAAAAGTTTATCACTTTATTGGAACCGAAGATCACCGGTGTGCACATGTCCAGCAACCTGCTATCGGAAAACGTTTTAATGATGATCTCGGGACCGATTCCATTTATATCTCCAATCGAAATACCTATTACTGGCTTCTGGTGCATGATTTCTGTAAAAATTGATAGGGTTAAAAGTACAATAAAAGGAGGAATGGGCGGATCGGGGTATTTTTGCGGGGCATGCTACAGCTAAAGAAATCTCTGGGTCAGCATTTTCTGAAGGACGAGAGCGTTTCGCGGAGGATAATCGAAGTTTTACAGCAACGGCCGTTCAAAAATCTTGTCGAGATCGGACCAGGTGGAGGGGCGCTTACCAAATACCTTACGGGTTTACCGGGAGTACATTTAAAGTGTATAGAAATAGACGATGAAAAGGTGAGGTTTCTTTGCAACACTTTTCCTGGCCTCAGGAATAACATCATTCATGCAGATATACTGAAAACCAGCGTTCCTTTCAACGAAAACTTTACGATCGTTGGCAACTTTCCCTATAATATCTCTACTCAAATAATTTTTAAGATCATCGAATGGAAAATGTGGGTGGAGGTGATGGTGGGGATGTTTCAGAAAGAAGTTGCAGAAAGGATCGCAGCCAAGGAAGGAAGCAAAATTTACGGCGTCACAAGCGTGCTTGTACAGGCATTTTTTTCTGTTGAATATCTTTTTGAAGTAAGCGAGCATGCATTTAATCCGCCTCCCAAAGTGAAAAGCGCAGTGATCAGGATGATTCCTCTCGAAACCCCGGTTAACATGAAAAGCGAAAAGGCATTGAGGCTGCTGGTTAAAACAGCTTTTAACCAGCGCAGGAAAACGCTGAGAAATGCAGTGAAATCGTTGTTTATTTACGAAGAGCTGACGGATGAGATTTTTAATAAAAGAGCTGAAGAGCTTAGCGTTCAGCAGTTTGCAGAACTGACCTTCAGAATGAAACAATGATATGGACAGTACTAACAGTAATGGACAGCCTAAAGTGCTGATAACGGCGAAAGTGCATGATTACCTGCGCGAACAACTTGCACGGAAAGGGTTTGAGGTGATATACAACAAGTCCATCACCTACGAAGAAACCGCTGCTGTAATTGCTGATATTACCGGACTGATTGTTACAACACGTCTTAGGATCGATAAAAATATCCTGGAAAAAGCGAAGAACCTTAAATGGATCGGTCGCCTTGGAAGTGGGATGGAACTGATAGATGTTTCGTACGCGGAAAGTAAAGGGATCAAGTGTGTAAGTAGTCCGGAAGGAAACCGCAATGCCGTGGCCGAACATGCCCTTGGGATGGTGCTGAGTTTGCTAAACCGCCTTGCCAGCAGCATGAATCAGATCAGGGAGGGGCATTGGATCAGGGATGCGAACCGGGGTGTTGAACTGACTGGTAAAACCGTTGGGATCATCGGATACGGCAATACGGGAAGCAGTTTCGCGGCACTGCTTGCACCCTTTAATGTTACCGTTCTGGCGTACGACAAGTATAGGTTTGATTTTGCAAACGGATATATAAAGGAAGCCGACCTCGATCAGATAACGCATTATGCTGATGTGGTAAGCTTTCATGTGCCGTTGACGACCGAAACGAGGCATATGGCCAACGATGATTTCTTCGGATCGCTTGAAAGGAAACCATTATTTGTAAATACCTGCCGCGGCAAGGTGCACGACACTGCGGCGGTTGTGCGGGCGCTTGAAGGCGGGCTTATTTCAGGTGCAGCACTGGATGTGCTTGAAAATGAAAAACTTGAGAGTTATACAGAGGAAGAAATGCGACGTCTTGACTGGCTCCTGAACCGGCCGGACGTGCTGATTACGCCCCATATTGCCGGCTACAGCCATGAAGCATTTTATAAAATGGCCCGGGTAATACTGGTAAAACTGGGACTAGACACCCCTGCATAAACGCGGTTTTGTATGTTATAAATTCTTACTTTTGCCACAATACATGCAACGCTTCAGTAATTCTGGGGCGTTGTTCTTTTTGCTGTTACTGAAAGGTAGCGGCAATTTTTTTCATTTCACAAAGTGGTAATTATGAGTGATATTATTTATGTATCGAGGGAAACTCTTGAGCAAATGAAAGAGGAGTTGCACCGGATGAGAACAGTTGACAGACCAGCCGCCGCAAGGGCCATTGCCGAGGCTCGCGAAAAGGGCGACCTTAAAGAAAATGCTGAATATGATGCGGCCAAAGAAACCCAGGGTATCCTTGAAGCGCGTATCAAAAAGCTTGAAGGAGATGTGGCTAATGCCCGTATTCTTGAAGCCGAAAATGTCGATACGAGCAAGGTTTCCATTCTCACCAGGGTTACGCTTACGAACCTGAATACAAAGAAGCAGATCACTTATAAGATCGTGTCAGAAAAAGAAGCTGACCTGAAAGCGGGAAAAATCTCAGTAACATCGCCAATAGGAAAGGGGTTGATGGGAAAAGTGAAAGGTGAAGTAGCCGAAGTTCAGGTACCAGCCGGTATGATGAAATTTAAAATCGAAGAGATCACCGTTTAAAATGACCATCTTTTCAAAAATCATCGAAGGATCAATACCTTCTTATAAAATTGCGGAAAGCGACAAATTTGTCGCTTTCCTTGACATTTCACCTTTGGTAATAGGGCATACGCTTGTTGTTCCGAAAACGGAAGTTGACAAGCTATTCGACCTTCCGGAACAGTATCTTTCCGAAATGCTTGTTTTTGCAAAGCCAATTGCACATGCGATCGAACAGGTTTTTGAGTGTGACCGTTGCGGCATCTCGGTAATAGGATTGGAAGTGCCGCATGCACACATGCATCTAGTGCCAATCAACAGCGCCGACGACCTGAATTTCAACAGGAAAAAACTTACATTAAGCAAGGAAGAATTTCTGCGGGTACAGGAACAGATAACCTCGGCATTGAAAAGGTAGTATCATTTTATTTTGATCCTGGCGGGATGAAGACCAATAAACTGCTTCCAGCTTTTCGCTTTTGGAGCGACAGCGTCGGGAACAGCATTTTTCTGGAAGTGATGACATACTGCAACCGCCAGCGCATCTGAAGCATCAAAATATTTTGGGGAAGATTGTTTGATCACCATGATCTGTTGAAGCATTTTCCAAACCTGCTCTTTGTCTGCATTACCATTTCCTGTGATGGACTGTTTTATTTTTCGTGGTGAGTATTCGCAAACTTCAACTCCGGCACCAATAGCGGCGGCAATAGCAACGCCCTGCGCCCTTCCGAGCTTCAACATACTCTGTACATTTTTGCCAAAAAAAGGTGCCTCTATTGCAAAGCAATGCGGCTTATGGGATGTTATCAGCTCTTCGACCCTGTTGTAAATTAAACGGAGTCTTGTGTAATTGTCGAGCTTGGCATTGAGCTTCAACACATCCATTTCCTGCATAGTGATATGTTGTCCGCTTACGTGAATAATACAGTATCCCATAAGCATTGTTCCCGGGTCGATGCCAAGAATTATTTTCGGAAGCTTTTCCAAACGGAAGTATTCAGGTAATTTGCTATATCAATTTGTTGATACAGAACAAAAATATCAAATTAATCTTCAATTATTCCTTCGGACCACTGGTCTTTTGTATTCTTCTCTACTCAATATATAGTCAGCTTCATCAGCAATCCGACTGGCAAAATTCGCTTGAACGTTTCCACTCGTTATTAAACGGTACAGCTGCTTTGCAATTGCTTACTGTTTCACTGCTCATGATGCTGAACTGGGGATTAGAAGCGGCGAAATGGACAGAAGCCATGAAGGCGGTGTCGCCGGTTCCTTTCGGCAAGAGTTTCAAAGCTGTTTTTTCGGGAAATGCATTGGCATTCTTTACGCCTAACCGAACGGGCGAGTACCTTGGGAGAATGATATATTTAAAGAAAAGCGAAATGGTACCATCTGTTCCGCTTACTATCATGTGCAGCACTGCACAGTTGGTGGTTACATTATTTGCAGGCTGCGCCGGATTAATTTGTATCCACAACACATTTATCACTCATTTCGGACTCAGTATTACGCCATGGTTAAATGTCGGAATATTTATGTTATTGATGGTGGCCCTGGTTTTAACAATACTTTACTTTCGTATTCCTTTTGTTGTTAAGTGGATGGCAGGTAAGTCATGGGCGCGCGGATGGAGCCGGCATGTTAGGGTTTTGGAAGACATTAACGCAACTATACTGGGTTATATCTTGTCTTTATCCATAGCACGTTACGGGGTGTTCATCGTGCAATATTATCTGCTGTTCAGTGTTTTTGGTGTCGACGTTAACTGGTGGCAGGCTTTTTGGGCGGTAAGCGTAATATTTTTGGTGATTGCTGTGCTGCCGTCGCTGGGATTTCTTTCGGAGCTGGGAATACGGTGGCAGGCAGGCATACAGGTTGTGCAGTTGTTTAGTTCGAACATCACGGGTATTTTTGCCACATCGCTGTCGATATGGATCATTAACCTGGTTGTTCCCGCCCTTATCGGCGGATTTATGATACTGGCATTAAAATTATTTCGTAAATAAAAGATCTGACTCAGACCGGCTTTTTAAATGAAACTGACAAAAGTACTTGCTATAATTTTGCTGATTTTTATCACTTTTCCCCTCAGAGCGGGCAATGAAGTATGTGACGAAATAAGGAATAACACATTTTCTGCAGGAGAGTCAATAACTTTTAAGGTATTTTATACGGTGGCCGGGATGTATGTTGGCGCAGGAGAAGCGGTCTTCAATTCATCGCTTGAAAAACTCAATAACAAGCCCGTTTACCATATTGTTGGTGAAGGAAAAACTTTCAGCTTTTACGACAATTTCTTCAAGGTGCGCGACAGGTACGAAACCTATATTGACACATTATCGCTGCAGCCTTATAAGTTCATCCGGAACGTATATGAAGGCGGATACAAAAAATATGAAAACGTAACTTTCAACAAGGTTACAAACACAGCCATTACCAACGATGGTGTATTCAAAGTGCCTGCCTGTGTGCAGGATGTGTTGAGTTCAATTTATTACGCAAGAAATATCGATTTCGAAAAGTTCAAGTCAGGCGATAAAATTCCGTTCACGCTATTTCTTGATAAAGAGCTTTTCGCCATGTACATCAGGTATCTCGGCAAGGAAACTATCAAGACTAAATACGGAAAGTTTAAGGCAATAAAATTCAAGCCCCTGCTGATAAAGGGCACAATATTCGAGGGCGGTGAAAAAATGACGGTTTGGATAAGTGATGATCATAACAAGATTCCATTGAGAATTGAAAGCCCGATCAGTGTGGGTAGTATTAAGGTAGATATGATGAGCTATAAAAATCTGCGCTATCCGCTTAGCTCACTGATCAATCTGAGATAATTACAAATCTTCAAGCTTAAATGTTCTTCCACTTCTGATCCCTCTATCGGTTATCTGCAATTCGCAACATTCTATTACCGGATCATGTTCAAAAAAGAGGATGTAATTATTTGCCGACGCTTCTTCAAGAAACGATTTTTTTTCCTGCAATGTGGTTAGCGGAAACATATCATAAGCCATCACATAAGGTATTGGAATATGAGCAGCTGAAGGCAGAAGGTCTGCCACATATACGATAGTTCTACCCTTATACTTAATTTGCGGCAGCATCATTGCTCCGGTATGACCATCTACAAATCTTACACTGATATCGGGCGTAAGGAATGCTCCCTGTTCATACTTCATGAATTTCAGCTTTCCGCTTTCTTCAAGAGGCAGAATGTTTTCCTTAAGGAAAGATGCCTTTTCGCGTTCATTCGGTTTTGTAGCCCAATCCCAATGTTTTTCATTGCTCCAGTAGGTAGAATTTGGGAAAGCCGGCACTAATTTATCGCCTTCCCTGATTATAGCTCCTCCGCAGTGATCAAAATGAAGATGCGTAAGGAATACATCGGTTATGCTGTCTGCAGAATATCCTTTTTCTTTAACGAGATCGCGGAGATCTTTAGTTTCTGAGAGATAGTAATGTCGGAAGAATTTTTCATCCTGTTTGCTTCCGATGCCGGTATCGATAATGATTTTCCTTTCGCCGTCGTCAACAAGCAGGCATCTCATAGCCCAATTGCAGAGATTGTTTTCATCGGCGGGATTAAGCTTATTCCATATCGATTTTGGCACCACACCAAACATTGCTCCTCCATCCAGCTTAAAGAAACCTGTATTCAGAACATGTATCTTCATTGA
>Ga0209382_10007504_pt1 | contig 13858 bp, 7 predicted proteins | sample SoiMetdeltSBSDD5_FD_187599 | JGI IMG/M metagenome (GOLD analysis project Ga0209382, IMG submission 187599) | Bulk soil microbial communities from a Populus tree surrounding site in Tennessee, USA - Soil MetaG P. deltoides SBSDD5 (SPAdes) (version 2) | ecosystem: Environmental > Terrestrial >... | reverse complement strand
TGGGCAGCCTGTCGAGAAATGCGGCGATAACAGATTCCCCGTAGGCTGTTACTAATGGATCAAAGAAACCGGACGCCGGTGCAGATCCGACAAAGTGGTGATGAAGATAAGTCGCTAACTCGTCCTCGGCCCATGCAGTATCCGAGGTGCGCCGTACAGGATTGGATACGTGTCCTTTGACTGTTTGTTCGGCCCAACGTTTTGCAATCAGATCGGCCAGCGAATCATACAGTGCGGGGTCGTATGTACCGCTGGCAGGAACACGGCTCAGGAGGGGGGAGGGGACGATCAGCGTGTTGGAGTCGTAAGATGCCCATCCCAATTTCGCGAGTGGATCGGGTTCGATGCGCACATGAGGCTTGGGCGGATAATCTGTGCAGGAAACAGCGCGGCAGGCATCGCCCCACCAGTTGTTCAGACGGATTTTCAACACCTCTACGAGCGGCTTATCCTGCTGATAGTAGTCGAACGTAAAGTAGAGGGTTTTCTCAGTTGCCTGATCTCCCCAGAACGCTGCGCTAGGTGGTACATGCCGCCAGCCGCGCTCATCGTGTTGGTAGAACCACAGCACATGGTACGGATCACCATCAAGGGTTTCTTCGATCACCACGCGGGCTTGATCGGCAGTGATGTCCATCTTGGTGATCTTTCCACTGACTTGCACGCGCTGGCCCAACTCCTGATAAGAGTTGAAGGTTCGCTTTTGAAATATCTTCCATGTGCCTAGATCAGCCTGCGCGGCGAGGAATCCCTCGATGTTTCCAGTACGCAATGCAGTTGTCTCGGCATCAATCGTGATTGCCAAATCAGCACGAAGCTGGCTGCCAACCTGATGCAGCCGCCAGCCGATACCCCCGGCAATCACCAGACCAATGGCGATTAACGTGGCTGCAAGGTTACGGAGTTGGCGGTTGCGCTTGCGGCGTGCTTCCAGCACGGCAGCGTCTTCGCCAACTTCCGACCAGCCAGCCTCGGATTCAACTTCCCAATCTAACTTGACACCCATAACACAAGACTTCTCTCTGCATTTGAAAGTGAACGACAATTATATACTCGGCAGAGAGCAAATTAGTTTAACTGATGGGTAATTATCCTACGATTTTCTGACGCAAAAGGAGGGCGAACTTCGATGCTTCGCATCGCGCCGTCCGCCCCAACAATAGGCTTGTGCGTTTGAAAGGGGGTTATTTCAGTGCATCAGACGCGATGCGGAAGCCGATCATCGAGACACGCGCATGTGGATCAACCGGACGACGATAAGTGCACGCCAGCGTGGATCGAGGGCTGTCGTACCCGCCGCCGCGCAGAATACGCGCGCCGTCTGCATCCAGATTTTCGCGACCATCTTTCGGGTTGTAGGGATATTCGAGGGCAAGGCTTGAGCACCATTCCCAGACGTTGCCGCCCAGATCGTTCACACCTTCCGGCGTGCAGTCGGCAGGGAACGCCCCCACCGCCGTCGTCTGACCAATCCCGGTTTCACGATGATTGGCGGTATCGTCGCTGGCGCGGCCCCCCCAGGGATAGCGGCGGCGCTCCATCCCGGCGGCGGTACACTCCCACTCGGCTTCGGTGGGCAGGCGAACGGGGCGACTGGTTCGCTCCGCAAGCCAGTTGCAATAGGCGACCGCTTCGTACCAGGTAATGCCAGAGACGGGGCGGTTATCGATGCCCCACACCGGGTCGTCGAGCAGACCACGATGAGGCCCTGTTTGCTCGCGCCATCCCCAGCCTTTCGCACTCCAATACTGTTTCTTGAAATATCCCTCATCTTCGACAAACACACGATATTGGGCGTTCGTCACAGGATAGCGCCCGATCATGAAGGGCTTGAGCGTCACTGAGGATCGCTGATCATCCGGGCCAATCTCAACCGGGCCGCCGTCGATGCCGATCATATCTGGCACGACCGTCCCAACACCGGGCCGCGAATCCCCTAACAGGCCGAGAATATCGCCAGCCTGCGCGCGCTCGATGGCAGTCAGGTGCCCGCCCGTGACCAGCATCGCAAGCTGGCTGACCACTCTAGGCACAAGTGCGCGACCCACATCTTTATCGCCTTCGGCGGTAGACCGCCCAACGATGTGCACCATCTCGCCAGACAGCCAGACGGCGCGCCATTCCGCCTCGTTCGCAGGAGTCTCCTGCTTGCAGAGCAGATCAATCGCGTCGAGAGGTCGGGTGATCTCCTGCTGGTTAAACACCAGATGACCTATCGCCAGCAATACCACTTCCCGCCAAGTGTCGCCTTGCAGAACGAGTTCCTTCATCTTGCGGCGGAAATCCCGATCCGAGACAAGGTAGCGTGCGGCAAGGAACTCCTGAAATCCCCGATGGGGGAAAGCATACATACGCTGCCCTTTTGGATCATTCCCTTTGCCAATCAGGAGGCCCGCCTCTTTCTCGACGTACTGGCAGAAGCGCTGCGCTTTGCCGAAGTCATTATCGAGATAATCCTTGAGGATGCTGACGACTTCCTTTTCCGCGATATTGGTAGGGCCACCTATGCCTGCTCCCTGAGTCTCGTGGGCGTGATAAGCCACCTCGCACAGCCCGTTGACCAGACGCTCCTCGCGCGTATTCAACTCATGCAGAATACCGAGTTCCCATGTGCTTGGCCCGGTCTGCTTGTGGCGCTGCCAGTTCCACAACAACAGTTCGACGCAATCATTGTAGAGACGTGCCCGCTCGCGGGGGAGCGTGCCTTTGTAGGTGTGGACGACTGCCATTACCGTAAGCAGCATCGGGTTTTGGGCCAGATCAAACAGCCGCGCCGCTGCCCGGCGAAGCTGCGCCGCCTTTGCTGCTGCGTGCTGCCTATCGAGATAGCTCAGACGCGCCAGCGTGCCATACCAGGCATCAATGAACATATCGATGCTGGCAGAACCGAGCGGAGCCAGTATCGCCTCCGGGAAGCTGGAAAGCTGCCAAGCCGGATCGGTGTAGGAAAGTTGCCGGCAGGTGACGATCATCCGAGAGTCGGAATAGGTATCGGCAAAATCGGTGACGGCTTCTCGCACGATCTTACGGCGCTCTGCATCGGATACCTCGTCCAACCCGTCGAACATCACAATGCACTTACCTTCGGTGAGCGACCGCTTTAACTGTGGGGCAAATTCGCTCAACCCATGTGCTGAGAGATGTTCTGCCACGAACTTCCAGATCATCTCGCACGTACCCTGCTCGGATGCCGCATTGATGTGCTGTGCGAACTCGCGAAGCTCAACGCGGATCGGGATTAACGCACCGCGCCGCCACCGTGCCGCACGCTGACCATTGCCGCCCGGAACGCTGAGTCGATCAAGTGGGTAGCGCTTCGCATCGAGGCACGCCTGCGCGAGGCACAGTGTCAGATAATTAATGAAGGTGGTCTTACCCGATCCTGGATCGCCCAAAATAACCAAGCGCGGGTGGCTGATCGCTGCCGCAAGAACTGCAACCTGAACGACTGCTCCTGTCTTCCCCTCCCCGACGGCGGGCTGTGTCTGTGTCGTTTCGAGCGAGACATAAATCTGATCCAGATAAATCTGCGGCATTGTTTCAGATGTGCCCGCCGCACGAATTTCCAACTGGCCGAGCGGCACACGGTTGGCAAGCTGCGCCAGCCGGATCAAATAGGTGCGTTCGAGGGTCGTACCTGAAGTAAAGCTATCAGGCGTCATGAGATCGGTGGAGCCGCCGGGGTGGACGAAGTTATCGACCTTATCGATAAACACATTTGCTTCGACCACATGCCGCCCCGCGATCTTCCCGGCTATTAGTGTCCCACTTCCGATCTGCGTTCCTGGCAGTACGTCCCCGCCGATGTCGATCTTCGAGTTGACAGCGGCAGAGTCTGAAGCAGGTGGCAACGAGCGCGGAGTCTGCGACGCGGGTTTCTCTGGGGAAAGCATCGCACTGATCGAAGCGATGTGGCGGCGAATCTTATCTAGCTCTGCCGGATCAGCCGTATCCCCACGCTGGTGAAGCACCGCTTCAAGCTGCTCAAGATATTGCAGCATCTTCGCCATTTCTTCTTTGCTGAACGGCTGGCGAGATTTCCCCGCAGCATGCTTGGGAACCATCGGCAGATCAGTCATAGATGCAGCCTCAAAAAGAGTTCAATATGTGATACATAGACAAATGCTTTGATAGTAGATTGCTATTCAGTATAAGCTGACCTACAATGATCGCAAAGGAGATTCAAATGACAAACCAACCAAATCCTAACATTACTCCGCCCGGAACCGAACCTGTCGCTCCCAACACCGTGAATTACAACATCTCAATCGGTGGCGATGTTGGCGTCGGTTCCAGCATTGGATTTGGCTCGGTCAGTGCCGATCAGATCGCTGGGAACGACATCGTGATCAACGGCATGAACATCGACAATCAGGGCCAGAAGTTCGCCGATCTGCTCAGCGATCTCAAGGACTTGCTTCTCAAAGCCAAAGAAACTGGTGAGTTAATAGAGCCTGCTGCCAATGAAGTGATCAAGCAGATTGACTCGGCCAAGGAACTCATCGAGAAAGAGAAGAATCCGCCAAAAGACACTCTTATCGAAAAGCTGCACAGGGTTATGGAAACGATTGACGATGCGCTCGAAGGCTTGAACCGCAGTCATGCTCCCGCAGTGATGCTGCTCAAGGCACTGCCCTTTGTCGCAATGCTGATTAAGTTAGCCAGCCAAATCTTCTGAGCGGGCCGAGAGCCGGGGCGGAGATGGATGCGCTCTGGCAATGACCCATTCCAACGCCCCGATCAGATCGTTTTGCAGGCGCGTCTCCGATTCCCACGAGGCGCGCGGTGTTACTTCTCGAATCAAGTTATTCAGCGATCCTCCCAGCGCCAGCATATCGTCGTTGTTGAGCGGCGGGTCGGCCAGATTACGGATGATCGCCCCCAATGCGATGCCTGCTGCGCAGCGTACTTCAAGCTGACCCGAATTCATGAGCGCTTGAAGGTCGGCATTAATGGTTGCGGGCATCGCGGGCAAATGGGCCAGTCCCCGCAGCGCCGCACATTGGATTTCGACAGTTTCTCCATTGTTCGCTGCATCGAGCAGCACCGGAAGCACAACCGGAGCTTGATCAAATGTGCAGCCAAGCATTTCCAATGCAAGCGCGCGCAGCCCGCCTGTTGGGCGAGGTGCGGTACTGTAGCCGCTTGGATTGCGTACCGCGATCTCCATGATCTGGTGAATAATCGTCTGGCTGAGCGGCGTGTGTGCTTCCAGACATTCCGCGATCAGATTGCCTGACTGCTGCCAGTGCATCCGTAGAGTTTCGGTTAGGGCGCGCAGAGCAGGCTCTGGAAGGTTCCGCAGCCGCGCCAGTGCGTTTACTGCTCTGGATGCGATGTGCAAATCCTGCACCGCCCCCAATGCGATCAGGTAATCGAGAATTTCGGGGCCGGGTGTCTCAAGCTGCGAGATGGTTTCCAGAGTCGTCTCGCGCACGAGCATCTCACGGTCGCTAAGCAGAGCCAGCAGCGCGCGGCGAATATCCTCGTTTGGATTGGGGAACAGGCGCAGAGCCGTCGCAATGGCGCAGCGTACAGAATAAATCGAATCCTGTACTGCGTGCGCCAGTACGTGGGTCACACGCTGATTATCATGACCCTTCCTGGCAAGCGGCTCTGCGACGGCTGCACGCACACTGTCCACCGGATCGTTGAGCCGTTCAATCAGTGCATCTACTACGTCGCTGGTCGTGTTGCGGCAGGTTCCGAGCGCCTGCACCGCAGCGCGGCGCACCGATGCATCAGGATCGTATGACCAATCCACCAGCAGATCGATCACCTCTTGCGGTAAATCGACCGGGCGGCGGAGTGCGTTGATCGCACCGATGCGGGTTTCGGTGCTTGCACCTGTATCCTGAGCCGCGCGGCAGATCGCCGTCAGGACATTCTCAGGGAGATTGCCGACTCCTGCCAGCACATTGACTGCTGCCTGCCGGGTCTCTGGATCGGGATCGCCGAGCAGCAGCAGAAGCTCATTGATGACGACAGGCGGCAGCACACCCATTCTGCCGAGTACGCGCAAGCTGATCCGGCGGCGGGTCGGGTTGCCGCTCCGCAGAAAATCGATCCACATGCTCAGAGCTTCTGATGGCACAGGCGCTGCTGCTCTTAATGAGTGCTGTGCACGCTCGCTGACACGCTCGTCTGCGTCGCTCACAAGGTTCAGCAGAAGGCGGTAGGCCCCCATGCTCAACTGGCCGACGCGCCCCAGCGCTCCAGCAATCGCCTGACGCACCAGCAAAGGAGCATCACGCCCGTTCAGTACAAGCGCCTCACAACCTTCCGCGAGATGCGACGGCCAGAAGGTAATTGCTTCGGCAGCAAATGCGCGCCGATGTTCATCCGGGCTGTTGAGTGCCTGCCGCGCGATTTGTAGCGCGTGCCAGCTTGCGGAAGTTCCATCCAGCATCAACAGGTGGCGGCGCGCGGTATCGAAGATCAGGTTGAAACGACCTACGCTGTCCCGATCCCCGTCCAGCCACAACTCCATCAGACCGGTCGCCACGAATTCTGCAATGTCTGGCCCGACTTCGATGCCGCTTCCCAGCAGACGGGCAGCGAGGAATAGATCGCGGTGCAGTAAGTCCTCGAAGGGGCTGCAACTCAAACCTAACTGCTCGGCGCGGGGGCCACGACCAAGAACAGCTGCTTCGACCAGATCGGCAGCATCCTCGCGAGAGCGCATCGCCGTGAAGCCAATGGCGAGGCGGATCACTTCATCCCAGCGCGGGTCGTGAATGTAACTGCGAATCCGCGCTGGGGCTTGCCGGTAGCTGGAGACGAGGTAGCGCGCGGCAAAATACTCCTGCACCGCCTGATAGATAAACCCGTAACGCTGCGGGGCAAGTTCCGTGAGAACGCCGGGGTTCATCCGCATATGCCGCAGGAATCCCTCTACTGCTTCGCTTGCATAGGCCGCGCTGGCATTCGGATGCATGTTCGACCAGATGTTGCCGAGAATATCTCGAAGCTCTTGCTCAGTGAGCATCCCGGCGGGCCGCGAGGTTTGCAGCCAGAATGCCAACTCGCCCAACATCTCGGTGACATCCTGTTCGAGCACCATCGGGCGGTCTGCTGCCGCCTGAGGGAGATGCCACTCGCGGATCAATGCATCCGAGACAAGCTGGTAGATTGCGATTCGCTGCGGGGTCATCAGCATGCCGGGACGATGCACACCCACCAGCATCCGCAGCATGAGCGGCGTGTTTACAAGATGGTACAGCCGCGCATTGGAAGTAACTTCACGTACCAGCGAGAGCGTCTCTGATTCGGCGCGGCGCAGCGCGTCGTCATCGGTGATCAACGGGCGGCGCATCCGTGCCAGCGTGATCGACCAACGCAGCAGGAACGGCCCGATCTGGCTGCGATCCAGTGCGCGCACTACAAATGTCTGGAAGGTCGCGGGCAGAGGAGCGGCGGTGTAGCCTTCGAAGCGGCTTGTAACCACCACATGATTGCCCGCAGTCCGCCACTGGGCGGCGGCGTGTGCCACTGCTGCTGCCAGCATGCGGCGCTGTTCTTCGGTCGCTACCTGATCCAAGCCATCCAACAGGAGGATGCACTGCCCATTGCGAAGCAAATCAAGCAGGATCGGCTCGATGGCCGGATCGTTAATGAGGTTGATCGAAGTGCGTACCGCGAATTCTTGCAGGGTTTCGCCACGATGATCATCGACGTACTCGGCAAGATCGATATAAATTGGAAGGCGGCGGGTTACACGGATGATAATTGAACCATCAGGACGACGCTCAATTTGAATACCTGCCGAGTCCTCATCTTGAAGCAGCCGGATTTGTTCGGCAAGGATGTAACGCAGCAGCGTTGACTTACCTGACCCACTTACGCCGAGGATCAGCGTTTGAGGATGCCGCATAATGGCTTCCAGGACAGGCACACCCTGATTCGCCGAGAGCACCTGTTGATTGAGCGGCTCGCGCAGGGATGTCAATTCCGCATTCAGGTAGGTAGAGGTTTGATACCGAACAAAAGACGCGCTGTCATCGCTCGTATTGAGCGGAACGAGACGAAGGGGAATGTAGACATCGCTAAGGGGAACGGTGCGATTGACACTGCGTGGATAGCCGCGTGCATCAATATGTGCGATTTGCTCGTCGTATACGCGGAGATATGCATTCAGCGCCCCTGCTGAATTGATCGTATAGACATCTGGCACAGCAGGATGAGCAAGCCCATCTCCGCTTGGCGAAGGAGTAACTGGCTCCTCTTCAAGCAGAGTAAGCACATCTTCTGAGCTTAACAGGTCTTCGAAAATATCATTCTGCTCAATGAGTCTCGTTTCGACATGGCCCATGAAGTACTGCATTGGGACGATCCAGTCGCCCCACGAGCGGGGGAGGGAGCGATCTGTTTGGATAGTCACTAAGCGTTGAAGTTCAGGGTAGGTATCCCACAGCGAATCGACGGCACTGCCCAGCCGGAAGAAGTAGGCTAACCAGATGTCCTCGGTAAAATCATCAATGTCAATGCCACTATGGGCGATTAATTCCGCGAAAACTTCCAGCCAGCGCTGATTCGCGGGGGCCAGATAGCCGAACTCATCCTGTGCCAGATTCAGAACATCCTGAATAGCTGCAAGATCAAACGCGCCTCGTGCCCAATGCTCGATGACGATATAAACCGGGCTATCGGTTTCGTCGCCGCACTCCTGCGCGCGCTCGATTAGCCGTTCGAGCAGCCTCACAAGAGCTTGCGCGAGAACGGTCGTGATGGTGGGGATCGCCATTTTCAACGTTCTGATTGAACCCCAATGTCAATCATAATCCAAATGGATTTGTATCTTGCTCTTGTTGCTCCCAGCGCGTATGATTATGGACACTAAACCAACATCATTTTAACTTGATTATAACCATTTAGTGCCGGGTTCAAGTCTCTAATAAGCAGGTTGTATGTTAATTGAAATGTTCCTCCCGTACGGTATTGCTGCTGCCGGGTTGATTTTGGGCATTAGCATCGGTTACTGGCTGCGCGGCCATAAACTGATTTCTCTTGTTACGCCTGCTAATACTTCTCCTTCAGATGATCAGCCTGATGCGCGTCTTGAGCAAATCCGAGCGCTCGCCGAAGATAAACGTAAGGCTGTCCAGGATGCTGAAGCCATGATTACCCGGATGGAGACGTATCTTTCGACCTTAAATAAGGATATTGCTGCCGCGCGGGAGCAAGTCGCCAATAAGGAAAAAGAACGTACTCACCTGCTGGCGGAGCTAAACGAACAGACATCCTCCAAAGAGAGTGTGCAAGATATTGAGCGCACCGCCGATGCTCATCTGCCTTCCCCGGACCATGAGACAGAAACAGTTCTTTCAGGTATTGATAGAAGCATCGAAGAACTTGATATGCTCAACGAGCTTCACGAAACCTATATGGTAAAGATCAACCGGCTCACCCAGCAAGTTCAGTGGCAGGATAGTGAACTGCGGATGCTGCAACAGACGATTCGAGCGAAAAGCGCTGAAATCGATGAAGCCAGAGATTTATTAGACCAACGTGATTCCGAGTTGCGGCGTATACATCGCCAGCGCCAGCAGCGCGAAACCGATCTCGATCATGTTCGTAAAGCGCTCAATCAGCAGAGTGAGGAGCTTCAGAGGCTTCTCCAACGACAGGCCCAACAGACAGAAATGATGGAGAAACCCGCTCCCGCAACCGCAGCGCTCCCCGCGAAACCGATTGCGATTTCGCCGCGCAAGCGTGCTTCATTACTACCGGGTCCTATAGCGCCTGCCGAAACGGGGACTGGTAACGGTGATAATCTCACCGAAATCCCCGGATTAGCAGAATTTTATGCGGCTCAGCTACGCGCTAAAGGAATTACAACTTTTATCCAGCTTGCCAGTGCCAGACCAGAAGATATTGAGCGGCTGCTAGATATTCCCGGACATTTTTCACCGGATATTTCAAGATGGATCGAAGCTGCTCAGAAGCACCTAGATCACAAGGGAGAAGGATCAAACTAGCTCTACCGCGCGCGTACTAACCAGTCTACAACGAAATTATATCTGCGTCCATACCCTCGTAGTCCTAGAAACGAGATTCCTGGACAATTACTAAGCCCAAATGTAATTTATCGCAAGCGGATAAATTAAATCCGCTTGATTTGATTCTATGAAGACCCCTGGTCTGCGGGTAGAATTCTCATATTTGCTCTTATCAAGAGCATCTGGGGACTCTACTTGAATTCTCTACCCTTCGATCCAACCCAAATTAAAGCAATACTGTTCGATCTAGATGGCACGCTGGTCGATACTGATGACGTGGATGTCGGCCAATGGGCACAGCGCATTGCGCGCGGCTATCGTGATCCGGCTCAATCTGGCAGCATGGCACGGCGCATTGTAATGGCACTGGAAACACCCGTCAATGCAACCTTTGCTCTGCTTGATGTCGTCGGGTTGGATACCTTATTTGTGCGGATGATGATCCGCCTGCAAGGGTCGGGCAACCTCAAAGACTTACCTGCCGTACCCGGTGTCGATGCTGCGCTCAAGCGGCTGGCGAAGCATTACCCGCTCGGCGTAGTGAGTACCCGCACGGTAGGCGAAGCGAAGCTGTTTATCACTGCACTTGGCGCAGATGATTCATTCAAGGTATACGCAGGGCGCGATTCGACATGGCGCATCAAGCCGAGTCCGCAGCCCGTGATCTACGCTGCGCGGATGCTGGAAATTGAACCGACTCAGTGCTTGATGGTGGGGGATACGACAGTAGATATTAAAGCGGGTCGGCGTGCGGGGGCATGGACGTGTGGTGTCCTATGCGGCTATGGTGAGCGCCGGGAGTTAGAATTAGCCGGCGCTCACATGATTCTCGATAATACAGCCATGCTCGACGAAATGCTGCTTGGCCCGAAAATCGAAGATATGCAAAGCGCCCGATAGTCCGCCTGATCAGGGTTGATCGTCCTACACAAAATTGCGCCGACCTTCTTACTTAGGAATATTGGCCTATGAAACATCGCACCTTGATCCCGCTCGGCACTGCACTGATGCTGCTCATTGGGCTGGCACAGGCGGCTCCTGTGAAGGCACAGCCCGATTTGATAAGCGCTGATCCCGCGCCGGATTCTGTGCTTGTTGTTGCCCCTGATTCCATCATCCTCACGTTCAATCTGGCACTTGACGATCAGGGAACATCCATCCAGGTGACAGATGACAGTGGGAAGCGCTACGATGATAATCTGACGGTAGTTGATCCGGCCAACCGTTTCCATGCATCTGTGAAGGTGAATGGACTCATCGAGGGGAAATACACCGTCACGTACATGGCTGCCGCAGTCGGCAGTTCAACTGTCACGATTGGAAGCTACATCTTTGCGCTCGATCTCCCCGACCCGACTCTTCAACTTGTCGAACCCGTGAACGGGCAAGCCTATCATTTCGATGAGTCTGTTCAACTCAAGATGCGAACCGAGAACTTCGATTTTGCTCTCTATAATGATCGCATCCGTATCTATGTCGATGGCGAGATACAGGATGAAGTCCGTACACGCAATCACAATCTAGCTGGCCTTCAGCCAGGTGTCCATCAAATCAAAGTAGTTCTCGCACAGTTTGAGGATCAGGAAGTTGCCGATACGGCAATCACAGTGACGATTGCCATCGCTCAGCCGGATTCGGAGCCGGCGTCGTCCGCCGATATTCCTGCCGCCGAATCGGATTTGAACCTCTCTTCCTTGCAAATTGTCGGCGTTGCTGTGTTCACTGCCCTGCTATTGGCAGTAGGCATCTGGCTGGGAAGGCGCACAGATCAAATGTCGTAAGCCTAATCAATAATTTCGAACTTTTGTGACGCCGCTACTTTATCGCCGATATAGATTTGAACCTCGTAGCTCCCGGCAGGCCAGCCGTTTGGAGCGTCGAAGTAATAATAGACGACACCCTTTTCCGCACGATCCCATGCTTCGCTTTCGCTGCGGAGCACTCCGCCATTGCGAATCAATACACGCGACCATGACACCCCATCCGCCATATTGTCGTATTCCAGCCAGATATAGAAGCGCGGCATACTCACCGGGAACTGCGTGTTGGCGTTGATCGGTTGCAAGGAGGCGGAGATACCGCTTGAGATTGCAGTAATCGCGATTGTGGTATCTGCTGGAGGGGTAACTTGCGATTCTATGGTAACGATAAATGGAGTCTGGGTTGCTGTTGGAGTGGGCTGGGTCGGTGTGATGGTCGGCGGTACAGCAAAAATATCTTTCGTCGGCACACCTTCGGCGGGTGTTGCGCTTGAGAGCATAATATCAATGGTCGGTGTTGCAGTCGGCACGGCGGGGAGTTCGGGCAGACGAATGCTGCCAGCGCTGGGAACGTACTGCCGTGCGGCAATGGAAGCCGCAATCCCTCCGCCCGCAGCCATCCCAATCAGGAGCCATCGCCACGCAACCCCGGCTGCATTCCGCCGCACACGGAAATACGGCGCACGGCGCGCTCGCCGGAAATTCGTATAGACATTAATCAGGGAAAGCAGCAGTATCACACCCAAAATGAAAGGGATCGCGTTGACCACGATTGAGAGCACTGTGCAGTCCCTTCAAGAGATGCGCATCCACAAGTAAGCCAACGTAGTATAGCATAGGGCGTGCTCAAAACGGTGACGGATCAGGCCCATTGTGGAGCATCGGTAGGGTATCGCCTAGCTTTACGAAGCCCATGAGTTACCTTATACTGTAGTGGGGGAATCCTGCCTATTACAGCCTTTTCCACTTGGGTGGAGAGTTCCTACATTAATTGGTAGTGCCCGGAGTTATTTCCTCTTATGGCAGTTATTCTGGTTGTTGACGACGAACCCGAAGTTATCGAACTGATGCGGGACTGGTTGACGCTGCATCGTTACGAAGTCTTGGCGGCTGCTAATGGCACAGATGCGATCCGAATAGCTGAAGCCCAACATCCAGATATGATCCTGCTCGATGAAATTCTGCCTGATATTAATGGCCGCGAGGTATGCCGCCATCTGCGTTCGAGCGGTATGGCTACCGGAATACCTATTATCATAATTTCCGGTCAAGGTTTGGCAGGTGGGCGAACGGAAGCACTGCAAGCCGGAGCCAATGATTTCATCGTCAAACCCGTTAATCTGGAGGACCTCGGAAGACGAATGCGGACTCTTCTTGGAATGCAGAGCGATTCATTGAAGCGCAGTGAGCGCCTTCTGGACGATACGGTGCAAGCCTGTCTTGCAATCCTGCCCTGCAATGTGGCATGGCTCCTCACCATTGATCCTGAAGGCGAATACCTGATCAGCCGCACAGCCGCCGCTTCAAGTGGCGAGGCAGCCGCCGAGCGCTTCTTGAAAATCCTCACCGATGGGGCTGCTAACTTCCGCATGCCACTAAGGGAACAAAGTGCAAAAAGTGAGGTAGCCGCTAGTGAGATTCTTAAGCACGCTGCATTACAGGGTGCGGCTGAATATAATCTGCCGCTTTCCGAGCTTCGGACTCGTGGCGAAGAAAGAATCTATCGTGCCTGCGAAGAACTTAATCTATATTTCGTAACCGTAGTTTCGCTTCACTCTGAGGGCCATATACTCGGTGTTCTGCTGCTTGGCTCCATTGAACCGCGAGATGTAGAAACGACGCGCGGTCAACGGGTGCTTACTGCCCTGGTCAATCAAGCGGCGATGGCGGTTGATAATGCTCGATTGATGCGACGGCTAGGCCAGTATGAAGTCGATACCAGCCGGGAGCGAACATTCAGTCAGGCAGTCCTTGATATTATGGGCGACGGCCTGCTCCTGTTCGATGATCGCAACCGCATCGTATTCGCCAATCGACGTTTAGGGCTGATGTCGGGTTATCCGATAGATAGCCTCGTTGGGATGTCCCTTGAAGATTTAT
>Ga0209382_10007503_pt1 | contig 13858 bp, 12 predicted proteins | sample SoiMetdeltSBSDD5_FD_187599 | JGI IMG/M metagenome (GOLD analysis project Ga0209382, IMG submission 187599) | Bulk soil microbial communities from a Populus tree surrounding site in Tennessee, USA - Soil MetaG P. deltoides SBSDD5 (SPAdes) (version 2) | ecosystem: Environmental > Terrestrial >... | reverse complement strand
TAGGGCCGTATCGCGACGTACTGAAGCGCGCCGCGCCGGTCGCCGACGTCCTCGAGGAATGCCTGCGCACCGGACTTCCGATTGCCCGCCGATCGATCGCCATCCCTCCGATGCAGAACAGCACTGTCTCGCACCTCGGTCTCACAGTCTCCCCGGTGCGCGATGATGGCAGCGGGGCGGAACAAGGCGTGATCTGCCTGTTCACCGATCTCACCGAGGTGATGGAGCTCGAGGAGCAGCTTCGGCTCAAGGACAGCTTGGCGCGCCTCGGCGAGATGACCGCTGGCATCGCCCACGAGTTCCGTAACGGTCTGGCGACGATTCACGGCTACAGCCGCTTGTTCGATCTCGACACGCTCGAGCCGACCTATCGCCCCTACGTCCAAGCGATCCGTGAGGAGACCGAGGCGTTGGGCCAGGTGGTGACCAACTTTCTGAGCTTCGCGCGGCCGACGCAGCTGACCTTGGCGCCGGTCGAGACGTCAGTGCTGGTCGAGCGGGCCGCCGACGACATTCGCAGCGACGTGCGCGCCCGCGGCGGTGCCGTCATCGTCGAGGGGCAGTTCGGGCGCGTCGACGGCGACGAAGTGCTCCTGCGTCAAGCCCTCAGCAACCTGTGCCGCAATGCCTTCGAAGCGTGCGATCAGGCGAGCGTCGTCCCACGCATCGTCATCGAAGGACAGTCCGACCCGACCCATGGCGTGATCCGTATCAGCGTCAGCGACAACGGGCCCGGCGTTGCCGAGTCGGTCGCATCGCGCGTCTTCCGTCCGTTCTTCACCACCAAGCCGCACGGTACCGGCCTCGGCCTCGCGCTCGTCCAGAAGATCATCGTCACGCACAATGGCCGCGTGAGCTTCAGCAACGAGCCAGGCAGCGGCGCGCGCTTCGTGGTGACCCTTCCGGCGGCTCATTAACGGTTCGCAGTTTCCGCACGTCGGACTCGCCTCGAGGCGCGCAGCAATTGCCATGCGCTCCAGCAGTCACCTGCAGCCAGGCGACGATTCCCCGCAAAAAACACGCAACCGCGCTCGAGACTCATCACGGCGCGACGGTTGCACTGTTCCGCCTTCATGAAGGCGCACGGCTTCACGCTGGTCGAAGTGCTGGTCGCTCTTGGACTGTTCGTCGTCATCGCGACCGGCGTGGCGCAACTCGCCGCCGCGGCAACGCGGGGGATGCGCGCCGCGCGCGATCAAACGATGACGGTGATGCTGGCCGCCACGAAAATGGATCAACTGCGTGCCCTGGAATGGACCTACGAACCGTCGCTGCCGGGGGATCCGCTCGTCGATCGATCGGACGCGACCACCGATCTGACCGCGGCCAGTTTGGGGAGCGGTGGCGTCGGCTTGCGGCCGTCGCCGGCAGGATCCCTGACCTCGAACCTCGCATCGTTCGTCGACTACTGCGACGATCGCGGCCGCTGGGTGGGGTCGGGAACGTCACCACCGCCAGACGCGGTCTTCATACGGCGATGGGCGGTGCGGCCGCTGACGGTCGCGCCGGACCGTGCGCTTCTGCTCCAGGTGCTGGTGGTTGCGGTTCGCGAGGAGCGATCACGTGCCAGTCCCTGGTCGGCCCGATCCGGCGGCGATGCACTCCTGATATCGGTCAGGACGCGTACGCGTGACTAGATGTCATCGCCAGGCAGGCGCGAGGAGGACGGATGCGAATGGATCAAGGTAGCGGCTTCACGCTGGTCGAAGTACTCATAGCGCTGACGCTGCTCGCCATCGCGTCTGTACCGATCCTGTGGATCTCCGCCGGTGCTCATCGCCTTGCGCGGTCGCAGGCCGAGGCAAGCGACCTGCAGCAGCGCGCGCGAGTGGCGGTGGAGAAGCTCCAGCGCGATCTCGCGATGGCAGGCGCCGGCCCTCCTGACGGCGTCGGTGTACGGCTGTCAGCATTGCTTGCGCCGATCGTCCCGGCACGTGTAGGGCTGAGGCTGTCAGACCCGCAGTTGTCGGCGTTTCCGGATCGTCTTTCGTTGTTGTACGTGCCGTCGGATGGTTGGGACTGCGCGCTTTCCGTTCCGATGGCGTCCCCTTCCGCGGCCCTGTCGATCGAACGGACGACCGGGTGCAGCGGGGTGGGGCTCTGTGGATTCGTCGAGGACTCGCGCGCGCTCGTGATCGATACGCGCGCGGCTGGTGCCGGCCACGACCTGTTCACGGTAACCGGTATTGCTGGCGCGCTCGAGCACGGCGCGCCGAATCCAGCGTTTTCGCAGACCTACTCGCCACCATCGGCGCGCGTGATGCCCGTGGTTCAACGTACCTACTATTTCGATCGTGCCGGCCGGCGGTTGATGCTCTACGACGGATATCAGAGCGACATGCCGATGCTCGACAACGTGCTCGACGTCAGGTTTGCCTACTTCGCCGATGCCGTGCCGGGTCCCGGCCTGCGTCCGTTGACGATCGCCGAGCTTTCCGATGGTCCGGCGATGGGACTGCCGCCGAATGTGTTCGATGCCGACTTGCGCTCGGTCACCCTGGTGCGCGTCACGCTTCGTCTGCAGGCGGCCGCCGATGACGTGCGCGGCTCCGGCTCGTGGTTCGTCCGGCCGGGTCGATCGACGAGCGGCTTTTCGCTGGTACCTGATTTCGAAGTGACATTCGACGTCACGCCGCGCAACCTGCGGATGTCGCCATGATTTGCGATGTTGAAGCCGTCGGGTCGAGCCCCACACAACGCATCGACGCGCGGCGATCGGGCGGCGAGCGCGGCGCGGCGGTCGTCATTGCGCTCTTGCTCACGATCGTGCTCGCGCTGCTCGGCGCTGGGTTGCTCACGCTCGCCAACACCGAGTCGCTGATCGCCGCAAGCTATCGGCACGGGCAGGAAGCCGCGTACGGGGCCGAGGCCGCGTTGGAGCGGGCCCTCACGGACCTCTCGGCGATGGCCGACTGGACTGGCGTGTTGGCTGCCCCGCCGGCAAATCTGATGTCGACGTTCGACGACCGACTCGCGAGTGTTCGTCTGTTGGATGGAAGGGTGATTAGTCTCGGCGCGCTGACGGCCGAACGCCAGCGCGACAGCGACGCGCTCGCCGGGCCGGCCGTCTACGGGGCCGACAGCCCACGCTGGCGACTTTTCGCCCACGCGCCGATTCAGGATCTCGATCCCGCGCCCGCTTCCGGAACTCCGCTGTATCTCATCGTCTGGGTTGGAGACGACGGGGCGGATGGTGATGGTGACCCGGCCGTGGACGCGAACGGGCGGATTCAGGTGCATGCGGAAGCGTTTGGCGCAGCCGGCGCGCGCCGCGCCGCCGCAGCACTGATCGAGCGCTCAGAAAACGGGGTGATTCGGATGATCTCCTGGCGCCGTGTCCCTTGACGTGCCTGTGAAGGCGTTTGGCAAAGGCTGGTGGTTCTCGCCTGTATCTGTTACAATTACAGGGAGTTATACCCACTATGAAAGTTCACGCTTCTGCATCCCCGTCGTTGATCCGAGGGCTCGCCGGAATGGTCTTGCTGGCCGTTGCCGGGGTTGTGTTGCCCACGTTCGCGTTCGCCCAGCAGCCGCCGCCGCTGGCGGAGGTCGCGCGGCAGGAAGCCGAACGACGCAAGACCGTGAAGAGTACGCAGAAGGTCATTACCACCAAGGACTTGCCGGAATCTGCGCGCCGTGCTCCGGGCACGGCGACGCCCGCGTCGGCAACGGGGGAAGCCGCGCCGGCGGCGAGCCATCATGCCGTGGAGCAGGCGGCAACGGACCCGAAAGCCGCTGCCGACGCCAAGACGGGTGCCAAGCCGGAGGTCAAGGCAGACGCGAAGGATGAAGCTGCCTGGCGAGCGCGCATGGATCAGGCCCGCGAAGCGGTGCGCCGCAACGAGGCGTTCGCCGAAGCCCTGCAGAGCCGCATCAACGGGCTGACGCGCGATTTCGTCAATCGCGACAATCCGGTGCAGCGCAATCAAATCGGCGAGGACCGTCAGAAGGCGCTCGCCGAGCTCGAACGCGTCCGAAACGACGTCCAGCAGGCCAAGAAACAGATCGCCGACATCGAGGAAGAAGCGCGAAAAGCCGGAGTGCCTCCCGGCTGGCTCCGCTGAAATCGGTCCCCCTTCGCTGATAACGAGTGGCCCCGCCCGCCCAGATTCTCATCGTCGAGGACAAGGACTCGCTGCGCACGATGCTCCGGCATGCGCTCGAGCGTCAAGGGCATAGTGTGCTCGAGGCGCGCGACCAGCCCGAGGCCGTCCGTCTCCTGCTGCAGAATCCCGCCGTCGTGCTCTCGGATCTGAGGCTGCCTGAAGGGGACGGCTTCGGCGTGCTGCGCGCGTCGAAGGAGTTCGACGCCGATACCCCCGTCATCGTGATGACCGCCTACGGCAGCATCGAGGATGCCGTGGCGGCCATGAAAGAAGGCGCCCTCGATTTTCTGGCCAAGCCGGTCGATCCCGATCACCTTGCGCTGTTGGTTGCCAGGGCCCTCGAACAGCGCCGGATGGTGACGGAAAACCTGCTGCTGAAGGAGGAGCTTGCGGTTCGCCGCGGCGCCCCGCAGCTCGTGGGCGAGGATCAGGCGCTGCGCAAGGTGTTCGCCGGGCTGCAGCGCGCCGCCGCCACCGATACCACCGTGCTCCTGGAAGGCGAGAGTGGGACCGGCAAGGAGCTGTTCGCGCGATCGCTGCATGCGCTGAGCACCAGGGCGGACGCGCCATTTGTCGCGATCAACTGCGCCGCGATCCCCGAGACGCTGCTCGAAACGGAGCTGTTCGGTCACGAAAAGGGTGCGTTCACCGGGGCGGTGGCGCGCAAGCCGGGCAAGTTCGAGATGGCACACCGGGGGACGCTGTTCCTCGATGAGATCGGCGATCTCCCGCTCTCGCTGCAGGCCAAGATCCTGCGCGCGCTCGAGGAGAAACGGTTCGAGCGTGTCGGCGGCACGAGCTCGGTGCAAGTCGACGTGCGGCTCGTGGCGGCGACCAATCGCGGCCTGCGCGCGCAGGTGGCGGCGCGGCGATTCCGCGAAGACCTGTTCTTCCGCCTGTCGGTGTTTCCGATTACCGTGCCGCCGCTCCGCGATCGACCCGGTGATATTCCGCTCCTGGCCCGCTATTTCGTCGATCGGTTCTGTCGCGACATGAAGAAGAAACCACTCGCGCTGTCGCCGGTGGCGCTCGAGCAGCTGGTCTCGTACCGCTGGCCGGGCAACGTGCGCGAGCTGCAGAACTGCATCGAGCGCGCGGTCATCCTCGCAGACGGGGATACGCTCCAGCCGCGACACCTCAACCTGACGTTCAAGGCCGTGGAGCGCGACCCGGAGCCCCCCAATCCGCTCGACGATCTGGACTTCAGTGGATCCTTGTCCGAAGCCACCCGGCGGGCGCTCGGCGTGATCGAGAAAGTGAAGATCCAGCAGGTGTTGAAGGAAGCCGACGACAACAAAGGCCGCGCGGCGGAACTGCTGCAGATCAGCTACAAGTTGCTGCTCGCCAAGCTGAAAGAACACCGCCTAGAGTAGTGTCCGGCTTCAGCCGGACTACTTGAGCCCGATCCCTTTCGCCGCTTCTTGCAATTCCTCGATCGTGACGTCGGTGACGGTTGTCGTGGTGCCGATCTGCATGGGCAGGACGTAGTGCAGCGTGCCTGCGACCACCTTCTTGTCACGACCGACGGCCTCGACGACTTGGGCTGACGATAGATCCGACACCGACGGCAGCGGACCCATCTGCGCGATCAGCGCCGCCAGCGCATCGCGATCCTCCGCCGGCATCGCGCCGCGGGCGACCGCAAGATTGGCGGCGGCCAGCATGCCGTAGCCGACCGCTTCACCGTGGCGGAACCGCCGATACTTCGTCACCGCTTCGAGCGCGTGGCCGATGGTGTGGCCGAAGTTCAAGGCGCGGCGCGGCCCGGATTCACGCTCGTCGATCTCGACCACCGATCCCTTGATCCGGCAACACTCGGCAATCACCGGAACGAGCGCCGTGCGCTCGCGCGCGAACAGCGCCGCCATCTGCCGCTGCAGCTGCTCGAAGAGCGGACGGCTGGCGATGACGCCGTACTTCACGACTTCGTAGAGCCCGGCGCGGAACTCCCGCCTGGGTAGCGACGACAGGAACCCCGGGTCGATCAGGACTGCCGCTGGCTGATGGTACGCCCCCACCAGGTTCTTGCCGGCCGTGAGATTGACGCCGACTTTGCCGCCGATCGCGCTGTCGACCTGCGCGAGCAGTGTGGTTGGCACTTGCACGACCGGCACGCCGCGCAAATACGTGGCCGCGGCGAACCCGGCGATGTCGCCGACGACGCCGCCGCCGATTGCGACGATGGTGGTCGCGCGATCGGCGCTGGCGCGTACCAGCGCATCGTAGATGCGAATGACCGAGGAGAGATTCTTGAACCGTTCCCCATCGGACAGCAGAATCGGCTCTTCCGGCGTCAGCGACGCGAGCAGATCGCCGTGCAGCTGCCAGACGGTGCTGTTCGAAACGATGAAACGCCGCCGCGGCGTGCCGAGTACCTCCATGATGGCGCCAAGCCGCGAGGCGATGTCGTCACCAATCTCGACCGGGTATGTCGCGGACGTGGTGCGTACGTCAATCCGCGTGGAAGGCTCGCTCATGGAGGATGGGATTGGTCGGCAGCGGCCGGTGGAACGCGTGCCCGACTGGCGGATGGTAGGATAGCAGTTTTGAGCCAGCGTGGCGGTTCGTCCTGATTTCCTCATCATCGGTAGCGGCATCGCCGGCCTGCGAGCCGCGGTGGAGCTGGCTGGCGCGGGGACCGTCCTGATTCTCACCAAGGCCGAGCCGCGCGAAGGCAATACCGGCTACGCCCAGGGAGGCATTGCCGCCGCCGTCGACCGGGACGATTCCCCCGATCAACACGCCGCCGACACGCTGGCGGCCGGCGATGGATTGTGCGATCCCGGCGCGGTTCGCGTGTTGTGCGAAGAGGGTCCGGGCTACGTCCGCGAGCTGATTGAGTGGGGCGCGCGCTTCAATCGCGAAGCCGATGGAACACCGGCGCTGGGGCTGGAAGCGGCCCACAGCCGCCGCCGCGTCCTGCACACCAAGGACGCCACCGGCCGCGAGATCGGCCGGGTCTTGTGGGCGCGCGCGTCGTCATTGCCGGGGATTCACATCTCCGATCACGCGCGAGCGATCGAGATCATCACCGACGGGGATGGACGCTGCGTCGGCGTGCGCGTGCTGCAGGAAGACGGGGTCACCAACGTCGTTGGCTGCGCCTTGGTGCTGCTGGCGACAGGCGGCGCCGGCCACGTCTATAGCGATACGACCAATCCGCTGGTGGCGACCGGCGATGGCATTGCCATGGCCTTTCGGGCTGGCGCGGCGGTGGCCGACCTCGAATTCATCCAGTTCCACCCGACCGCGCTGCACGTGCCCGGGCATCCGCGCTTCCTCTTGTCCGAAGCGCTGCGCGGTGAAGGGGCACGGCTGGTCAACGCCGACGGCGAGGCGTTCATGCGCAGCTACGATGCGGCCGGCGATCTCGCGCCCCGCGATCGGGTCGCGCGCGCCGCGGAACAGGAGGCCCGCCGGACCGGCCGGCCGATTTACCTGTCGCTGGCGCATCTCGACGCGGGGTTCGTGTACGCGCGGTTTCCGCTGATCTCGGAGGTGTGCCGGCAGGCCGGCTTCGATCTGGCGCGCGATCGGATTCCGGTTGGACCCGCCGCGCATTACGTGATGGGCGGCGTGCGAACCGATCTCGACGGGCGCGCCAGCGTTTCCGGATTGTTCGCGGCCGGGGAGGTCGCGTGCACCGGCGTCCACGGCGCCAACCGGCTCGCCAGCAACTCGCTGCTCGAGGGGCTCGTGTTCGGCGCGCGGGCCGGCCGGGCCATGCGCGAGTCGGTCAGGACGGTTGCAACCCCTGCCGACGCACGGGCGTCGCACCGCGGACCGGCGGTTGCTCCATCGCTCACCGCGTCAGACATTCAGGCGCTGATGTGGCGCGAGGTGGGGCTGTTCAGGAATCGCGCCGGGCTGACGACCGCTATCGATCGCCTGGAACCCGCCTGGCACACGGTCCACGACGCGCTCCGCGGCGGCGCGACCATGGCGGCGGAGGATTGGCGAACGATGAGCCTGCTGACCGTCGGCCGATTGATCGCGCGCGCGGCGCTGCGCCGCGAGGAGAGCCGCGGCGGTCACTATCGCGACGATTACCCCGCGCGCGACGATATACACTGGCGGCGCAGGCTCACGGATTCACTTCACGTTGGATCGATGTAAATGGCTCAAATGACTGAAGACAAGAGCAAGCACAAGGGCGACGACGGCCAGGTCACCGAGATCACGCCACAGTCCGTGGACTTTTCGCGCTGGTATCTCGATGTCGTCCGGCGGGCGGAGCTCGCCGATTACACGGCGGTGAAAGGCTGCATGGCGATCCGGCCGTACGGCTACGCCATCTGGGAGCAGATTCAGCAGGCGCTCGATCGCCGCTTCAAGGCGACCGGCCACGTGAACGCGTACTTTCCGTTGTTCATTCCCTCGAGCCTGTTGATGAAGGAGAAGGAGCACGTCGAAGGTTTCGCGCCGCAGGTCGCCTGGGTGACCAAAGGTGGCGACGAGGAGCTCGCCGAGCCACTCGTGATCCGTCCCACCTCAGAAGTGATCGTCGGCACGCTCTACGCGAAGTGGATTCAGTCGTGGCGCGATCTGCCGGTGCTGATCAACCAGTGGGCCAACGTGGTGCGCTGGGAAAAGGTCACGCGTCCGTTCCTGCGCACCACCGAGTTCCTGTGGCAAGAGGGGCACACCGCCCACGAAACGGCCGACGAAGCACAGGAAGAGACGCTGAAGATCCTCGCGCTCTACAAGGAGTTCGCCGAAACCGAACTGGCGATGCCAGTGGTCGACGGTCAAAAGAGCGAGAGCGAAAAGTTCGCCGGCGCGTCGCGGACCTATTCAATCGAGGCCCTGATGGGCGACGGCCGCGCCCTGCAGGCTGGTACGTCGCACAACCTCGGACAGAACTTCGCCAAGGCATTCGAGATTCAGTTCCAGGGACGCGACAAGGTGTTGCAGCACGCGTGGACCACGTCGTGGGGCGTGTCGACGCGGCTGATTGGCGGCGTGATCATGACGCACGGCGACGATCGCGGCTTGATCCTGCCGCCGCGGGTCGCGCCCTATCAGGTGGTGATGGTGCCGATTCCGCGCGGCGACTGGCAGGAGACCGTCCTGCCCAAGGCGCGCGAGATTCGTGACGAACTGGTCCGCCAGGGCGTGCGGGTATTCCTCGACGATCGCGATGCCTACACGCCCGGCTGGAAGTTCGCCGAGTGGGAGCTGCGAGGCGTACCGCTGCGCCTCGAGATCGGGCCCAAGGACATCGAGAAGTCGTCGGTGGTGCTGGCGCGGCGCGATACGCGCGAGAAGCTGCCAACCGCGATGGACGGGCTGACCGGGCGCGTCCTCGGTCTCCTCGAAGAAATCCAGGGTGCGCTGCTCGCGCGTGCGCGTGCGTTCCGCGAGGAGCACACCACGCGCGTCACCAGCTACGACGAGTTCAAGGCGGCCATGGAGGGGCGGCCGGGATTCGTCATTGCCGGGTGGTGCGGCAGCGTCGACTGCGAGGCGCAAATCAAGGCCGAGACGCAGGCCACGCTGCGCAATATTCCGTTTGGGTCGGCGACGCCAAGCGGGACGTGCGTGAAGTGCGGGAAGGCAGCCACCAGCGAACCGTGGTTCGCCAAGGCGTACTAGGGCGAAGCCCCGCGGATAATCAATGGTCATCAAGGCGTCCGCTGCCGCCGAGATCCGCGCCCTCGTCGAGGCGCTGGGCGGCACCGATGACGTCTACCGCGAAGCCGCGGTCGCGCGGCTGGCGGTGATCGGTCCGCGCGCGATCGAACGGCTGACCGACGCCTACCGCACCAGCCGCAGCCGCGAGACGCACCTCGCGATCCTGCGCGCCCTGGAGGCCATCGGCCACCATCGCAGCGCGCCAATCGCGCGGGCCGCGATGCTCGAGGGAGGCGACGTCGGCGTGGCGGCGGCGGCCGTGCTGAGGCCGCTCCTGCTCTCGACCCACGGCTCGGTTGCCGCCGAGGCACTGGACGCGCTGATGGCGGCGGCCCTCGATCCCAAGGCGGAACGGCGCCTTCGATTGGCCGCGCTCGACGCGCTGCAGGACATGCCCGAACCGGTACCAACACGCGTCGTCGAGGCGCTCGGCGACGATCCGGTCGTGCGCATGAAAGGCGAGGCGGCGCGGATCGAAGCGATGTGGACCGACGCGACCGAGGGCCGTCTGCCCGATGATCCGCGGCGCCTGCGTGAAGCGCTCCCGAACCGCGCGTCCGCGGCGCCGCTCAACACGCTGCGCAAACTCATCGACGCCATCCGCGCGCACGAGCCAGGGGTCGAAGCGGCGCAGCGCGACGGTTGGCGGTCGGTTCGCGGCGCGTTGCACCAGGCGCTGGCGTTGCGGGGCAGCCGGGTCGCACTCTACGACTTGCGTGAGAGCCTGATCGAGCTGTCGGCAAACGCGCAGCCGTCCACGCGCACCTTGCCGGTGTCGTTTCTGGCCGCGCTGCACGTCCTTGGCGATGAATCCTGCCTGGAGCCGATCGCCGCCGTCTGGATCAAGGCCAGCGCAGACGAGGAGCCGTGGCGGACGCAGCTGGCGTCGGCGTTCCGCGCGATCGTCAAGCGGCAGAAGCTGACCCGCCGCAACGCGGGCTTGAAGCGGATTCTGTCGCGCTGGCCGACCGCCGACGAGCTGGCGCGGGCGCGCTAGCGGAGGCTACTGGCTACAGGCTCGGGCTTCAGGAAAGTTCGTCGACCTTCTTCTTGCCGAACATCCACGCGATCCCGATGCTGACGGCGTACAGGACCAGCATCGGCCCCGCCATCAAGGCCTGAGAGACCACGTCGGTGCCGGGACTGAGGACGGCGCCAAGAATGAAGATGATGAGGATCGCGTACTTGGTGTGCTTGAGCAGGAACCCGGCGGTGACCATGCCCATCCGCGCGAGGAAGAAGACAATCGTCGGCATCTGAAAGATCACGCCGAAGGCGAGCAGCATCTTCACCCACAACGAGAACACCAGCGAGATCTGCGGGCGGAACTCGAGGTACTCCGTCTCGAATCCGAGGAAGAACTTCCAGGTGTAGGGGAAGGCGATGTAGTGCGAGAAGGCCGCGCCGATCAGGAAGAAGAACGTACCGAGCAGGACGAACGGCACGGCGAACCGCTTCTCGTTGGCATAGAGCCCTGGGGCGACGAACAGCCAGAGCTGAAAGATCATGAACGGCAGCGCGACGAAGAGGCCGCCGAGTGCGCCGATCTTCATCATCAGCATGAAGCCTTCCATCGGCGCCGTGTACATGAACTTCGTGCCCTCGGGCATGAGTTCCCACAGCGGCTTCATGATGAACTGCTGGGTACGTCCGACGAAGAGGAATGAGATGACGCAGCCGACGACGAGGGCGTAGGCGGAGGCGATCAGGCGGTTCCGGAGCTCATCGAGATGCTCCAGAAACGACATCTTGCCGCCGGCGCCGTCGAGCTCGTCTTGCTGTTCGTCGTCATCGGGATCCCGAGGCGACGGCGCGGCGGAGGGGAACGGAACGAGGGCCATGCCGAACGTGCAGACTAGGCGCTGCCGGTCTTCCGGGGGATACCCTGGTCGTTGACGCCCGCTTCGTCAAAATCGGGCGTGACGTCCACCGGGGCAGGCCGGGCTGCGGCTTCAGCGGCGCGCTGCTGCTCGGTGGTCCGCTGCTCCTCGACCCGAATCTCCTCGTCGAGCGTATGCTTGAGCTCGTTCGAGGCCTTCTTGAACTCGTTCAGGCTACGGCCCAAGGAGCGGCCCAGCTCAGGCAGCTTGCGCGGCCCGAAGATAATCAGGGCGAGCACCATGATAACGATCAGCTCGGGCATGCCGATGGGACCGAACATAATGGAAATCCTTGTAAAACTGGCGGTTGTACGCCGTACTGTGAATTATAGGAACCCGCTGGGGGAGGGGTCAACCAGTATGAGCCCCGTTCGCCCCGAACTCGTTGCAATAGGCGTACTTCGTTGCTAGGCTTGATCATGCGCATTTCGCGGTCCTTCTCCGTAGGTGTCTTGGCGGTGGCCTTGTCGGCCGTTGCCGGCGGCGTCTTGGGCAGCAACCTGCTGGCACGGCAAGACGAGGTTTCCCAGCAGTACAAGATCTTCACCGCCGCGCTGAACGCCATCGAGCGCGAGTACGTCGACACGGTGCCGTCCGATCGGCTGGTGTACGGCGCGATCGACGGCATGCTGAAGACGCTCGATCCGCATTCCAGCTTCTTCGACCCGCGCAGCTACCGTCAGCTGCGCGAGCGGCAGCAGGGCACCTACTTCGGACTCGGCATCCAGATTCAGCCGATCGACGGCGACATCACCGTGATGTCGGTGTTCGAGAACTCGCCGGCCTATCGCAAGGGGCTGCGTCGCGGCGACATCATCGCGCGCATCAAGAGCTCGAACACGAAGGAAGACGAAGCCAAGGGCTGGCAGGACGCGAAGGGCTGGACCGCCGATCAGGCGGTGGCGCAGCTCAAGGGACCGAAGGGCACGACCGTCGCCATTTCGCTGAAGCGGCGCGGCTACGACGGGCTGATCGATCTCGAGATCGAGCGCGACGTCGTCAACATCACGACCGTGCGCGGCGCCTTCATGATCGACAAGGAGACCGCCTACGTGAAGCTCGCGGACTTCTCCGAGACCTCGAACGAGGAGGTCGGCGTGGCCTTGAAGGACCTGCACGCCAAGGGCATGAAGCGGCTGGTCTTCGATCTCCGCGACAATCCGGGCGGTCCGCTCGAGCAGGCCATCCGGATCTCGAACCGGTTCCTGCCCAAGGGTGAGCTGATTGTCTACACCAAGGGCCGCACGCCGAGCTCGAACGAGGAATACCGCGCGACCGAACAGAGCGACTACACGCACATCCCGATGGTCGTGCTCGTCAATCGCAACAGCGCGAGCGCGTCGGAGATCGTGTCGGGCGCGCTGCAGGATCACGATCGCGGGTTGATCGTCGGCGAGACGACGTTCGGGAAGGCGCTGGTGCAGTCGGTCTACACGATTGGCCCGCGCGGCTCCGGCAGCGCAGGCCTCGCGCTCACGACCGGGCGCTATTTCACGCCGAGCAACCGCATGATTCAGCGTCCATGGGACGGAGCGTTCGACGAGTATCTCACTTACTCGCTCCGCGACCAGCAGGCGGAGGCGACGCACGACACCGCGGACCTCCACTACACCGACGGCAAGCGCAAGGTGTACGGCGGCGGCGGTATCCAGCCGGACAAGTTCCTGGCCGGTCCGATCGAAGGATTCAATCCGACCCGCTATGGGCGGATGTTGTGGGCGCGTCAGACGTTCGGCAACTTCGCCGACCAGTACTCCGCTGAAGGTGACACGCGCATGAGCGCGGCCAACAAGACCCGCAAGCGGATCGCGCGCGGGTTCACCGTCACCGACGCGATGCTCAACGACTACAAGGAATCGCTCAAGGCGCAGAAGATCACCATCGAGGCCGACGCGTTCGCCAAGGACGACACCTTCATCCGGGCGATGATCCGCTACGACATCGATCTCGCGATTTTTGGCGTCGAGGAAGCGCGGCGGAACCTGGTGACGAAGGATCCGCAGACGCAATTCGCCCTGCAGCAGTTCCCGGAGGCGATTCGTCTGACCGAGAACACCACGCGTCCGAACGCCGTGCGTCGATAGGTTGATGGCCCCACATTTTGGGGCGTATTTTGAACTTGCCCCACTAATAGGGGCTTGTTAGACTGACCGCCGTTCGCCGGGTCCAAGGGGCCATCCTGCCGGGGCAGGGTGTGGAGTCGGCCGGGCGGTCCTTGACACCGACGTTTCCAGGTCA
>Ga0209382_10007502_pt1 | contig 13862 bp, 8 predicted proteins | sample SoiMetdeltSBSDD5_FD_187599 | JGI IMG/M metagenome (GOLD analysis project Ga0209382, IMG submission 187599) | Bulk soil microbial communities from a Populus tree surrounding site in Tennessee, USA - Soil MetaG P. deltoides SBSDD5 (SPAdes) (version 2) | ecosystem: Environmental > Terrestrial >... | reverse complement strand
AATCCTCGTCAAACACCAGATTCGCCTCGGCCTCGAGTTTCTCGGGGTGCTCGCGTTTCGAAACAATCCGAAGTCGCCGCATCCGTTCATCTGGACGCTCCCCGAAACGGTCGCATTCGCGAAAGAATGCGGCCCGAACATCGGCGCCATCCTCGACGCGTGGCACTGGCATCTCTCGGGCGGGTCGGTGGCCGACATCCTGGCCGCCGGCAAAGCTGCGATCGTCCACATCCACATTTCCGACGCCAAGCCGGCGCCGGCTGAAGACATCCGCGACAACCATCGTCACATGCCGGGCGAGGGCTCGATCGATCTCGTGGGGTTCCTCCAGGCGCTCAAAAAGATCGGATACACCGACGGTATCAGCCCCGAACCGCTCGGGCGGGTGCCCGCCGAGATGTCGCCTGAAGAAGGCGCGCGGCTCGGGCTGGAAACAACCATCGCTGTGATGAAGAAGGCCGGGGTTCTGTGACGTGGCGAACGCGAAAAAGCCGCGCAAGGCTCGCCGCACACGAGTCAGGGATCAGGCAAAGAGGGGAGATCAGATGAAGGGAAAACTCGCGGCGTTGTCATCGGCAGCGCTTCTGTGCACGTCAGTCCTGGCGCAGCAGCCGCCGGCACAGCCCGCACCCGGCCCGCAGGCCGCTCCTGCACCATCGGCGCTCCCGCCGCTTCGCGTGTACATTCACGCGGGACTCAAGACGCACGCCGAAGGGCAGCACGACTACCCGCAGTTTCTCGCGGATTGGAGCAAGCTCCTGACCAATCGCGGCGCCATCGTCGATGGCAGCCTGCACTTCCCGTCGGCGCGCGAGCTTGCGAACGTCGACGTGATGGTCATCTACAAGGGCGACGCCGGCTACTTGAGCATGGAGGATCGCGCCACGCTCGACGCCTTCCTCCGCCGCGGCGGCGGAGTCGTGAGCTTTCACGACGCGCTGTGTGGGCCGGATCCTGAGCACTTCTCTTCGGTCGTCGGCGGCGCCAAGAAGCACGGCGAAGTGAACTACACGCTGGAGGCCGACGTGCCGTACACGGTGGTCGATACCAAGCACCCGATCATGCAGGGCGTCGAGAACTTCACGATCAAGGACGAGGCGTTCTTCAACATGACGTGGTCGAAGGCGCCGGAGATCACCGTGCTCGCGACGGCCGTGATGGCGAAAACGCCAAGCGCGGGCACGCACGCCGGTGAAGTCGTGCCGCAGATCTGGACCTACGAGAAGAGCATGCTTCCGGGTGCACAGCCGTTCCGCGCGTTCGTCTGGATGCAGGGCCACAACTACGTGAACTTCTCGAACCCCAGCGTGCAGCCGATGCTGCTGCGCGGCATCGCGTGGGCCGGAAAATATCCGGTTGACGCACTCGCGACCGAGCGGCCGCAAGGACGAGGGGGCAGGGGACGGGGACGGAGTGGAGGGTAAAAAAGGCAGAAGGCAGAAGGTAGAAGGCAGAAGGCAGTCGAAGGCAGATTTCCCCTCTGCCTTCTGCCATCTGCCTTTTCCCTTCTTAACTCTGCATCTTGCGATAGTTATCGAGACACTTCTGCGCCATCGCCATCTCGCCGATGGCGCCGGCGTGCTCTTGTTCGATCAGGTAGTACTCGATCCCGCCGACTGATTCGGCAGCCGCGAACAGCGGCTTCCACGGCACGTCGCCCTCGCCGAAGGCAACGTTGTAGCCGCGCCCTTCAGCCGCGCCCCAGTCCTTCAGGTGAATACTCTTGATGCGGCCCGGATTGGCTTTGATCCAGGCGACGGGGTCGGCCTTCGCCTCGACACATGTGCCGGCGTCGAGTTGCAGCACGACGTCTTTCGGAGTGTTCGCGGCCAGGATGTCCATGGGACGCTGGCCGTTTTCAAGCGGTCGCCACTCCAACTGGTGATTGTGGAACCCTGTCACTATTCCTGCGGACCGCAATTTTTCCGCGCCTGCCGTGAGAGTGTCCGCGAACGTCTTCCATCCGTCCGGCCCCGAGACCTTCGGCGGGCTGGCAATGATGATGGCCTTGCTGCCGATTGTCTGGTTGAGCTCGATCGCCCGCTGCACGTTGTCGGCATCAATCGCGTTCGCGCCATTGTGCGTCGACAAGCACTTGATCCCGTTGTCGTCGAGCAACTTGCGGACGTCCTTCGCCTGCTCGTTCGTCCACTTGAAATACGGCGAGTAGAACTCCACGACCTGATAGCCCATTTTGGCGACGCCGGTGACCGTCGCGTTCAAGTCCTTCACGAGTTCGCCGCGGACGGAGTAGAGCTCGATACCGACCGGCACCTTCTTGCTCTGCATCGCGTGCGCGAGCGTCGAGGCCGCAAACGGGAGCGCACCAGCCATCGCGAGAAAGGATCGGCGGGAGAAATCTGTCTGATTCTTCATGGCATTGGACACTAGCACGCACAAGGCACAAGGCTCAAGGCTCAGGCTCAAGGGGCCTTGCTCGCTAGTTCACCGCCGATAGGCAGCGGGTTGGTTCAGACGCGGATGACGCGGATCCCGCAGATGTCCGGCCCGGCCGCGCCGGAGGCGCGGGTGCGGTGGAGCCGCAACGGGAATCCGCACGCCCAAGAAGGGCCGCCGCGTGCGAATTCTCGTTTGCGACTCCACCGCACCGGCCTGGCGATGCCAGGCCGCCGGGCCGCCTCTCGGCTCGTGACGCCGGTCGTCTGAACAGCTTGATCCGCGCGATCCGCGTCCCGTAGTCGCGTGATCGGCGTCCCGTTCACATGGTCGCGTCACGATTTCGGGCAAAGCCGGCTCAAGACTTCGGGCTCGGGAGGTTCTCCGAGATCACCATTGTCCGATTAAGATTTGTGAGCTCTAGCCTGAGTCCTTGAGCCCCGAGCCACAGGAGGCCACCAATGGTCCGGCGTTTTCAACTCGCCTGGCTTACCGTTGTCGTAATCGTCAGCGTCAGCAGCGTCGGCACATCCCAGCCGGCATATCGCACGCTGAACGATCGATTTCTCGCACCGACGTATACGGATCGTGCGGCGTGGGATGCGCGGGCCGCGTATGTGCGGCAGCACGTGCTCTCCACCGCCGGTCTGCTGCCGTTACCGGAAAAGCGGCCGCTGAACGTCAACGTGTTTGGCGAGATCAAACGCGCCGACTACACGGTCGCGAAGGTGCACTTCGAGAGTTTTCCCGGATTCCTGGTGACCGGCAATCTGTACCGGCCAACCGGCGACGGACCCTTTCCGGCCGTCCTCTCTCCGCACGGGCACTGGACGTACGGCCGTCTCGAAAACACGAAGCTGAACTCGGGACCGGGACGCGCGATCGGCCTCGCGCGGCAAGGATTCGTCGTGTTCACCTACGACATGGTGGGCTACAACGACAGCCAGCAGTTGCCGCACACGTTTGGCGGCCGCCGCGAGCTGCTGTGGGGACTGAGCCTGGCCGGATTGCAGCTGTGGAACAGCATGCGCGCCGTCGACTTTCTCGAGTCGCTGCCGTACGTCCGGCGCGACGCCATCGGCATGACCGGCGAATCAGGCGGCGGGACGCAGACGTTCCTCCTCTCGGCAGTCGATCCGCGCATTGCTGTCTCGGTTCCGGTCAACATGATCTCGCTGCACATGCAGGGGGGCTGTCTGTGCGAGAACCTCCCGAGCCTTCGTCTCGACACCAATAACGTCGAGATCGCGGCAACGATTGCGCCCCGTCCACTGCTGATGATTTCAGCGACCGGCGACTGGACGAAAGAGACGATGGAGCTCGAGTACCCGGCGGTGCGGTCGATCTACTCGCTGCTGGGGGCGACGGACAAAGTCCACGCGGTACGGATCGATGACGATCACAACTACAACCAGCCCAGCCGGGAAGCGATGTACGCGTGGATGGCTCGGTGGTTGAAGAATGGACCGGCGCAGGATCGGATCGCGGAGAAGTCGTTCTCGCCGGAGTCACCCCAGAACCTGCTCGTGTTCTACGGCCGGCCGCTGCCGCCCGGCTCAGTGACTCCCGCGCAGCTGACGGAATACTGGATTGGGGAGGCGAAGCGGCAGCTCGCATCGACTGCGCCGGCCGTGCTGCTCGAGTCATTGCAGCACGCGCTCGGCGTTTCACCATCAACAAAGGTCGCGAATCTCGCCGACAAATTCGCGCGCCCTCGAACCGTGCTCCTCTCGGAGTCGAATCCGGAACTCGAAGCCGAACTGAAGGGAAAGGGACTGCGCAGCGTCGTGATGCAGTTCACGCCATTCAACAAGGAAGCCGCCGCGAAGATCAATCACTTCGAAACCTACAATCGCACGCCGGCCAGCCAGCGAGTTGCCGACATCGTCGCGGCGCTGCGCCAGCATCCACGGGCCGCTATCGTGGCCCGCGGCGATGCCGCGCTGGCGGCATTGTTGGCGGTGAGTGTCGAGCCCAGTTCCAGGGCGGTGCTTGATGTCGATAGGTTCGACATCTCGAGCGATCAGGAGTACGTGGACCGCGTGTTCGTTCCCGGCATTCGTCGAGCGGGAGACTTCCAGACGGCAGCAGCCTCGAAAGACGGCCTCGTCATCGTTCACAACGCCGGCGATCGCTTTGCAGTGAAAGGGCTGCAGGTTCGACCACAGCCCCTTTCGGTGAAGGAGATCGTGAGCATCATTACGTCGGTGGGCCCGCGACCGTGAACCTGAAACGATCGCCGGGAGTAGACGGAGACGACGGGTCTCACACGGAGGAACGGAGCGAACGGAGACGAAACGGAGGCAGCCACGCTGGCAACTGCAGCGTGCCGCCTCCGTTCGTCCTCCGTTGACTTCGTTTCTCCGTTGTGAACGCGTTACCGCCGTCGACTCCGTTGCCTCGTCTACTCAGAACGCCAGCCGCGCCCCCAGCTGAATCGTTCGCGGGAAGTTCACCTGGCTCGCGGTGTCCACGATCCCGAAATTGCCGCTGGTCGGATCCGTGTTCGGCCCGCCGTAGACACGCACGTTGAACACGTTGAAGATTTCAACGCGGATCTGCAGATTCTTGCCGCCGCCCAATGGATTGTTCTTGAAGAACGAGAATGCCCACTGCGGCTCGGTTGGCTCGTTCACATCCGGGAATCGGCCCTTGATTTGGCGGTACTCATTGGTGCCGCGCAGCGTCCACGCGAACGTGCCGTCGGGCCGTGGGTTGTTGAGCGCGGTGCTGCTGTTGTCGAACCAGCGGCTGAACGACTGTTCGCTCTTCGGCAGCGCGACGTCGGGGTCGAGCAGGATCGCATTGGCGTTGTAACCGAGCGGCCGGCCCGACTGGATCTCTCCAATCGTGTTGAACTGCCAACCGCCGATCAACCCGGCGACGAGCCCGGTCGTGTTGCCACCGAAACGCTTCCCCGGCCCGAACGGCAAATCGAGTAGCGTGGTGATTGTGAGCCGGTGCCGCCGCTGGTCGCCTTGGAGATCGCGATACGGCGTTTCGTCCCAGTCCGTGAAGAAGTTGAGCTTGTCCTCCAGCTTCATCAGCGTGTAATTCACCGCGAACATGACACCGTTCGTGTATCGCTTCGTCGCGACCGCCTCGAGCGCGTTGTAGTACGAGTAGCCGCGATTCAGCCGGTTCATCGAGATACCCGTGAACTCCGGATACGGACGGAGCAGCTGTCCCCGTGACACCGTGGCGGCGTTCAGCCCTTGTCCAGGGATTAACCCGGCGAACGGATTCGTAAACGTTTGATTCAGGTAGCCGGCGTTTCCGCCCATGCTCGGGATCGATTTGTCGTTCTCGGATTTCGGCCAGAGATTGACCTGTCGGCTCACGCCCAGCTTGCTGACCTGATTGCCGACGTAGGCAACATCGAGACCGATGTTCCAAGGCAGTTGGATGTCGACACCCGCCACCCACTGATCGGTGTACGGGATCTCGTAATCACGGTTCGGGATCGTGGGCCCTGTGCCGAGCGCGGTGAGGAGTCCGAGCTCGCCGGCGAGCGGGTAGAGGAAGCCGTCGGGAAATGGGTTGGCCCACGGTGTGCCCGGATCCACGTTGTTTGGAGCCATCGAGACGAACGGCGTGGTGCGCTGAAAGTCAGTCGTGTAGACGCCATTCTGCCCGCCGCTCGACAAGCCCAGGTACGACCGTCCGTAGTTGCTGCGTATCCCGAGCCAGTCATTGACGCGGTACGTAAGGCCGACGCGCGGCTGCCAGTTGTTCCAGTCCGACTTGAACGGTGTCTCCGGTCCGCCGCGGTTCGCGAACAGCAGTCCGCCCGTAAGCGCGAGCGGCTGGCCAGTGGCCGGGTTGATCGTGTTGGCACCCTGCGGCAGCTGCGACTGCAGGGGGTTCGTGACGGCGAAGTCGAAACCTGAGACTGTCAGGTCGTCTTTGACCGTGACGGGCGGCTGGTAGTCCCACCGCACGCCGAGATTGACCGTGAGCCGCGAGCCGATCTTCCAGTCGTCCTGGAGATAGATCGCGTAATAGCGGTACTGCTCCGTTCTCGGCGTGCCGGTCACCACGTTCCCGGCGGTCGGCAGACCGAGGAGAAACGTCGCGACCGCGTTGCCGGATGCCGCGCCAGTGTTGCTCAGCGGGTCGCGCCGGGTGAATTGGTTGCCGAAGGTGAACGAGCCGTTCGAGTTGACCTCGTCGTACCGGAAGAACTGATAGGCGCGGTATTCGCCGCCCGCCTTCACGAAGTGTTTGCCCAGGCTCTTCGAGATGTTGCTGTTGACCGAGTAGGCGTCGTTCTTCGGCTGACGGAACGTTCGCGGGAACATCTCGGTAAAGCCGTCGAGATTGACTTGCGGGAACGGCGGCGGCGTCAGCTGGTACGGCCCAGTGAACGGCAGCTGCGGGTCGATATTTCCATAGATTTTTTCGTGCGGTTCGTCGAACCGATCCCAGGAGAACCGCGTGTTCCACAACTTCCACAACGTTCGACGAGTTGATCGTGTAGTTATCGTCGACCGTGATCAGGTAGTGGTTCCTGTGCGTCGGGTAGTTATCGCTGCGAATCGCAGGTTCCGGCAGTGCGTTCTCGTTGCGGTACTCGATCCCCCAGTTGCCGCTGTTACTGCCCGACAGCCGATGGTTCTCGCTGAAGATGTGATCGACTCTCGCTAGGTACGAGTTGTAGCGATAGCGGCCGATGTTCGGCGAGCTGACGAAGTTGCTCGAGCCGGCGAGGTTGCTCGGCGTCGCATTTGGTCGCGGAATGTAGGGGAGCAGCGTCCTGGCAATCGGGTGCCACCGGTTCTCCGGAATGATGTTCCCCTGGAACGGCTGTCGTGTGCACGAGCTGAGGTTTGCCGTGCACGTCGTCGTGGCCGGGTCGTAGATGAGGATCGGTGTGCCGTTGGCCGTTGTGGTTTGCGAGAAGTCCCCGCGCAGCTGCGCCTCGCTCGGCACGGTCCTCGTCGTCGGGAACGGGATGTTCTCGTAGAAGCCCTGGTAGCCACCCATGAAGAACGTCTTGTTGCGGCTGATCGGCCCGCTGACCATGCCTTCCGCGTTGTAATACTTGTGACCCTCGTTCGAGATGTTGTTGCGGATGTTCTGGATCTGGTTTGAGTCCAGCCACGTGCCACGATGCAGGACGATGCCGGATCCGCGAAGCTGGTTGGTGCCGGAACGGAGCGTCATGTTGATCACGCCGCCGCTTGTTCGGCCGAAGGAGGCATCGACGGCTGATGTCCCGATCTTGAACTCCTCGATCGCGTCGACCGGCGGTGCATAGTTCCAACTGCCGGTGCCGCCACCAGTGCCGGAGCTTGGCGCCCCTTCGATGAGGAACTCGTTGTTGCCGGTGCGGCTGCCGTGCACCGAGAGCGATCCGTTGACGTCCCACGCCCGCGTCCCGGAGAAGCCGGTCGCGCCGAACGTCGTCTGAGTAAAGATGGTGCCGGCCGTGAGTTGCATCAACATGTAGACCTGCCGGCCGTTCAACGGGAGCTCGGTAATCCGCTTGTTCTCGATGGTCTGCGCGACCGTGCTTTCGTTGGATTCGATCGCTGAGGCTTGTGCGCTCACCGCAATCGTTTCCTCCACCGCACCGACGACGAGCTGAACGTTGACGGTGACGGTTTCGGCCGTATGAAGCTCGATGCCCTCGCGTGAGAACGTTTTGAAGCCCTGCAGCGATGCGCTCACCTTGTACGGGCCGGGCTGAAGCTGCTGCACCGTGAAGACGCCGCTCGTGTTCGTCACCGCTTCGGTCGAAATGTTGGTGGCCGTATTGAGCGCCGTAACGGTCACCCCGGGGACGACCGAGCCTTGACTGTCGACGACGGTGCCAGTGATGCGTGCGCGAGTTTCTTGCGCATGCGCGGGAACACAAAGAGCCAGGATCGTCAGGACGAAGAGGAGCCGCTTCATCTGTTCTTCTCCCTCAGGAAAACAGACGCCAACGTGCGGGAGCGCTGAGACGCGCCGAATGGATGCTAGGACGATTTGCCCGTTACCTTCAAGGGTTGTGACGTGGGTTGGGACGGGCTGAGCGCGCATACCGCACACAGCTTCAGCAGTGATATCGTCTCGGGCATGAACAGACCCCAGGGCTCTCGCGTCCTCGACGCCACGCTTCCGCCAGGTCACGGCCTGCTGCCGCGGTGGGAGGTCTCCGAGCTCCCCGCGCCGCCGCCATTCGGCTTTCGCAATCTGTTCAAGATCATCGGGCCGGGCGCGATCATGGCGGCAACGTCTATCGGCGGCGGTGAGTGGCTGGTGGGCCCGGCCGCTGCGGTGAAATACACGTCGGCCATCTTCCTGATCGCAACCGTCGCCATCATCCTGCAGGTGTTGTTCAATCTCGAGGCGGTTCGCTACACCCTCTACACCGGCGAGCCAATTTACGGCGGCATCATGCGGCTGCGCCCCGGCCCGAAGTTCTGGGCGGTGTTTTATTCATTCCTTGGCTTCTTTCAGCTTGGTTGGCCGGCGCTCGCCGGCAGCGCCGCGGCAACATTGCTCGGCGCGTGGATGGGACGCATGCCAGGCGCGCCGGATCAGGCGATGCAAGCCTGGGTCGCTACCGGACTCATCCTGTTCGTCGTCTTGATCCTGTCGTTCGGCGGAACGATCGAGCGCATGCTCGAGTACTTTGCGTGGACGATGCTCGGCGTGGTGTTCCTGTTTTTGCTGACCGTGAACATCGCGTTCGTGCCGTTCTCGCACTGGGCGCAGACTTTCGGTGGCTTTTTCAAGTTCACGGGGTTGCCCCAGCCGATTGATTGGGGATTGATTGGCGCTCTCGCGGCAACCGCTGGTTCCGGCGGGATTGGCAACCTGACCGTGACGAATTGGATTCGCGACAAGGGCTTCGGGATGGCGGCGACCGTCGGAGCCATTCCAAGCGCGGTTGGCGGCCACGAGATCCAACTCACGCACGTCGGCAAGATCTTTCCTGCGACACCGCAGAATCTTGTCCGCTGGCGCGAGTGGATGCGCTACGTGCACGCCGACCAGATCTGGGTCTGGGGATTGTTTTGCTTCTTGGGCATGTTCCTCAACGTCAACCTGGCCACGGCCATCATTCCGCATGGCACCGATCTCCAGGGTCTAGCCGCTGGCGCGTATCAAGCGGAGTACTTGAGCCGCATCTGGCCGGGATTCTGGTTCCTGACGGTCTGGGGACTGTTTTGTTTCCTAGGCATGTTCCTCAACGTCAACCTGGCCACGGCCATCATTCCGCATGGCACCGATCTCCAGGGCCTCGCGGCTGGCGCGTATCAGGCGGAGTACTTGAGCCGCATCTGGCCGGGATTCTGGTTCCTGACTTTGTTCAACGGGTTCTGGATTCTCTTCAAGACACAGTTGGGGAACACCGACATCCTCGTGCGAACGATCACGGATGCGACGTGGATGTCGAGCAAAAGCGCCCGCGAGTGGCGGAGAGGCATTCGATCGATCTACTACGGCATCCTCGTCGCATTCTCGATCTGGGGGATTTTCGTCATTCGCTTCGCGTCGCCTTTCCAGCTGTTCAAGATCCTCGCGAACATGGCAGGCATCGTCCTGCTCATTGCCGGCGTCCAGATCTTTCTGGTCAACCGGCGCTTTCTTCCCCAAGCGGTTCGGCCGTCGAAGTGGCGTGAAGCAGGCCTGCTGGCGTGCTCAGGCTTCTATGCCTTCTTTGCGTACTTCGTTATTCGCGACCTGATTCGGTCATTAATGTAGAGCTCCGCTGGCCGCTCTCGACTGACCGCTATCCGCGGCACTAATAGCAGAGATGTCATAATTGTGTGGAGTTCCTCACCGGGAGCACCAGCAATGAAAAACACGATACGGCGTGCATGGCCGGTGGCCATCGCGATCGCCATCGCCGCGACTACGGGCGGTTATGCGCAGAAAGCGCTCGACTATCCGATGACACGAAAGAGCGACCACATTGATACCTATCACGGCACGAAAGTGCCCGATCCGTATCGATGGCTCGAGGATGACAACTCGGCCGAGACGGCCGCGTGGGTCGAATCGCAAAACAAGGTTTCGTTTCCGTACTTGGAAAGCATCCCGTTCCGGAAGCAGCTGACTGAGCGCGTGCTCGAGCTCAACAAGTACGAGCGGTATTCCGCGCCCTCGCAGAAGGGGCCGTACTTCTTCTTCTATAAAAACCAGGGATTGCAGAACCAGAGCGTGCTGTTCATCCAGAAAGGGCTTGAAGGCAAGCCCGATGTCCTGATCGATCCGAACACATGGTCGAAGGATGGAACCGTCCAGCTGAGCACGTTCGCGCCGTCAAAGGACGCGACGTACGCCGTCTACGGCATCTCGCGCAGCGGCTCCGATTGGCAGGAATACAAGGTCATGGAGCTGGCCACGCGGAAGATCCTCGACGACTCGCTCGAGTGGGTGAAGGTGTCTGGTGTCGCGTGGCACGGCAACGGGTTTTACTACAGCCGCTATCCGGCTCCGGCGCAGGGTGGTGAGAAGGCCGGGATCAACGAGAATCACCAGGTTTACTACCACAAAGTCGGAACGCCGCAATCCCAGGATCAGTTGGTCTATCAGGACAAGGACAACCCGCAGCGATTCCACATCGTCTCGACGACCGAAGACGAGCGGTTCGCGGTGCTGTCCATCTCGGAGCGCGGCAAAGGCAAGGACGGCAACGGGCTCTTTGTTCGCGATCTGACGAAGTCCGATAGCCGCTTCGAGCCGCTGATCCCAACGATCGACAACGACACGTTTTCGGTCGTTGACAACGTCGGCGACAAGCTGCTCGTCGAGACCAACAAGGGCGCGCCGAACTGGCGTGTCGTGCAGATCGATCCGGCAAAGCCGGCCGAAGCGAACTGGACGCCGGTGTTAGCCGAACGGCCCGAGACGCTCGCCACCGTCGCGGCCGCCGGCGGCAAGCTGTTCGCGACGTACTTGAAAGATGTCACGACGAGAGCCTACGTCCACAGCCTCGACGGGAAGCTCGAGAACGAAGTGCCGATGCCCGGACTCGGCACGGGCAGCGGGTTCGGCGGGCCGAACGATGCGCGCTTCGTGTTCTACTCGTTCAACTCGCTGAACATTCCGCAGGCGATCTATCGCTACGAGGTTGCCACGCGCAAGAGCACGCCGTTCCGAGTTCCGAAGGTTCCGGGCTACAACCCCGGCGCATTCGAAACCAAGCAAGTGTTCTACACGAGCAAGGATGGCACGCGCGTGCCGATGTTCCTGGTGCACCGCAAGGGCCTGAAGCTGGACGGCAACAACCCGACGCTGCTCTATGGCTACGGCGGGTTCAACGTGATTCAGTCGCCGACGTTCAGCGCCGCGCGGTTGGCGATTCTGGAGCAGGGATTCGTCTTCGCTTCGGCGAGCCTGCGCGGCGGTGGCGAATACGGTGAGACGTGGCACCAGCAGGGCATGAAGCTCAAGAAGCAGAACGTCTTCGACGACTTCATTGCCGCCGCGGAGTGGTTGATCGCCAACAAGTACACCAGCTCGAAAAAACTGGCGATCCATGGCGGATCAAACGGCGGGCTGCTCGTTGGCGCGGTGATGAATCAGCGGCCGGAGTTGTTTGGGGTGGCCATCCCTCAGGTCGGCGTGATGGACATGTTGCGGTTCCACAAGTTCACGATCGGCTGGAACTGGGTGGCCGACTACGGATCGAGTGACAACGCCGAAGAGTTCAAGGCGCTCGTCGCGTACTCGCCGCTGCACAACATCAAAGCCGGTGTGACCTATCCCGCGACGCTCATCACCACCGCTGACCATGACGATCGCGTCGTGCCTGCGCACTCGTTCAAATATGCGGCCACGCTGCAGGCGCTTGCCAACCGCGATAAGCCGATCCTCATTCGCATCGAGACGAAATCGGGGCATGGCGCCAGCAATCTGATGAAGCAGCTCGAGACCACGGCCGATATCTACACGTTCATCATGCACAACATGGGACTGTCGCCGAACGGTAGGGGAGGGACGAGGTAGGGGCCGCTATCCGCTATTCGCGTTTCAAAAAACAAGGGCCGGCGCTTTCGCGCCGGCCTTGTTGTCTTGCCGTTGGGATCGTCTTAGCGACGACTCCCGGTGGTGTTTTGCATAGAAGCACCTCCCGGCCGCGACCGTTTTGAAGGCCCCGTTGACGGGACGTGGTCGCTGCGCCTTTGTTTAGCGCCTCCGCCGTTGCGTGGCGCTCGATCGACACCAAGTATAGCGCGGCTGCCTGATCCGAGCTTCCGGTCCTCCGGACTTCCGAACTTCCGGCAACTAATTATCGTTAGGCGCGATCTGATTCAGGACCAGCCAATACAGTCCCAGCTGACGGACGGCGTCGATGAACTGCTCGAAGTCCACCGGCTTACGGATATAGCTGTTGGCGTGGCGGCGATAGCTCTCGAGCATGTCGCGCTCTTCGGTAGATGAGGTCAGCACGACGATCGGCAGGAGCGCCGTGCGTGGCTCGTTGCGCAGCCGACGCAGCACCTCGAGGCCATCGATTCGGGGCAGCTTCAGATCCAGCAGAACGAGCTGCGGCGTTGGCGCATCGGGCGCGAGCAGGAACTCGAGCGCTTCGGCGCCATCGTGCAGGACGATCACCTGGTTCGCGATGTTGTTCTTCCGCAACGCGCGAAGCGTCAGCGCCTCATCGTCGGGGTTGTCCTCGACCAGCACGATCAGCCTCGAGTCTGCGCTTCCCGGAATCACTGTGCCTCCAGTGTGAAGTAGAACGTTGCGCCGGCGCCGACCGCGCTCTCGGCCCAGATCCGGCCGCCATGACGACGAACGATGCGATGGACGGTCGCGAGACCGACCCCGGTGCCAGGAAATTCGGTGCTGCCGTGCAGGCGCTGAAATGCCCCGAAGAGCTTGTCGGCGTGCGCCATATCGAACCCCGCTCCATTGTCCCGCACCATGAAGGCGCGGCGGCTGTCATCGATCGCGGCGACGCCGAACTCGATAATCGAGGCGGGTTGTTTCGACGTGAACTTCCATGCGTTGCTGATCAGGTTGTCGATCGCGACCTGAAGCAGGCGCGCGTCGCCTTCGGCGACGACGCCATTCTGAATGCGCCATTCGACGCGGCGCGTCGGTTCCATCTCTTGAAGCCGCTGGGCGATGTCTGTCACCGCCGCTGACAAATCAACCTCGGTTCGCGTCAGTTCCGCTCGCGAGACGCGAGACAGCGACAGCAAATCGTCGATGAGCATGCCCATACGCTGCGCGTTGCGGCGAATGCGACCGAGATAGTCGCGTCCGGTGTCGTCGAGCCGCGCCTCGTAGTCCTCGGTCAGCGCTTGCGCGAATCCGTCGATGCTGCGCAGCGGCGCACGCAAATCGTGGGACACCGAATAACTGAACGATTCGAGCTCGCGGTTGGCCACCGACAGCTCGGCCCCGTACTGGTGCAGCGCGGCTTCGGTCTGCTTCTGTTCGGTGACGTCGTGCGCCGTGCCGTAGATCAGCCCCAGGTCGGCAAACGGCGCGGCATTCCACTGGACCCATCG
>Ga0209382_10007501_pt1 | contig 13863 bp, 13 predicted proteins | sample SoiMetdeltSBSDD5_FD_187599 | JGI IMG/M metagenome (GOLD analysis project Ga0209382, IMG submission 187599) | Bulk soil microbial communities from a Populus tree surrounding site in Tennessee, USA - Soil MetaG P. deltoides SBSDD5 (SPAdes) (version 2) | ecosystem: Environmental > Terrestrial >... | reverse complement strand
ACAGGTCGCTCCTGGCCGTGGCGCGGGCTCCGCGCTTCCCCAGCTCCGGCGCCATGTAGCGCGGGGTCCCGGCCCTGGTTCGCGCTCCCAGAGAGGGGTCCTGGGGGTCGATCGGCTCGGCCAGACCGAAGTCGAGCAGCTTCACCTCGCCGTCCTCGTCGGCGATCAGCGCATTGGAGGGCTTGAGGTCCCGATGGAGCAGGCCGTGGCCATGCACCGCCGCCAGCCCGCGCGCCAGGCCGAGGCCGAGCGAGAGGGCCTCTCGCCAGGGGACGGGCTTGGAGAGCCTGGCCAGGGTCTTGCCGGCGACGTACTCGGAGACGATGTACGGGCGCCCGTCGACCTCCCCGGTGCGATAGACGGTGACCACGTTGGGGTGCTTCAGGCGGGCCATGGCGCGCGCCTCGTTCCAGAGGCGCTCGCGAGCGCCCGGCCCCGGCGCAGGCGAGGCGATGAGCTTCACCGCCACCAGGCGGTCGAGCGAGATGTCGTGGGCGAGATACACGACGCCCATCGCACCGCGACCCAGCTCGCGCTGGCGGCGGAGCCCGTCGAACTCCGCCGGTGGCGTCCAGGCCGCGGCAGGGTCGGAGCCAGCGGCCGGCGGGGCCTCCTGGATCGGCACGGAGCCGGGCTCATCCAGGGTGAAGCCGACGCGGATCAGGAGCGCCCAGCAGTCGGGGCACTGGGGAGCGTGACGGAGCGCCGCCGATCGCTCCTCGACCGAGAGCTCATCGTCGATCAGCAGGGCGAGCGTCTCGTCGGTCAGGCATTCGTACGCGGGGGCGGCGCCCTGCCCTGAACGCGATGGGGAGGGCGGAGTCATGAGCGCACCTTATCAACGGCCTGGGTCCGGCTCGTGGTCCGCTCCCAGGGTTGCCGGGGCGGACGCTCGCCGTATCCTGTGCCTCGATGCCGCCGCCATCCGATCTCGCTTCCATTTTTCGCGCGCACGTGAAGGCCGGCCTCGCGCTGCCCGAAGCGGAGGTACTGGAGCCGCTGCTGCGCCGCGCCTGCGAGACGGCCATCGCGCGGTGGCCGGACGTGGCCCTCTCCGCCGAAGAGTACGTGCGACACCTGGCCAGGAAGCTTCAGGGAATCAGGAGAGGTGAGACGGTCGAGCAGACCCTCCGGCGAGCTCACCATGACCAGCTCTACCTGGCCTGTGCCTGCGTCGAGGAGGTGCCGGAGGCGGTCAAGCTCTTCGAGCAGGAGTTCATGGCAAAGCTTCCCGGCCTGCTCACTTCCCTCCCGTACGATCTCGTCCAGGACACCTGCCAGAAGCTCCGGGAGTTTCTCCTCATCCGCCCGGCCGGCGGGAGCCCCGGAATCGATGGATATGGCGGGCGTGGCACCCTGATGAACTGGCTCCGCGTTTCCGCTGTGCGGGATACCGTCAGACGAAGCGGCCTGAAGCACATGCTTCCAATGGATGCCGTGCCCGCGCTCGTCGAGAAGCTCCCGGCCCCGGGTACCAGTCCGGAGCTGGAGCTCATCAGGCGCGACATGCAGGAAGCGTTCGAACCCTGCCTGCGTGCGGCCCTGGCGACCCTCGCCGACGACGAGTACGTCCTTCTGCGACTCCACTTCGAGGGTGGGCTCAGCACGGTGGCCATCGCTGCGTTCTACGGCGTGGCCCAGCCGACCATCTCCCGCCACCTTCAGAGCGTTCGCCAGACAGTGCTCGAGGCGACCGGGCGTTGCCTCAAGGAGCGCCTGAAGCTCACCAGCGGTGAGCTCGAGAGCTACCTGGCGGCCATGGGCAGTCAGCTGGACATCAGCATGAGCAAGATCTTCGAGGACGAGGACTCCAGCCCTGCCGAAGGCCCGGACCAGGACGCTTGACCGACGACGAGCGATTCCGAGATGAAGCCTGGCAATGATTCGTGACCTCCTCACCTAGGGAGGATCCTGGACGCCAGGCTATGCAGCATTCGCCGTGAAGCTCCGGAGCCGGCTCAGTACCGGCACTCCGGGTTCGGGCAGTACTGCCCGGAGGCGCACTCGCTGGTGTCCCGGCACTGGCACTGGTTCGAGGCGGGCTGGCAGCGCTGTCCCCACGGGCAGTTCTGGTCCCCGCTGCAGGTGCACCGCCCGGCGTACGCGTTGTATGGCTGGCAGGTGAAGCCCGCCCCGCAGGTGGTCCCGCACCCGCCGCAGTTGGCGGTGTCGTTCGTCACGTTCTTGCAGAAGGTGGAGCTGGGCGAACCGGTGCCGCAGCAGATGACGCCGACGCTGCCGCCGCACTGCCGGTGGAGGCAATACGACTCCGCGCAGTCCGTCAGCCCGTCGCAGTCGTTGTCCACGCCGTCGGCGCAGCTCGTCTCCGGGCAGGTGCAGGGGAGGGCGCGGCAGTTCGGGTCGTTGCAGTCGACCAGCCCGTCGCAGTCGTTGTCGGAGCTGTCGTTGCAGATGGTCTCCGTGGGCTGGCGCGGGCCGTTGGCTCCCCCGGAGCAGGTGCAGGTCCCGCCCCCGCACACCCGTCCGTTGGTGCCGCACTGCTGTCCAGCGCAGTCCGGGTCCGCGCAGTTGGCGAAGGTGTCGCCGTCGTCGTCCGCGAGGTTGTTGCAGATGGTCTCCACCTCGCGGCGCTCGGAGCAGATGCAGCCGACCCCGCAGCTCCGCCCCGCGCAGTCCAGGTCCAGGCAGTCCGCGTTGGCGTCGTTGTCGTTGTCGGCGCCGTCGTTGCAGATGGTCTCGGTGGCCGAGGGGCTGGTGCTCAGGCACACGCAGCCGCTGCCGCACGGGTGGCCCAGGCAGTCGGCGTCCCGGCAGTCGGCGTTCCCGTCCGGCACCAGCACGATGCCGCCCAGGCCGTCCGGGCAGTAGTCATCGTCCGCCCCACCCGAGCAGACCTGCTCCACGCAGCTGGTGTAGGCGTAGCAGGGACAATCCGGATCGCCGCAGTCGGCGGCGCCGTCGCCATCGTTGTTCACGCCGTCCGAGCAGTTGATCTCGTACCGTGCGCCGCCGGGTCCGCAGGTGCACCCACCACCGCAGGACGTCTGGCCCACGCAGTCCGGGTCCGCGCAGTCGGCCCCCTGGTTGCCGTCGTTGTCGACCGCATCATCGCAGCTCGTCTCCACCCTGGTGGTGCCGTTGCAGACGCAGCCGGCGCCGCACGAGCGCCCGCTGCAATTGGGATCCGCGCAGTCGGGGCCCTCGTTGCCGTCGTTGTCGAGGTTGTCCGAGCAGATGGTCTCCACCTTGGCGCCGCCGTTACAGGCGCAGCCGGTGCCGCAGGAGCGGGCGTTGCAGTCGGAGTCCAGGCAGTCGGCGGCGTTGTCGCCGTCGTCGTCGGTGTTGTTGTTGCAGGTCCACTCGTACGCGCTGGGCGTCACGCAGCGGCAGCCGGTGCCGCAGACCGCGCCCAGGCAGTCCGGGTCCTGGCAGTCCGCCAGCCCGTCGCAGTCGTCGTCCGCGCCGTTGGTGCAGGCGGTCTCCCGCCCGGCCCCGCCGTCCGTCACCGCGCCGCACGAGCACCCGCCGCCCTGGCAGGTGCGCCCGGTCCCGCAGCTCTGGCCGGCGCAGTCCGGGTCCTGGCAGTCCACCTGCCCGTCGCAGTCGTCGTCCGTGTTGTTGGTGCAGCTGGTCTCCGAGCCGGACCCCGTTCCGCCGTCCACGCAGCGGCACTGCCCGCCCGAGCACGCCTTCGCCCCCGCGGCGCAGCTCACCCCGTCGCAGTCCTGGTCCTGGCAGTCGGCCAGCGCGTCGCAGTCGTCGTCCTGCCCGTTGGTGCAGCTCTCCGGCGACCCCACGCACCCGCCGTCGCCGCCGTCCGGCTCCCCGCCGTCGCCGCCGTCCGGACCGCCGTCGGGGCCACCGTCGGGACCGGAGGCCTGCTGGCAGAGGAAGTTCACGCAGCTGTAGCCGGGGGCGCAGTCCTCCGGCACCTCGCAGGCGAACGGGATATCGCCGATGCCCGTACAGGTGCAGGCAACCACGGTGGCCAGGACCGCGGATGCCACGAGGAATCCGAACCGCATCGGGCGGAGTCTAGGCCGAGGGCCCACCTCTCCAGAAGCCCCCAGGCTCAGCGGCCTTCCAGGTCGCGGCGCGTCAGAACCGCCAGCGGATGTCCACCCGCAGCCCCGCCGGCGCCCGCGGCTGCCCGGCGCCGGGGCCCGCGGCCGGGGACTTCTCCGGTTCGATGAACCACAGGGCCACCCCGGCGCCGCCCAGGACGCCGCCGGCGGCGAACAGGACGTCGGCGATGACGGCGCTGCCGTTCGCCTCTTCCACCATCCTCTGCGCCTGCGCCTGGGTCACGCTGTGCACCACGCCCTCCGCCCGCCAGGCCTCGATCTGCGGGCCGATCTGCGCGGCGCGGGCGCCGAAGTACGCCCCCACCGCGGTGGCCACCACCGCGGCCCCACCCGCCGCCAGCGAGAACGGCCGGTACCCGCCCAGGTCCAGCCCCGGCCCGGAGGAGACCGCGGAGTCCGCCGCGGTCGGGGCGCGGAGGACGATGGGCTTCTCCCGCGAGCCGATCACCGCCAGCTGCCCCTCGTGCTCGCCCAGCAGCTCCGCCCAGAAGGAGACGGTCGCCACCCCGGCCGGCGCGGACGCCCGGCCCTCCGTCACCGGGACCACCGACTCCTTCCACGGCCCGTCGCCCGGGCGCAGCCACAGCCGCACCTTCCGCGCCAGCGAGAGCGGATCCGCCACCTTCACCACCACCGTCTCCACCAGCCCGGGCTTGGCGCGCGCGGGCGCCACCTCGAAGCGCAGCGACCCGGTGGACGCCAGCGACGCCCTGGCCTGGTTGAACGGCGCGCGCTGCTCGGCGGAGTAGCTGGACTCGCTCAGCTGGAAGTCGGGGTCCAGCACCAGCAGCTGGCGGAAGAAATTGAGCGCGGACGCCTTCTGGTCCAGCGAGGCGGCGATCACGCCCTGCAGCTCGAGGATGCGGAGGATGGTCTTCCGGTCGTTCCGGGGCGTCTTGTGCGCCGTCAGCAGCGCCAGCGCCGCGCCCTCGTAGTCCAGGTCGTCCAGCAGCTTCTCCGCCTTGACCAGCTCCGGGTTCGACCACTTCGACGGAGCCGGCGCCGGGGCCGGGGCGGCCGGGGGCGGGCGCGGGGGGGGCTGGCGCGCCGGTGCCGCCGCGAGCCCCAGGGCGATGAGGCCGGCCCAGATCACTTCGGGAGCGCCTTTCGCGGGATGTCCGCCTCCACGAACACATTGAGCAGCTCGCCGTCGATCTGCCCCCGGGCCGATTCATCCTTGAGGATGTCCAGTGCCTTCTCGCGCTCCACCGCCTTCTTGTACGGCCGGTCCGAGGCGGTGAGCGCGTCGTAGATGTCGGAGATGGCCATCATCTTCGACTGGACGGGGATCTCCACCGCGGCGATCTTGCGCGGGTACCCCTTGCCGTTGAGCTTCTCGTGGTGGGCATAGGCGATCTCCGGCACCCTCCGAAGGTCGCGCGTCCACGGAATCTGCGAGAGGAACTTGTAGGTGTGGGTGACGTGCGATTCGATCTCCTCCCGCTCCTCCTGGGAGAGCGAGCCCCTGGGGATGGAGAGCAGCTTCACCTCGTGCTCGGTGAGCAGCGGCAGCGCCTGATTGAAGGCGTCCTGGTAGCCGATCTTCGAGAAGGAGGAGAGGCGTTCGAACCCGCCCTGGGCGAGCACGGTGGGCCGGTTGCAGGCGAGGATGAACTCCATCACCTCGTCCAGCTCCCTGAGCGAGATCAGGAGCGCCGGCTCCTCCGTGCGCTCCAGCTCCGCCAGCGCCGGGGCGCCCTTCTGGCGGGCGACCTCCAGGCGGCGGCGCAGGCTCTGCAGCTCGCGGTCCTTGCGCGCGAGCTGGAAGCGCGCCCGCAGCGCGTCCAGTTCGTGCGGGTAGAGCTTGTCCGCCTTCACCAGCACCGGCTCGCGCACCCCGACCTTGCCGAAGTCGTGCAGCAGCGAGGCGTAGCGGATCTCCTTCACCTGGTCGTAGCTGAACCTGGTGCCCGCGTAGGGTCCGGTGGAGAGGTGCTCGGTGGCGCGGGCCAGCTCCACGGTGAGCGAGGCCACCCGCCCCGAGTGGCCGGCGGTGGTGGGGTCCCGCGACTCGATGGCCACCACCGAGGCGGAGACGAAGCCCTCGAAGAGCTTGTTGATCTCCTCGTGGAGGAGCGCGTTCTCGACCGCGGAGGCCGCCTGGCCGCCCAGGGCCAAAAGCAGCTCCTCATCCTCGCTGTTGAAGGTGCCCTGCTTCCTGTTGAGCGCCTGGATGACGCCCACCACCTCGCCGTTGGCGTCCCGCATGGGGACCGCCAGGATGGTGTGCGTCCTGTACCCGGTCTTGTCGTCGAAGAAGCGGTTGAAGCGTTCGTCCTGGTACGCGTCTTCGATGTTGATGACCGTCCCGGTCTGCGCCACCGTTCCGGCGATGCCGCTGCCCACCGGGAGCCGGATCTCGTCCTTGGCGCCCTGGGCCACCTTGCTCCACAGCTCCTTGCGCTCCCGGTCCAGGATGAAGATCGAACAGCGGTCCGCGGAGACCACGTTCGCCGCGTGGTTGAGGATGAGGGGGAGCAGGTTGTCCAGGTCCCGCTCGGCGGCCATCTGCTTGGCCACGTCCAGGATGGACTGGAGCTTCTTCACGCGGCCGGCGAGGTCCTGCGGGCCGGTGGCGGCTGATGGTGGCGGCGGCGGGCTCACGGCGCTGCTTTTACCACGCCCGGCGGCGGTCCCGTTCTCCGGAGGCCGCTGTGCGGGCTGACCGGCGGGCCATGGCGGGGGTGGCGCTGGCGGCGGCGCTGGCGCTGGGGTGCGGCCTGCGCCTGTTCCTCCACATGGAGCCGCGCCAGCTGGGGCCCACCGCCTGGGCGTACCTGGGCGGAGGGGGGAACAGCCTGGTGGTGGTGCACGGCACCGAGGCGTTCGCGGCGGACGTGAAGCTGGGCGACTGGGCGATGCGCGAGCGGCGGATGGTGCAGGAGGAGCTGCGGCGGAACGTGAAGCGCATCCTGGTCACCAGCTCGCACCTGGACCACTGGGAGGGCGTGACCCTCTACCCGGACGCGGGGGCGCTGCTGGCCCACCCCCGGACGCGGGACCGGATCACCGAATGGCTGCGCCAGCGCCGCCTGCCCGGCATCCACGGCTGGCTGGCGGTGAGGTCGGAGGTGCGGCTGATGCTGGGCGAGCAGGAGGCGTGGATCCGCTGGCTGGGGGTGGGGAACACCGACGGCGACCTCACCGCCTTCATCCCGGAGCTCGACCTGGTGGTGACGGGCGACCTGTTCTGCCAGGGCTACGAGCCGGCGGCTGACGCGTCCGCCGGCGGCCGGCTGTTGGGGCTGCGGCGCGCGCTGGACGCCATGCTGGAGTACGACTTCGAGAGCGTGCTGCCCGGCCACGGCCCCATGGCCCGGCGCGCGGACGTGGCGGCGGCCCGCGACTACCTGGCGGCCATGGAGTCCGCCCTGCGCGAGGCGGTGGGGCGCGGGCTGGCCGAGGAGGCGGCGGTGGAGGCCGGCGAGGCGGCGCTGCGGGCGTTCCCGCGGCTGGAGCCGCTCCCCGCCGGGCCGGACCGCCGGGGAAACCTGAGGGCGATGTATCGCGAGCTGGCGCAAGCGGGTAAAAGCGCCGCCCCATGACCGAGGCCCCCCGCCTGCTCGTCGCCCCGTCCATCCTCTCCGCCGACTTCGGGAGGCTCGCCGAGGAGGTGAAGGCGGTGGAGGCGGCCGGCGCGGACTGGATCCACGTGGACGTGATGGACGGGCGCTTCGTGCCGCCCATCACCCTGGGGCCGCTGGTGGTGGAGGCGATCCGGCGCGCCACCGCGCTGCCCCTGGACGTCCACCTGATGATCGTCGAGCCGGAGCGGCACGTGGCGGACTTCGTCAAGGCGGGGGCCAGCACGGTGACGGTGCACGTGGAGGCGTGCCCGCACCTCCACCGGACGCTGGAGCAGATCCGCGGCCTGGGGGCGATGCCCTCGGTGACGCTCAACCCCGCCACCCCGCTCTCCTCCATCGAGGAGGTGCTGGGAGAGGTGGGGATGGTGCTGGTGATGAGCGTCAACCCGGGCTGGGGCGGCCAGTCGTTCATCCCCGCGTCGGTGGAGAAGGTGCGGCGGCTGCGCGCGATGCTCGACGCGCGGGGGGCGAAGGCGCGGGTGGAGGTGGACGGGGGGATGAACCCGCAGACCGCGCGCCAGGTGGTGGCCGCCGGGGCGGACGTCCTGGTGGCGGGGAACGCGGTCTTCCGCGCCCCGGACTACCGCAAGGCGATCGCCGACCTGAGGGGCTGAGCGGCGGCGTCCAGCTCCTCGAAGTCGTTGGCGGCGCCGTGCGCCAGCCGGAGGATCTTCTGGATGACGATGGAGTCGGCGGGCTTGAGCTCGAACTCGTGGGCGCCCAGCTCGATGCAGGTGGAGCGCAGGTACTGGTCGTCGTGCGAGGTGAGCATCATCACCTTGATGTGGCGGGTGGCCGGGTCCTTCTTCAGCCTGGAGAGGAGGTCGCGCCCGTCGATGTGCTGGTGGACGTCGAGGACGATCAGGTCCGGCTGGCGGGTGCGCGCCAGCTCCAGCACCAGCTCGGACGTGGTGTCGGTGATGAACGACAGGCCGGCCTTGCGGACCTGGCGCGCCAGCGAGGAGACGAAGAGCGGTTCGTCGTCCGCGATCAGGACGGTGGGAGTGTGAGGCATGGATGCCGCCGGGCACAGCAAGCGCCGCGCCGCGCCGCGTCTGTAGTGACGGCGCCACCTTGGCCGGCCCGCGCCTGGGTCAACCGGGCGGGGGTGGGTGATCCGGGCGCCGCGCTCCTAGGAGACGAGCCTCAGCGTGAGGCGGACGCCGGCCCGCACCAGGGCGTCGCCCAGGGGCTCGGAGATGATCAGCGCCACGTTCCAGCCCAGCGGCCTGAAGATGGCGTGGTTCCCGGCGCGCGCGGGGTCGATCTTGTACTCATCGATCGTCCGGTACTTGCCGATGAGGTCGGGCTTCCCGTCCGCGGCCGTCCAGCGCGCGACCCCGGAGGAGCGGGCGTCGTCGATGCAGTCGGCGATCGCCAGCACGTTCACCGCCCATAGCTTCTCGCCGGTGCCCAGGACGCTCGCCGGGACGAGCTGCGCGTCCTTGCCCACGTGCGCCGAGAAGATCTGGGCCACCCGGTCGTTCACGATGGGGACGATGTCCTCGGTGAGCGTGAGCTCCAGCGGGGTCCCGGCCACCGCGCGGACGACCACCGGCGTCCCGCCCTCGTACTTGCGGCCGCTGGTGAAGAACTCCCCCAGCTCCTCGCCGGTGGGCGCTGCGGGGCCGTGGAGGAACCAGCGCTGGTCGACGCTCAGGTCGTCGAAGAGATCGAAGTACTTCTTCGCGGGCTCGGTCATGTCGGTGCGTCCTTTTCAGGGGACGCATCCTCATCACTTCCCGTTCCCGCGGTCCAGCGCGGCGCGGACGCTCTGGAGCAGGTCCTCGGAGGTGAACGGCTTCTGGAGGTAGGCGGCGCCGGACTGGAACACGCCCTGGACGAGGGCGCCGCCGGTGTAGCCGGAGAGGTAGAGCACGGTGAGGCCGGGGCGCTCCCGCACCAGCGCGTCCGCCAGCGCCGAGCCGCTCATCTGCGGCATCACCACGTCCGTCACCAGCAGGTCGATCTTCCCGCCGTGCGTCCGCGAGGCGTGAAGCGCCTCCTCCGGCGTGGCCGCCTCCAGCACGGCGTACCCCGCCCCGGTGAGCGCGCGGACGATGGCCGCCCGCACCGCCTGCTCGTCCTCGGCCACCAGCAGCGTCTCCGAGCCGGTGACCGTCCGCGCCGCCGCCGCCGGCCCCTCCTGCGCCTGGGCGGCCTCCGGCCTGGGGAAGTAGACCTTGAACGTCGTCCCCTTCCCCGGCGCGCTCTCCACCTGGATGTCGCCGCCGGCCTGCTTGACGATGCCGTGGACGGTGGAGAGGCCGAGGCCGGTCCCGCGCCCCTGGCCCTTGGTGGTGAAGAACGGCTCGAAGATGCGCGCCCGGGTCTCCGCGCTCATCCCCACCCCGGTGTCGGTCACCGCCAGGAGCACGTACGGCCCGGCCGGCGCGCCCAGCATCCCGGCGCGCGCCTCCAGCTGCGCGTCGGAGGTCTCCACCGTCAGCTTCCCGCCCTCCGGCATCGCGTCGCGCGCGTTCACCACCAGGTTCAGCAGCACCTGCTCCAGGCTCCCCCGGTCCCCGAACACCCGCGGCGTGCCCGCGCCGGGGACGGTGGCCAGGTCGATGTCCTCGCCGATCAGCCGGCGGAGCATCTTCTCCATCCCGGCCATCACCTCGTTGAGGTCCAGCACCTGGGGCTGGAAGACGTGGCGGCGGCTGAGGGCCAGGAGCTGCCGGGTGAGCGCCGAGGCGCGCTCGGCGGCCCGGATGACCTCCTCCAGGTCCTGCGCGCTCTTGTGGTCCGGGCCCAGGTCCTCCTGCACGAAGCGCCCGAAGTTCAGCATCACCGTGATCAGGTTGTTGAAGTCGTGGGCCACGCCGCCGGCCAGCTGCCCCACCGCCTCCATCTTCTGCGACTGGCGGAACTGGACCTCCAGGTCGCGCCGCTCGGTGACGTCCTGCCACAGCCCCAGACGCGCCCCGTCCGGCTGGCGCCTGGACTCGTCCCGCACCCAGATGGAGGTCCCGGCGCGCGTCCGCATCCGGTACTCCAGCGTGAGCGGCCCTCCCGCGGCGGCGGCCTGCGCCCAGCGCTCCAGCACCCGGCCCGCGTCGGTGGGCTCGATGTGCTCCTCCCAGAGGGCGGGGCTCCGCAGCCACTCCTCGGGGGAGAAGCCGAGCATGGCGCGGATCTGCGGGCTCACGTACGTCATCCGGGGCGGCGAGGTGGAGGGCGCCACGTAGGTCACGGCCGGGATGTGCTCCACCAGCGACTTGAACCGGCCCTCCGCCTGGGCGAGCGCCGCGCCTCGCTGCAGCACCTGCTCCTCCAGCATGCTGGTCAGCCGCCGCAGCTCCTGGTTGGCGTCGCGGTACCCGCGCAGCGCCATCTCGAACGGCGCCAGCGCCTCCTGGAGCAGCTCCAGCGCGGTCGCCAGCCCCTCCGGGCTCAGCCCCGCCCTGGCCGCGGCCTGGACGGCGGCGCGGTGGATGGCGGCCAGCTCCACCACCCCGGTGTTGGACTCCAGCGCGGACCGCCCCGCCGCGTAGGCGCCCTCCTGCGCGCGGGCGGACTCGCCGTTGAGCGCGGCGGTCAGCGCCTCCTGCAGGTCGCGGAGGAGGGCGGAGGGCTCCCGCTGGCTCATCCCCGCCCTCCCAGGAAGCGCGCCACCAGCACCAGCGCGTCGTCCGTGGGCCGGGCGTACCGGGCCAGCAGCGCCTGCGCCAGCGCCTCGGGCTCGCGCGCGTCGCAGGACTGGGCCAGGTCCTCGGACAGCCCGTCGGTGGCGAGCACCAGCGTGTCCCCCCGCCGCAGCTCCAGCCGCGACCGGCGGATCGGCGGCATCGAGCCGCCCACCACCCCGCCGCGCATGAGCAGGCGCTCGTGGGGGGCGCGCGGGGCGCCGGGCTCAGGCGGCGCGCGGACCAGCAGGCCCTCCACGTTGCCCACGCCGGCCCAGGACATGGACCCGTCCGGCGCCACCAGCGCGGCGCTCATCGCCACTCCCCGCTCGCGCTCCTCGGTGCGGTGGCAGGCCAGGAAGAGCCCCTCCAGGTCGGCCCGGGACGAGGCGAGCGCGGAGCAAGCGGCGCGCGCGGCGGCGGCGGCGGCAGGCCCGTGCCCCAGCCCGTCCACCACCGCCACCAGCACGTCCGCGCCGCGGTCCAGCACCAGGCCGCCGTCGCCGCTCTCCGTCTCGCCGGGCAGCGCCCGCCCCGCCACCGCCCAGGCCAGCGCGCCGGCGACCCCGGCGTGGCCGCTCAGGGGACCCACTTGCGCATCACCACCGTGGTGCCGGAGCCCAGCACCGACGAGATCGAGAAGTCGTCCATCAGCCGCTTGGCGCCCGGCAGCCCCAGCCCCAGGCCGCCGCCGGAGGAGTAGCCGTCGCGCATGGCCAGCTCCACGTCCTTGATGCCGGGGCCGCGGTCCTCGGCGTTGATCTCCAGCCCCTTGCGCGGCGAGGCGAGGACGCGGAAGCGCATCGTCCCGCCCTTGCCGTACTCCAGCATGTTGCGCGCGATCTCCGAGATGGCGGTGGCGATCAGCACCGCGTCCGCGTCGGAGAAGCCCAGGGAGCGGGCCAGCGTCTTCCCGGTCTGGCGGGCGGTGAGGATGTCCGCCTCCAGCCGGACAGCGACGTCCTCCTCACCTTCCATTGGCGCTCCGGGGGAGCTGGCGCCGCAGGTAGGAGAGCCCGTCGTCCACGTCCAGCGCGGTCCCGCTGCTGGGGAGCTTGAGGCCCAGCTGCGCCATGGCGAACGCCACCCCGGGCTGCATGCCCACCACCACGGTCTGCGCGCCGCGGAGGCGGAGCATCCGCGACAGGCCGTCGAGCAGCCGGGTGGCGTAGGAGTCGAGGACGTCCATCTCGGTCACGTCCACCAGCACGCCGCGCGCGCGGTGCTCGCCCACCTGGCGGAGCACCCGGTCGCGCAGCTCGCGCCAGCCGGAGTCGGTGAGCGACTGCGGGAGCACCGCCAGCAGGAACTGCTCCAGCTTGATCACCGGGGCGCTCATGGCCGCGCCGCCTCCGCGACCGGCTCCATGGCCCCGGCGAGCTCTCCGCCGGCCAGCCAGCGTTCGCCCTCCTCGAGCGCCGTCTGGAGGTCCACCATGGTGATCACGCCGGGCAGGTCCGCGCCCAGCGTCACCAGCGCCTGGGCGATCTCCGGCGAGACGCCGGAGAGGATGACGCGGGTGCCCATCAGCCGCGCCGCCTCGCACGCCTGCACCAGGTGGTTGGCCACCTTGCTGTCCACCACCGGCACGCCGGTGATGTCCATCACCACCAGCCGCGCGCGGCGCTGCCGGATGGCGCCCAGCAGGGACTGGGTGAGGTGGCGGGCGCGCTGGGTGTCCACCATCCCCACGATGGGGATGATGAGCAGCTTCTCGCGCACCTGGAGGACGGGCGTGGACAGCTCGCGGATGGCGGCCTGCTGCGACTGGATGGTCCTCTCCTTGGTGTCCAGGTACGCCACGCCGATGATCTCCATCCCCAGGTCCACGAAGCGGTCCATGGCGTGAGAGATCCGCAGCAGCTTCGCCGCGTCCAGGTTGGCCGACTGCAGCTCGCGGCGGACACCCTCGCGGTAGATCCGGAGGACCTGGAACCACGCGCCGAAGCTGAGCCCGGCCTGCGCGTAGGTGGCGCCCAGCGCCCGCTGCCGCTCCAGCCAGGGCCCCCACCTCCCGTCCACCAGCGCGGCGCGCTGCAGCTCCTGGCTTTGCGCCTCCTGCTTCTCCAGCTGCTCCGGAGACATCCCCGCCATCAGCGCCGCCAGCTCGGGGACCTTCTTGAGCTCCTCGCGCGCGTAGGCCGAGATCGACGGCCGCTGCGAGGTATAGAACTCCCAGTAGTCCTTGAACGAAGCCTGCTCCTCTGGGCTGAAGCTCGGCTCCCCCGTCGTTTCGGTCGTCATCACGGTGTGCGATGGAAGCACAGTGGCCCGGGGCTCGCCACGCAATTCCCAGTTTTCCACGACTCGCGTTACTTGCCGTCCTGATCAAAAAAGACATCACTGGTGCCGGGAGTGTGTTTTTTGAAATCGATGCTTTCTTGATGTCGGAGCGTGTGCGGGACCCGGCGCGGTCGTGAGGAGATGGAACCGGTGGGAACCAGGGAGAAATCGGGGCGAAACCAGCCTCGTGACCTTTGCGTATGTTGAGTCGGCGACGCGCCGGGAGTGATCGGTCATAGGGTGCGCGCCACCCGCGGGGACCCTTCCCGCGGGTCCCCGCGTCACCGTTCGGTGACGCTCACACACGGAGCGAACGAG
>Ga0209382_10007500_pt1 | contig 13866 bp, 12 predicted proteins | sample SoiMetdeltSBSDD5_FD_187599 | JGI IMG/M metagenome (GOLD analysis project Ga0209382, IMG submission 187599) | Bulk soil microbial communities from a Populus tree surrounding site in Tennessee, USA - Soil MetaG P. deltoides SBSDD5 (SPAdes) (version 2) | ecosystem: Environmental > Terrestrial >... | reverse complement strand
GGCAATGTCTTCGCCGGCGCCACCTGTCCTGACGACTTTACCCTGGTGTTGTCCCTCAAAGAGCCTTCTGCGGCAGTGCTGACCGTGCTGGCGGGAGCGCATGCGGTGATGATGAAGGCCGGCATCGCTGAACGGATCGATCGTAAGGACCCCAAATTTCTGGTTGGCACTGGGCCGTTCAAATTTAAATCGTATACGCCTGGGGTCGATTTTCAGGCCGAGCGCAACCCCAACTACTGGAAACCTGGTCTGCCATACATTGATGGGTATCAGGCTGTGGTCATGGAGGATCTCACCAAGATCTTCGCCTCCTTTCGGGCACGACAACTGACCATGACGGGCATCGCTCGCCATCTCGAACGCCCCGAGGCCGACATCCTGAAAAAGGATTTCCCCGACTCGGTAGTAGCTCTAGGACCACGCGCAGGGTGGGATTCTTTTGTCATGAACAACAGCAAGCCGCCGTTCAATGATCCGCGCGTACGGAAAGCAGTAGCGCTAGCGACCGACCGGGAGAAGATGATCGAAATTGCTGCCGAGGGGTGGGGTGTGCCCGGCGGCTATATTGGTCCCCATACCCCTTATGGGCTGCCGCTGGAAGAGTTGCAGAAATATCCGCAGTTCGGTGACGATATGAAGAAGCGTCAGGCTGAGGCCAAACGGCTCCTAGCAGAAGCGGGATTTGCCAAAGGTGTGGACGTGGAGTTTGTGGTGCGCCGCGGTCCTATGTACGAGCGTGGGGCGCTGTCCCGGCAAGATGATCTGAAGAAGGTGGGGATTAATGTCAAGATCACCCTACTAGATACCGCGGCCTTTCGTGACCGTACTGAAAAGGGAGATTATCAGGCCTATACAGTCCTGTCGGCGGTCTCAGTCGACGATCCAGATCTCTATTATCAGCGCTTTACGTGCGATGTGCCAATCAACCTGAGCAGATACTGCAACCCGGAGTTTGATAAGCTCTTTGCTGCACAGAGCCGGACGTTTGATGTCCAGAAGCGGGCCGAGATCACCCACCAGATGGAGCGCATACTCCTGCGGGATATTCCAGATGATCGTGGATTTTACTGGAAATCGGCCATGGCGTACTGGAACCGTGTGAAGCAATGGCCACCTCTCCAGGGGACTACCGTCTACAACTTTGGCAAGTTTGAGCGGGTGTGGTGCCAGGACGGAAAGTGCATGTGAGCCATGTCTAGCTACATTATACGTCGCATCTTGTTGATGATTCCCACGTTACTGGGGGCAGTGACGCTGATTTTCCTCCTCATGCGGCTGCTTCCGGGGGACGTGGCACTCTATATCCTGGGCTCGGGCGAAAGCAGTGATGTCAACAAGCAGGCCCTGGAGCAGATCAGACAAGACCTCGGGCTTGACCAGCCCCTGATCGTGCAATATGGGAAGTGGGTCTGGGGGGCAGTGCGGCTAGACTTTGGGAACTCCTATTGGACGCGACAGCCGGTCATTGAAGAACTCCAGCGCCGCTATCCCATGACGGCAAATCTAGCCGTCATGAGCCTGTTGCTGGGAACGCTCATTGCGATTCCGATTGGGATCCTGTCGGCCATCCGGCAGGACACCCTGATCGATTATGCGGCGCGGATATTCGTCATTGCTGGCCTGTCGATCCCGAACTTCTGGCTCGCCATTCTGGTCATTCTGGGGCTCGTGCATTATTTCCAGTGGCTGCCACCCCTGAACTATGCGCCGTTCTGGGCTGATCCCTGGCTGAATTTCAAGCAACTGATCTTCCCGGCCCTGATCACGGGCTATCGCCTCTCGGCTATTGGTGCGCGCATGACGCGTTCCAGCATCCTCGAAGTCCTGCGGGACGATTTTGTGCGCACGGCCCGTGCCAAAGGGTTGCGCGAACGCGTCGTGATGCTGAAGCACGCGCTCAGAAATGCGCTGCTGCCAGTGATTACCATTATCGGCGTCGAACTCCTCGTCCTGTTTGGTGGCGTGGTCGTGATCGAGACAGTGTTTACGATTCCAGGCGTTGGCAGGTATCTGGTGGATGCGATAACCCACCGGGATTATCCCTCCATTCAGGCTCTGGTGTTTGTGTTTGCCGTCTTCGTGGTGCTGGTGAATCTGCTCGTGGACATTGTCTATGCGTTCTTAGATCCACGCATTCGGTACGCCTGAAGAAAGTGAGGCGGATGATGGATGCTGATGTACAGGTTCTGAAGCTGCCAGCACTGCCGCAGCAACGCCCTGCCACGTGGTGGCGCCCGCTGTGGCTGTTTATCACACGTAAGCCGCTCGGGGCCATAGGCGCGGGGCTGTTAGCCATCTTTGTGGTGATGGCCATTCTGGCCCCGGCTCTGGCCACGCATGATCCGGATCTCAACGACTACCGCGCTCGGGTCAAGCCGCCGTCGGCCCAACACTGGTTTGGGACTGATAACTTTGGGCGGGATACATACAGCCGCGTCATTTATGGGGCGCGAATTTCGATCTATGTCGGCGTGCTCTCGACCCTCCTCGGTACCGCACTCGGGGCCTTTGCTGGCCTGCTGAGCGGCTTCTTTGGGGGCCGCGTCGATCAGCTCATCCAGCGCCTGGCGGACGTGATGTTTACCATTCCCCCGCTGGTGCTGGCCATGGCAATTGTCACCATGCTGGGTCCCTCCCTGATCAACGTTATCATTGCCATTGCCATCCCCCGACTCCCGAACACCAATCGGGTCATCCGTTCGGCGGTACTCTCGGCCAGAGAGAGCCTCTATGTCGAGGCGTCACGTGCTCTTGGTTGCTCGAACTGGCGCATCATGCTGCGTCACCTCCTGCCCAACGTCACCGCGCCCATTATTGTCATCGCCACAGCCGGTCTGGCAGGAGCTATCCTGGTCGAAACCTCGCTGAGTTTTTTGGGGCTGGGGGTGCCACCGCCAGCGCCGTCGTGGGGCCGTATGCTCTCAGTGGAAGGCATGCGCTATTTCGAGACGGCGCCGCTGATGGCAATTTTCCCCGGCATCTTTATCAGCGCTGCCGTGTTTGGCGCCAACCTGTTTGGCGACGCTCTGCGGGATGTGTTAGATCCCAAATTGCGTGGTCGCTAAGGGCGAAAGGGCTGGCGATGAGTACGCTTATCACCCTCGCGACCCTCCTCTTATGCCTCACCATTCTATTATGTGCTGGGACAATTCTCCAGTACCTGATCTTATCTCCCTATGGCGCCTCCAGAGTTGAGGAAATTCGTCGTTTACGACAGGAAGGACTGGCAGTGAATCGAGCTGGGGAGGAGTGACCAGTACAAGCAACCAGGCGAAGGTGCAGTAGCATTTCCTGCCCTCTAGGTGTATGATACATAGAGATGTCAGCATGTTCATCATCTACAGATATAGGATCATTCACCCACCATAGATATGATCGGGGCGGGATATCGGCACACATGGAACCCGTTCTGCTGCTTAATGCCTCGTTTGAACCGCTACGAGTGATCAACTGGAAGCGTGCCCTGACGTTAGTGTTTGCCGGCAAAGTGGAAGTCGTGGAAGAGTATAGCCGTGAAATCCACAGTATTAGCCTGGCGGTACGTCTACCGGCGGTTGTGCGCTTGCTGAGCCTCATCCGGGTGCGAGGCACGGGGGTGAAGTTCTCACGCCAGAATATCTATGCCCGCGACAACTATGAGTGCCAGTATTGTGGGTGCCAGCCTTCAGTAAGCGAACTCACCTATGACCACATTATTCCACGGGCGCACGGTGGGCCGACAGACTGGACGAACATCGTCACCTGTTGCATTACCTGCAACCGGCGTAAAGGGGGGAAATCGCTCGAACAGTCCGGGATGCATTTGCGCCACCTGCCGAAGAAACCGACCTGGCAACCCTATATCACCATGGCCGTAGGCATGCGCAACCCGCCGGAAAGCTGGCGTGGGTATCTGACTTGGCATAACGGCCAAGAGTGACGAAGCGTTCTCGCCCTATCCATTTCAGCCCCTGCCGCGCTAATTTGCACTCCTCAGGAGAGGGGGAGGACCGTGATTTTTCCCACAGTCACCCCCTTGACACCTCCATAGCCCTTCGTTATCGTTATTAGCACTCAACATGGTCGAGTGCTAATGATCCCCCTGCAAGGGGTGCGAGCGCGGTGGAGGTGGGAGGCACTCGGGCATGTGGTCCGTATTCGTGTTGCTGAACAATAAGCGTAACGATGCAGAGGTAGCGTTTGTCAAGTTGTCCTTGTAGAGGAGGTCTGCCATGCAGTTTCGGCCCTTGCACGATCATGTGCTGGTGAAACGTCTAGACACCGCTGAGGAAAAAATCGGCGGGATTATTATTCCTGACACAGCCAAAGAAAAACCGCAGGAAGGCAATGTCCTGGCGGTTGGCCCTGGAAAACTCCAGGATGATGGCTCACGGCGTGCCGTCGGGGTGGCTGTGGGGAATAAGATACTCTTTGGCAAGTATGCCGGCACTGAGATCACCGTTGACGGTGAGGAGTTGCTGGTACTCCGTGAGTCTGACTTACTGGGCGTGATTGAGTAAGCTCGATTGCGCTGTGAGGGGAGGAGTATAGCTATGCCTGCAAAACAACTGCATTTCGGCGAAAAAGCCCGTGCTGATATTTTGACCGGTATTAACAAGCTTGCCAATGCTGTGAAGGTCACGTTGGGCCCCCGCGGTCGCAATGTCGTGCTCGACAAGAAATTCGGTTCGCCGGCCTCAACCAAAGACGGGGTCACCGTCGCCAAAGAAATCCAATTAGAAGATCCGTTCGAGAATATGGGTGCGCAGATGGTCCGGGAAGTAGCCAGCAAGACCAGTGATGTGGCTGGTGATGGCACCACGACTGCGACCGTGCTGGCACAGGCGATCTTCCGTGAAGGGCTCAAGCAGGTCACCGGCGGCCATGGTCCGATGGAGATCAAACGTGGCATCGAGCAGGCCGTGGATGTGGTGGTCGAAGAGCTGCGCAAGCTCAGCCGTGAGGTCAGAGGCAAAACCGAGATTGCGCAGGTTGGCACGATTTCAGCCAATAACGATAGCACTGTGGGTGATCTGATCGCCGAGGCCATGGAGAAAGTCGGCAAAGACGGTGTCATCACGGTGGAAGAGGGCAAAACGGCCGAGACCTCGATGGATGTCGTCGAGGGAATGCAGTTTGACCGTGGCTATATTTCCCCTTACTTCGTAACCAATGCTGAGCGCATGGAAGCAGTCCTGGAGAACCCCTACCTGCTGCTGAACGAGAAAAAGCTCAGTAACATGAAGGAGCTCTTACCCGTGCTCGAGCAGATTGCTCGGGCGGGCCGGCCCCTGGTGGTGATCTCTGAGGACGTTGAGGGTGAGGCGCTGGCGACCCTGGTGGTCAACAAGCTGCGTGGCACCCTGCAGTGCGCGGCGGTGAAGGCCCCGGGCTTTGGCGATCGGCGTAAAGAGATGTTACGCGACATGGCTGTGCTCACCGGTGGCAATGTGATCTCCGACGATCTCGGCATCAGGCTGGAAAATATCACGCTAAGCGATCTCGGGCAGGCCAAGCGCGTAACCATTGATAAAGAGAACACTACGATTGTCGAAGGTTCAGGCTCTGCCTCGGATATCGAAGGCCGCGTGAATCAGATCCGGGCTCAGGTCGAAGAAACCACCTCTGACTATGATCGCGAGAAGCTGCAAGAGCGTCTGGCCAAGCTCGTGGGCGGGGTAGCCGTGATCCGGGTTGGGGCGGCGACAGAAGCGGAGATGAAAGAGAAGAAAGCGCGGGTGGAAGATGCCCTGAACGCCACTCGTGCGGCAGTGGAAGAGGGCATTGTTCCCGGTGGTGGGGTAGCCTACATCCGTGCCCTGTCGGCCCTGGAGAAGCTGCAGCTCGATGGTGATCGGCAGGTGGGCGTCAACATCATCCAGCGGGCGCTCGAAGAGCCCCTACGCATGATCGCCACCAATGCTGGAGCCGAGGGGGCGACTGTGCTGCAGCGCGTGAAAGCCGAGTCAGGCGCCACAGGATATGACGCCTCGAGCGACGGGTACGTCGATATGGTGGCCCAGGGGATCATCGATCCCACGAAGGTGACGCGCATTGCCCTGCAGAATGCCGCGAGTGTGGCGGCCTTACTGCTTACTACCGAGGCGCTCATTACGGAGCTGCCGGAGGAGAAGAAGCCAATGATGCCTCCAGGCGGGCATCATGATATGGATATGGATTACTAAACGTTGGATCGTGAGGGGCAAGCCATCTTGCCCCTCATCTGCCATGGGCCGTCAGGGTTGCCGCGCTGGCATGGATGACTGCGATTTACCCCCTGCCTGAGCTTGTATTCGCGTTCTAGTATTGCTACCTTGTCTCTATCCCGCGTGGAGCAGGAACATCGCACGAAACCTTATCTCCTGAGGATGACACTCGCCAAAGCCGGGAATTTTTTCGGGACTTGGGTGATTTAGATTACCAAAATCGGTGTCGACCCGTGGCCACCGTAAAGCCCTTCCTGTGATTCTGTTGCCTGGGGAGCGCTGGGGGCTTGTAGCTGGTGTGCGGGCCGCAGACACCCTGTGGTCACATGCGAATAAGGAGTACACCTCATGTTGCGTTACATGTTGTTCCAGCACCGAGGGAAAACCCGTATGCATGCGGTGTTACTCGGGCTATGGCTTGGCTGCTTCCTGTCAGTACTACCGCTCAAGGCAGCACAGCTCTGGGAGGAAGGCAGCGGGGCTGCGACCGGCGAACAGCCTGTGCAGCCAGCGTTTGTCGAGTTAGCCAAACATCTCAAGCCGGCCGTGGTGAATATCAGTAGCAAGCAAATAGAGGGGAAGTCGGCTCCTAGTCGTTCGCCATTTGGCAGGGAAGAGAACGATCCCTTTCAGGAATTTTTTGACCGCTTCTTTGGGGGCCGTGGTGGCCCGAGACGCCAGCGTTCAGGCCTCGGTTCAGGTTTCATCATTAACTCGACCGGGTTCATTGTCACGAACAATCATGTGGTGGAGGGAGCCACTGAAATTAAAGTGACCCTGGCCACCAAGGAAGAATTTGACGCCACGCTCGTGGGGCGTGATCCAAAGACGGACCTGGCGTTGATCAAAGTCAAAAGTCCTACTCCGCTGCCCACAGTGCCGTTTGGCAACTCTGATGTCCTCGAAGTGGGAGAATGGGTCCTGGCCATTGGGAACCCGTTTGGCTTAGGGCATACCGTGACCTCGGGCATCATCAGTGCCAAGGGGAGAAGTATTGGTGCTGGCCCTTACGATGACTTTATTCAAACCGATGCCTCCATTAATCCTGGCAACAGTGGTGGCCCGCTCTTCAACATGCGGGGGCAGGTCATTGGTATTAACACGGCGATTGTGTCCGGCGGTCAGGGCATCGGTTTTGCCATTCCCATCAATCTTGCCAAAGAGGTCTTGTTACAACTCCACAACAAAGGCAGTGTCACGCGTGGCTGGTTGGGGGTGGCGATTCAGAGTATTTCTCCAGACCTCCTCAAAGCATTTAATCTCGAGGATACGCATGGGGCCTTGGTGTCGGATGTCATGGCCGATGGTCCAGCCGCGAAAGCCGGCCCAGCGAGGCGATGTCATTATCGGGTTTCAGGGCAACAAAGTGCAGGATTCGACCGAGCTGCCGCGTATGGTAGCGGCTATCGCGCCGGGGACGAAAGTGCAGGTTGAGGTGTTGCGCGGCGGCAAGAAGATGACAATTCCTGTGACCCTGGGGACGTTGCCTGCGGAGGAGAAAGAGGCAGCGGCCAAGTTGCAGCCCTCTGATGTGGAAGAGAGTGTAGGACTGCGCGTTGAAGCCATTACGCCAGAACTGGCGCGTAGCTTGCGACTCGACAATAGCAAGGGTGTCGTCGTATCGCGTGTAACGCCGGATAGCCCGGCGGCTGAGGCAGGTATTCAGCGGGGGGATATTGTCCGCGAAGTAAACCGCCAGCCGGTCACAGATATGGAGTCGTATACCGAAGCGACCTCCCATCTGACGCCGAATACGCCAGCGTTGTTCTTGCTCGAACGCCGTGGCAGTAGCCTCTACGTCGCACTCAAACCAACGAAAGAGGGTTAAAAGGCACGCAGGAGGAGAGCACAGGATGATCGAGGTGGACCACCTCAGTAAATACTATGGTCCCGTGACAGCGATCCGGGATCTCTCCTTCAGCGTCGAGCCAGGAGAGATTCTGGGTTTCTTGGGACCCAACGGCGCCGGGAAAACGACCACGATGCGTATCCTGACCGGATTCATGCCGGCCAGCAGTGGACGTGCCGTGGTTGCCGGCTACGACGTCTTTGCGCAAGCGCTCGAAGTCCGCCAGCGGGTCGGCTATCTGCCAGAGAACGTCCCGCTGTACCGGGAAATGACCGTCAGCAGCTATTTGCACTTCGTCGCTGAAGTGAAGGGCATTACGCGGCGCGAGCGCCCCCGCAAAGTCGGTGAGGTGATGGAACTCTGCGGCGTGCAGGACATGGAGCGCCGTCTCATTGGCAATCTCTCGAAAGGCTATCGCCAGCGTGTGGGCCTGGCGCAGGCGCTCCTCAACGATCCTCCTGTGCTCATTCTCGATGAGCCCACGGTAGGACTCGATCCACGCCAGATCATCGACATCCGCCAGACCATTAAAAACCTCCGGAATGACCATACGGTCATCCTCAGCACCCATATCCTCCCCGAAGTGAGTATGACGTGTGACCGGGTGGTCATTATCAATGATGGCCAGGTTGTGGCGGTCGATACGCCCGACAACTTGACGGAGCGTACGCAGCCCTATCGCTCTATTCATCTTGAAGTGCAGGGGCCAGAGGAGGCTGTACTGGCACACTTGCAGGGTCTCCCAGGGGTGCTCGCAGTAGCGAAGAATGGCGCCAACCCGAGCGGCGCCGCCGTCTACACCCTGTCAACGACCAAAGAGCGCGATATGCGGGCTGACGTGGCACGGGCCATCGTGCAGCAGGGCTGGCAACTCCTGGAGTTACGGGCGGTGCGCCTGAGCCTCGAAGAGGTGTTCGTGCAACTCGTCACGGAAGAGGTAGAGGCCCATGCGTAGCATCTACGCAGTCTTTAAACGTGAAGTCAAAGCCTACTTCACCCTCCCCATTGCCTATGTCATGGTGGGGGGACTCTTGTTTATCGTCGGGTGGCTATACTACCTGTCCTTCCGCTGGTTCCTGGGCGTGAGTTTTGAGTCCATGCGCAACCCGATGATGGCGAGCGATCTCGACATAAGTTCCATGGTAGTGGGCGCGACGATCAGTACAATCGGCGTGGTGAGCGTTTTTACCTTGCCCTTGCTGACGATGCGCCTGTGGGCAGAAGAAAAACGCAGCGGCACGGTCGAGCTGCTGCTCACTTTTCCTTTGCGCGACAGTAGCATTGTGCTGGGCAAATTTTTTGCTGGGCTGGCGGTCTATGTCGCGCTGCTGCTGTTAAGCCTCCTCTATCCGCTCCTGGCAGGGCTATATGCCCATCTTGACCCTGGACCAATTCTGGCCGGCTATCTGGGCACATTCCTTCTCGGCGCTACACTCTTTGCCTTTGGCTTTCTGTGCTCCACCTGGACCGAGAATCAAATTGTCGCCTGTGCCATTGCCTGGGCTGGTTTTCTCTTTTTCTGGCTCATCGGCCATGCCGCGGATTTTGCCGGGTCGGATCTCAGCAAGGTTTTGACGCAGCTCTCATTCGCCAAGCACCATGAAAATTTTGCCAAGGGCATCATTGAAACGCAGGACGTGGCGTATTTTGTGCTGTTTACCGTGTTCTGCCTGTTTCTGACGTTGCGCTCGATAGAATCTACACGTTGGCGAGGATAAGAGGATGCAGCATCCGCCCGAGCATACACCCCCTGCAGCGCCACGCCGCACGCTGCGCCAGGCGTTCAACTGGCGTACGCTGAAGTATGGCAGCCATGCGTCACTGTTTACGGTTATTGTGCTGGCTGTGGTGTGCATACTCTACAGTCTGGCAGTGCAGCACAACAAGCGTTTTGACGTCACGCAGGCGAAACGTTTTACGCTGGCAGAGCAGAGTATCAAGCTCCTGCAGGGTCTGCAATATCCTATCAAAGTCATCGGTTTTTACAGCCTGGCAGAGCGGGAGCGTGAAACGTTCACTGATCTCGTCAAGCAGTACACCCAGCATACGGACAAGCTGTCGTATGAGGTGATTGATCCTGATCGTCAGCCAGCGCTAGCCAAACAATATGACATCACGGCATATAACACGGTTGTGGTCGAGGGCAATGGCAAGAAGGAAAAGATCTCCCGCGTGGAAGAAGCCGCCCTGACGAATGCCATTTTGAAGGTGACCCGCACTACGAAAAAAGCTGTCTATTTTATGACGGGTCATGGGGAGCCAGCGCTGACGGATAGCGACCGCATGGGGTATAGTGTGGCCAAGCAAGCGCTAGAAGAGCAAAACTATACCGTCCAGGAACTGGTACTGGCTCGTCAGCCGCAGGTGCCTGATGATGCTGCGGTGGTGATCGTGGCAGGGCCACGGCGCGACTTGTTGGAGTCTGAGACGGAGGCGCTCAGTACGTTTCTAGGGCGTGGCGGGCACCTCTTCGTGATGCTCGATCCAGAGACGGTGCCAGGTTTGGTGACCTTTGTGAAGCGTTACGGTATTGAGGTGGGCAATGATGTGGTCATTGAAACGAATCCGCTCGGGCGCCTGATCGGTGGTGATTATCTCATGCCCGTGGTCATGACCTACGAGCGCCATGCGATTACCAAGGAACTCGGGAATGTGATGACTATGTTCCCCGTAGTGCGCTCAGTCCAGGTAGCGAAAGAATTACCACAGGGAATTACGGCCCAGGGACTCGCCATGACCAGTACGGAAAGCTGGGCAGAAACCGATCTCAAAGCCCTGCACGAAGGCCACGTAGCGTTTGACCAAGACAGCGATCGCCGTGGACCTATCAGCATTGCGGCAGTCGCCACCATCAGTGCCGATAAGGCTGGCACGTCCGCGAGTACCTCTGAATCGTCTGAATCTTCGGAGCAGCCCGAGCAAGAGAAAAGCGGCACCCCACATGCCGCCCGATTGGTGGTGTTGGGCGACTCGGAGTTTGCGAATAATAATTTGTTCCCTGTGCAGGGGAATGGCAATTTTTTCCTGAATACCGTGAGTTGGTTGGCTGAGGAGGAAGACCTCATTGCCATACGACCACGCAAAGGGGGTGGCAGCGGTCCCGTGATGCTGACGGCGGCCCAGGCTCCCCTGATCTTCTGGCTGCCAGTGGTGCTGTTACCACTGGGGGTATTGGGGACAGGAGCGATGGTTTTTGTACGGAGGAAGTGGCAACAGTGAGTGGCAAAAAAACGCTGGTCTGGGCCGTTATTCTCCTCGCCTTGGCGGCATTTTATTACACATACGAAATCCAGGGTGGACAAAAGCGCCAGGAGGAGGCGAGCAAACGCGAGTTATTGTTCCACTTTGCCGCGGACGATGTTACGGGCTTCACGGTCAAACGGGAGCAAGAAACGATGCGGGCTGAGAAGCGCGATGGGCATTGGTATCTCACGGAACCGCTGGCGGTGCGCGGCGATGATCAGAAATACAATGAATTGACGCGTTATGTGGTAGACCTCCATCACACCCGTGTGGTTGAGGAACAGCCTCAGTCACTTGAACCCTATGGCCTGGCGACACCACGTCTGGAAATCCAGGTGACGCTCAAAGACCAGTCCAAGCCACTCATCTTGCGCCTTGGGGCCACCAATCCCACCGGGGGCAGTTACTATACCCAGGTGGAGGGACGCGCGCCGATTTATCTCGTCAGTGGGGTAGCCAAAGACGTCCTGGACGCGTCACTGCACGCCTTGCGTGATAAAACTGTGCTGGCCTTCACGCCAGCCGAGGTGCAGGAAGTACAGCTCGCCCGTGGCACTGATGCGCCCGTGGTCGTGCAACGCCAGGCAGAGGATACCTGGCGTCTCACAGCCCCGGTGAGTGCTAAAGCCGATGCGCAGCAAGTCCGGGCCTTGATCCAGCGTCTGCATGACGTCAAAGTCCAGGCGTTTATTGCCGAGGACGCGGCGGAGCTGGAATCCTATGGCTTGCAGACACCGGTATGGCATGTCAGTCTGAACATCGGGCAGGACCACGCGCCGCTGACGCTCAGCCTGGGCAAGGTAGACAGCGAACGTAAAGGCGTCTATGCCAAACGCGACGATGCGGCGCGCGTGTTTCTCCTGCCACAGGAGCTGTGGGACAATCTGCCCAAAACTGCCACGGCCCTGCGCGACAAAACGCTCCTGAAGTACGAGCGCGAGCACATTACGCGTCTAGAGATACAAGCACCCAATGAGCACATGGTCATTACCAGCACCGGTCCACGCCAATACAGCATGGAACAGCCGGTGCAGACACCTGGCGACGGTGATGCTATTTACAGTTTGCTCTGGGATATTCAAGACCTCAAAGCCAAAGACTTCGTCGCCGAAACGCCTGATGCGCTCGATCTCTATGGCCTTGATGCGCCACGCCAACGCATCACCGTATGGGAAAAGGCTCCTGCGGCCCAGGAGGCAACCCAGCACGAACTGCTGCTCGGGGCCGAAGCACCGGACGGGCAGGGCATCTACGCCAGGCTCGGGGAAGGCCCAGTTATTTATCTCGTGGGCAATACCGAAGCCCAGCGTATTATGAGTAAAACCGCCTTTGACTTGCGCAATAAGAAAATCTTCGCCTTCACGGCGGACAAAGTGCAGAAAATCCACGTGCAATATCCTGCAGCAAACTTCACTGTCGAGCGCCATGGCAATACCTGGAAGCTCACCGAGCCTCAAAAGCAAGATATTCCGCAGCGCTGGAAGGTCGACCACGTACTGTATGAACTGAGCACCCTGGAATACGCCAAAATCGTGGCCGATAGCCCTGAGGATAGGAGTCGTTATGGCTTGGATACGCCACAGGTACAGATCACAATGTGGCAGCAGGACGGCTCGACCCTCGGTCCCCTGGTAGTCGGCACAACGACGGATACCGTAGTGCCAGGAGCCAAGATGGTCTATGCCCAGGCTGGACCGCACACCCCGCTCTATGCCCTCAAAGCGGATTTTTTGAATGGCTTGCCGAAGACGCCAAATGAGCTGACCGCTGCGAAATAAAACTCATTACTGAAATAATAAGGAAATATAAGGCCACATTGTCAAACAACCGGTTGTTTCTGCCAAGGTAAGGTGGTATCATATTGGATATGGCTGACGCACCAAATGCGAGTTCTGCTACGAGTACCTGCGACATCCTGGAATGTGCCTGAAGCGACTGTAGTGCTGATTGTGCGTATTTCCGGTAGTGTCGGCCATAAATGCACTGTGGTGAGCCGGTTAATCTTACGAGCTCTTTGGACAAGCGCTAGCGATGCCGACTGCTGGAACTACTGCTGAGCCACGCTGCACTGCTGAGAGCACAAGCGCTTATAGCAAGTTCATGTGACGGTTAACCGGCCTCCCCGGTCTCTTTGGTTTTCCTACCCTACATATCTGCTATTCTTCATACTATATCTTCGGCAAGTCTTGCTCAACCAGCCTGGTGATGTCATGCGCATCTTTGCAGATGGTATCTTGCGTAACAAAGTCGTCCTGGTCACCGGAGGTGGCACCGGTATTGGGTGTGGCATTGCCCTTGGCATGGCGGCTTATGGGGCACACCTGGTGCTGGCGAGCCGCAATATGGACCATCTCCGCGCTGTCGCACATGTAGCAGCAGCGCAGGGCGTACAGGCACTGCCAGTACGCACCGATGTGCGTCAGCCCGAGCAGATTCATGCCATGGTCCAGGCGGCTCTCGATACCTTTGGGCATATCGACGTGCTGGTGAATAACGCGGCTGGGAGTTTTTTGTCATCAGCACGTAAGCTGACCCCGAAGGGCTGGCATACCGTCGTTGATACCACACTGAATGGGACATTCTATTGCA
>Ga0209382_10007499_pt1 | contig 13867 bp, 9 predicted proteins | sample SoiMetdeltSBSDD5_FD_187599 | JGI IMG/M metagenome (GOLD analysis project Ga0209382, IMG submission 187599) | Bulk soil microbial communities from a Populus tree surrounding site in Tennessee, USA - Soil MetaG P. deltoides SBSDD5 (SPAdes) (version 2) | ecosystem: Environmental > Terrestrial >... | reverse complement strand
CTGCCAGAGCAGCGGCACCAGGGGTGCGTCGCGCATGATCCGCTGGTCGATCTCGGCCCACATGGCCGTCCGGCGGTCCCGGTCGGGCTCGGCCAGGGCCCGGTCGATCAGCCGGTTCACCTTCGGGTTGTCGTACTCGCTGAAATTGTCGTCAGCGGAGAAGCGGCTGTCGTACTGGGCCACGATCGACCCCCGAGCGTTGTCCCCGAGGTAGTCCAGGAGCCAGCCGCCCTGCGCGAGCTGGTGCTCCAGGCGCTTGGCGGGGTTCCGGAGGGCCTCGAAGTGGGGATCCCATTCTCTGTTGGTGGTGACCTTCAGGTCGATCCCGGCCCGCGCCAGGGACGCCTCGATTGGTTTTCTGCCGGCGGCCAGCCTGCCGCTCAAGGTCGCAAAGCCCAGGGTCAGCCCGTTGGGGTAGCCGGCCTGGGCCAGTAGGGCTCTGGCCTTGGCGGGGTCGCCCCGGCCGCCCGGGGTCGGGTAGAGGTCGTAGGGGCGGTAGCCGAGCGAACCGGGGGCCATGATGGTGGAGGCCAGCTCGCCGGTGGGGGCGTACCGGTCGGCGAGGGCGTCGCGGTAGGCGACCTTGTCGATGGCGTAGTTGACCGCCTGGCGGACCCGGACGTCGGCGATCGCACCGGCCTCTCGGTGGGTCCCAAGGACCAGGAACAGCTGGCTCCCGGTGGTGTTGACCGACAGCCGTCGGGATTGTTCCGGGTTGGCCCGGAGCTCGGCGATCCGCGTCTGGGGCACGTGGCTGGTGAACGACAGGTCGGCCTCCTCACGCTCGATCGCCTGCTGGATCGAGGGGATGGGGACACCGAGCTTGATCTGGATTCGGTCGACCCAGGCCTTGCGGAGGGGGTCGGTAGCGGGATCCCAGTTCGGGTTGCGGACCAGGACGATGGAGCGACCGGGGTCGTAGGTGTCCAGAGCGTAGGGGCCGGCGCCGACCACATGGCGGTCGTAGTTCGTCCCGACCGCGTACTCGGCCGCGTACTCGCCGGGCACCGGGGCGAAGTACGGCTGGGTGAGGATGGACAGGAAGTCGCCGGCCGGCTGGTCCAGGGTGATGGTGAGGGTGCGGGCGTCGGGGGCGGCCAAGCCCGAGATGCGGCCGGCCTTGCCGGTGCTGAACTCTTTGGTCCCGGCGATGAGGTCCGCGTACCACTGCCAGTATGAGGGGGTCTGTTTGTCGTAGAGCCGCTGGATGGCGGTGATGAAGTCCTGGGCGGTGACCTCGCGGTTGACCGGGGGAGCGTAGCGGACCCCTGGGCGCAGGGTGAAGGTGTAGGTGCGCCGGTCGGGCGAGAGCTGATAGCCGCTGGCGATGTCGGGGACCGGGACGGTCTTCTGCTCGGATGGCCCCGCGAGGTTGTAGCTGTAAAGGGTCCGGGCGTAGGCCCGGGCGATCGCGGGTAGGGGGAAGACGGCCGTGTCCAGACTGTAGTCGGGGTCGGCGCTAAGCACTCGCAGCGTCCCACCGCGCACACCGTCGCCGCCGTCGTCTCCGTCCCGCCCGGCGCAGCCCACCGCGACGAGCGCGAGTGCAACCGTGATGCAGGCCGCCCGGAAGGCCCTGGCGGTTCGCATTGGGTCCTCCCCTGAGTCGTCACGTTGAAGCATGCGCCGGTCTCCTCAACCACACCAGCGCTTAGCCTTGGTGAGGCACGGACGGGGTCGCCGGGTGGGACGGCGACCCCGTCCGGCTGAGCGGGCCGGTGGCCCTGCCGGCCGCTCAGGTGGTCGGCTCAGGTCGGGGACGGCGGTTGTAGATCCGCCAGGTCGCGGCGGCGATAGTCGCCAGGAGCAGGGCGGCGACCGCCAGGCCGATGACCAGGCCATCCGGGCCGTCCGGGCCGTTCGGCGGCCGCGGTGCAGGGGCGGGGAAGAGCTGCTCGTCGGCGTCGAGCCGGGGTCCGGAATCCATGGGCGGCTCGGGCTTGAAGAACCGCCGGGGGGACGTGGTCGGCGAGCCCTTGATGAGCTCCTCCGCCTTGCCCTGCTCGTCGGCCTGGTTGGCCGCCGCCTGGCGGTCGATCCTGCCTTGGCGCTCCAGGACACGCTCGTCTGGTGGGGCTGTGGCGGCCAGGGCTTGGCCGGCGCCGAGGGTCGCGACCAGCGCGGCCATGGCGGCCGCGATGGTTAGGGTCCGGGCCGCGGCACGGCATGCCGCGCGCCGGTGCCGGGTTGGCTTGTCCATGGTCGACCTCCTGTGTTGGGTCTCGGCCCAGCGTGCGGCTTGGAGGGGTCACGGCACGATCCTCGCGGCGGGCAGGGTTACCCCTCGCCGGGGTGAGGCTTTGCTAGCCGTTTGGTAAGGGCTTGTGCCGGGTCCGGTGGTCGGCTACGGTCCGGGTTGGGGGCGTTGGTGATGGGTGGGTACCTGGAGGTATGGACGCCGGCCGGCCGGGAGCTCGTCTCCCTGGAGGCCGGGCGGCTGACGCTCGGCACCGACCCCGCCAACGACCTGGCCCTACCCGCCGACCCGACCCTGTCGCGGCTGCATGCGGTGCTGGAGCGCTACGAGGCGGGGTGGTGTGTGCGCGACCTGGGCTCGCGTAACGGCACCTTCGTCAACGGCCAGCGGATCTGGGGCGAGCGCCCCCTGCGCCCCGGCGACGAGCTGCGGGTGGGGGCGACCCGGCTGGTCTACCGCAGCGAGGAGCCCGGCGGCGGCACGGGCACCCAGGCCAGCGAGCCGGCCCCGGAGCTGACCCGCCGCGAGCGTGAGGTGCTGGTGGTGCTGTGCCGCACGGTGCTGGCCGGTGAGGCGTTCACCGAGCCGGCCTCGATCCGGGAGATCGCCGACGCCCTGGTGGTCTCCGAGGCCGCCGTCAAGCAGCACCTGGCCCACCTGTACGACAAGTTCGGCATCCATGGGGGCGGTGAGCGGCGCCGGGTGCGGTTGGCCAATGAGGCGCTACGCCGCGGGGCGGTGACCATGGCCGGCCTGCGCCAGGAGGTCGCCAAAAACGGCAAGCAGAACAGGTGACCAACCCGGCCGACCCCCGCCTCGGTACCCGCCTGGCCGGCTACCAGATCCAGACGGTGCTGGGTCGGGGTGGCATGGGCGTGGTCTACCTAGCCGAGCAGACCGGCCCCCATCGGCAGGTGGCCCTCAAGCTGCTGCTGGCCCCGGCGACCGCCGGCGAGGCGTTCCGGGAGCGGTTCCTGCGCGAGTCGGAGCTGGCGGCGGCCATCGACCACCCCAACGTGCTGCCGGTCTATGACGCCGGCGAGACCGACGGGGTGCTGTGGATCGCCATGCGGTATGTGGACGGGATCGACCTAGCCGGGCTGCTGGCCAGGGACGGGCCGCTGGCAGCCGAGCAGGTGCTGGCGATCGCCGGGCAGGTGGCGGGGGCGCTGGACGCCGCCCACACGCGAGGGCTGGTCCACCGCGATGTCAAGCCGGCCAACATCCTGCTGGCCGTGCAGGACGGCGCCGTCACCCACGCCTATCTGGCCGACTTCGGGTTGACCAAGCGGATCGGTGGTGCCCGCGGCCTGACCGTCAGCGGCCAGGTGCTGGGCACCATCGACTACGTCGCCCCCGAGCAGATCGAGGGCGGCCCGGTCGACGGCCTGGCCGACCAGTACTCGCTGGGCTGTGTGCTGTTCGAGTGCCTGACCGGGCTGGTGCCGTTCCGGCGCGACAGCGAGCTGGCGGTGCTCTGGGCCCACGTCCACGACCCGCCACCGCGGATCGGCGAGCACCGCCCGGACCTGCCCGCCACCCTGGACGACGTGATCGGCCGGGCCCTGGCCAAGGACCCCGGCGACCGCCATCCCTCCTGCGGTGGCCTGGTCGCCACCGCCCAGGCGGCGCTGGCCGGGGCCGCCCCCGCCGGCGTGCGACACCGAGTCCGCCGTCCCGCCGGCCGGCGCGCCGGACGCGGGCGCCCCCGGCCCTGGCTGACCCGGCGTTCGTCGTTGGCGCTGACCGTCACCGCCGGGGTGCTGTCGGCCGTGCTCCTGGCAGTGGCCGTCCTCCTGGCCCGGGACGGCGGCGCGCCCGCGGTCCCGACCACGCCGGTGGTGCCGCTGGCGGCCAACCAGGCAGTCCGCATCGACCCGGCCAGCTTCCAGACAGAGGCTGCCGTCGCGGTCGGGACCGACCCGGCGGCGGTAGCCGGCGGCGGCGGGCTGGTCTGGGTGGCCAACCGCCGGAACGGCACCGTGACCGTGGTCGATCCCGCCACCAACCGGGTCCAGGAGACCATCCCGGCCTCCGGGTCCTGGCCGGTCGGCCATGGGGGCCCCGGCCTTGTCTTCGCCAGCGGGAGCGTCTGGGTCACCGACGCCGACCAGCGGCGGGTCGCCCGCGTCGAACCCGGCTCGGACCCGACCACCATCCCGGTAGACGCGAGCCCCAGCGCCATCGCCGCCGCGCCGGACGCCGACACCGTGTGGGTGGCGGGCCGGACCCGCAGCGGAGGCGGCCTGCTCGCCCGCATCGACGCACGCACCAACCAAGTCGACCCGACGATCCCGCTGCGCCACGCGCCAAGCGGGCTGGCGGTGACCGCGGACGGGGGGACGGTCTGGACGGTCACGACCAAGGATCGGACTCTGCGCTCATACGACACCCGCAACGGCGATCCGGGCGAGCCGGTCAAGCTCAGGCTAGCCCCCGACCAGGTGGCGCTCGGCAACGGCGCCGTCTGGGTGACCAGCAGCAGCAGCAACACAGTGCTGCGGATCGACCCGGCCACCTCCAAGGCCAAAGAGATCAGGGTGGGCAACGGCCCCAGCGGGATCGCGTTCGGCGCCGACCGGGTGTGGGTGGCGAACAGCCAGGACGGCACCGTCTCGGCCATCGACCCGCAGACCAACCAGGACGCCACGCGGCGCCTCGGGTTCCGGCCGGCCGCTGTGGCTGTGGCGGCCGAGCAACGCGCGGTCTGGGTCGCGCTGGCTGCGTGACGTCCCCTAGGCCAGAGATAGTTATCCTGGGTGTCGCCATGTTTCGGAGACGGCATCCTGAACAGGGGCGCCCCAACGAGCCACGCGATTCGCTGAGAGCTCTACATCGCTCCGAACAGACTGCCGTCGATCGTCGACCGGTCCACAGCGTCCGCCGCGCCGGCGTCCGCGGCCGAGCGAGCCTTCCTGCTGATGGCTCACGAGACCCCCGGTGATCCGCTGGTTCGCGCTCTGCCTTCCCCTTACAGAGCGAGAGCCGTTGTCTCTCCGGGGGTCTCGTGTCGCCGAGCACCATCGCATGGAGGTCAGGGGGCGTCAACGCCAACGGGATCTGGCCTGTGGATGATGCTGGGGACAAGTCGGGCGAGTTGTTGACGACTCCTAGGACGGCTGTGGACAACTCGGCGGCTTCCTGGGGACGACGGGTTGAACGAGAAATTCCCTTTGCTCGGCGCGACCTGCTCCGAAGGGTCGGGAGGTCCTGTGGACAGGAAATTTCTGCGGACCTGGTGTCGCGACCCGATGCGATACTCCGGGCGATGAGCACACAGAAGCCACCCGACTCGAGCCGGCCGCCGGTCAAGGTGGTCCGCAGCCCCCGGCGGCGCAAGACCGTGACAGCCTACCGTCAGGGGGAGACGGTGGTCGTCCTGCTGCCGGCCCGGATGAGCCGGCGGGAGGAGGACCACTGGGTGGCGACCATGCTGGAGCGCCTGGAGCGGCGCGCCCACCGGGTCGTCCCCGGCGACGCCGAGCTGGAGCGGCGGGCCAGCCTGCTGGCCCGCCGCTACCTGGAGGGCATGGTCGAGCCGCGGTCGGTCCGCTGGGTCGGCAACATGCGGGCCCGCTACGGCTCCTGCACTCCCGACGACGGCACCATCCGCCTGTCGGACCGGCTGGCCCCCTGGCCCCCCTGGGTCCGCGACTACGTGCTCGTCCACGAGCTCGCCCACCTGGCCGTGCCCGACCACTCGCCCGCGTTCTGGCGCCTGGTCGACCGCTACCCGCTGTCGGAGCGCGCCCGCGGGTTCCTGATCGCCAAGGGGATGGAGGAGGACGGGGACTAGCCCGGCCCGGGGCGGTCGTCCCGCTCCCCGTCCCCGTCGTCCTTGCCGTCGCCGTCCCGCTCCTCGCCCGGTTCGGCCTCCCCGGCCTCCAGCAGGGCGCGCAGGCCCTCGTCGAGGTCGACCTCGGTGCCCCCGATCAGCCCGACCCGCTCCAGCCAGCGGCCGGGCACGTCCAGCTCCTCGGCGGTGGGCAGGGTCTCCGGGTGCGACCAGGTGCGGTCGAGGCCCTCGATGTCGGTGGCGGCCAGCACCTCCCGGCAGAAGCGCTCGCCCCTGGCCGCGGCGGCCCGGTCGGGGTCGACCCGGAGCAGCAGGGCGAACAGGCGGGCTGGGGACTGGGGGTCGGCGTCGCGCCGGCCGACCGCGGCCTCGATGGCGGCCAGGCCGGGCAGACGGCCCTCCAGGGCCCGTCCGGCGATCACCAGGGCGTAGCCGGCGGTGAGGGCGAGCAGCACCTCCAGCCGTCCGGTGGCCGCCTGGAGGGCGGCGCTGGGCGGCCCCAGCAGCCCCTCCCCGCCCCCGGCGAGCAGCTCCTGCAGGGCCTCGGGGTTGGCCATGTCCAGCGACTGGAGCCGCTCCATCATCTGTGAGGCGTCGGGCTCGGTCTGGAGGGCGACCTCGTCCACCACCCGCCGCAGCTGGTCGGCCACCCACGGGACCCCGGCGAGCACGCGCTGGCCGGCCACCTGGTGGCAGGCCAGCCAGAGCCGCAGCTGGTCACCGGGCAGGTCGGCGGACTGCTCGAAGGCGGCCACGTTCTCGGGCACCAGCAGCACCTTGGCCGGGTCGTCGGACGGCACGGCCAGCTCGTACTGGCCGAGCACGGAGCGGGCGAGCTGCCCGACCAGGGTGCCCACCTGGAGGCCGGCGATCAGGCCACCGACCCGGCCGACCATGTCGCCGACCCCTGGCGGCCCCATGCCGGCCCCGGCCCCGAGCGCCTCGGCGACCCGGCGGGCCCCAGGCTCGACCAGGGGAGCGAAGCCGGGGAGGACGGCCTCGGCCCAGTCGGGGCGGTTCACCGGCCGGGCCACCAGGGCCACCCCGGGGGCGGGCAGGCTGGTCACCGGGTCGACCCACAGCTCGGCCAGGCGCAGGCGGTCGTCCCAGGACCGCGCCTCGCCCGGGTCGGGCGCGGCCGCCGGCCTGGGCAGCTGCGGGACCATGCCCAGGTCCTCGGCCCCGGCGGCCGTGGCCACCGCCACCTGCCGGGCCAGCTCCCAGTTGACCGGCCCGGTGGCGGTCGCCATCAGCCTGGCGAACTCGCGGAACAGCGGGATCCGCCCGAAGAAATCGCCGGAGCCGCCCAGCCCTTCAGTCATGGACCTCATGCTACTCGCGGCAACTGGTGAAGCAGGTAGCCTGGGCGACTCGAATGCCTGCGCGTTGAGAGGAAGAGGATCGTGGGCCGAACGATTGCGTTGGTCGGTTCGCTGCACCCAGCGGCCAGGGAGCTGGCGCTGGCGCTGGAGGACGACCCGGGGGTGGAGCGGGTCCTTGGCCTGTCCCGGCACGAGCCGCCGCTGCTCGGCCCCAAGTTCGAGTTCGTCCAGGCCGGGCCGGGCGACCAGGCGTTCGCCCCGGCCCTGGCCGGGGTGGACACCGTGGTCCTGTTCCCGCTGATCGACGCCGCCGACCGCAACGAGGAGGGGCGCAGGGCCCGGGTGGTGGAGGGGACCAGGCGCACCCTGGAGGCCGCCGCCGGCGCGGCCACGGTGGTGGTGTGGTCCAGCGGCGTCGTCTACGGGGCCCACCCCGACAACCCGGTCCCGATCCCCGAGACCCAGCCGACCCGGCCCAACCCCGAGTTCCCGGCGGCCGGGGTGCTGGCCGAGAGCGAGCGGATCGCCCTCGAAGCGGAGCAGGGCGACGGCCCGGCCGTGGTGGTGCTCCGCGGGGCCGGGGTGTGGACCCCGGCCTGGGGGACGTTCCTGTCCCGCAGCCTGATGGCCCCGGCCATGCTCGGGGTGCGCGGCCAGGACCCGCCGCTGCAGTGCCTGGCCCCCGCCGACGCCGTCTCGGCCCTGGCCCTGGCCACGTCCGGCCGGCTGCGCGGCGTCTACAACGTCGCCCCCGACGACTGGGTGGGGGCCAGGGACGCGGCCAGGGCGGCCGGCCGGCGTCGCCTGGAGGTCCCCCAGCGGGTCGCCCAGAGCACCGCCGAGCGGCTGTGGCGGGCCGGCATGTCGGCCGCGACCTCGGGCGAGCTGCTCTACCAGATGCACCCCTGGGTGCTCGACAACGCGCGGCTACGCCAGGCCGGCTGGGCGCCGACCCGCCCCAGCGCCGCCGCGTTCGCCGAGGCGGGCGGGCAGGTACCCGACGGGGTCCTGGTCGGCGGGGTCCAGTTCCGCCGCAACGACGTCTACCGGGGCGCCGCCGCCGGGCTCGCCCTGGCCGCCGTCGTGGCCATGGCCCGCCGCCAGGCCAAGGCCTCGCGCTCGGCCAGGCCGGCGACCCGGCGGCCGGCCCAGGGCCGCCGTCCTCCCAGCCCCCTGTAGCGGCCGTGGCCCGCGACCTCGCCATCGACCTGGGCACCGCCAACACCCTGGTCTACGTCAAGGGCCGGGGGGTCCAGCTCAACCAGCCGACCGTGATCGCGATCAACGAGCGCAGCGGCGAGATCCTGGCCATGGGCGACGAGGCCTACGCCATGATCGGGCGCACGCCCGGCCACATCGTGGCCGTGCGGCCGATGCGGGGCGGCGCCATCTCCGACTTCGACACCACCTCACGGCTGATCCGGATGCTGCTGCAACGGGTCGCCGGCGGCCGCCTGGGCCGGCCGCGGGTGCTGATCTGTGTCCCCTCGGCCATCACCGAGGTGGAGCGGCGGGCCGTGCAGGAGGCGACCGTCCAGGCCGGGGCGAGAGCCGCCTACCTGGTCGAGGAGCCGATGGCGGCGGCCATCGGGGCCGGGCTGCCGGTGCACGAGCCGGGCGGCCACCTGGTGGTCGACGTCGGCGGCGGCACCACCGAGGTGGCCTGCATCTCGCTGGGCGGCATCGTCGCCGCCAAGGCGATCCGGGTCGCCGGCTTCGACATGGACGCGGCCATCGCCACCCACATCCGGCGCGAGTACGCCATCGTGATCGGGGAGCGCACCGCCGAGCAGGCCAAGCTGGCCATCGGGTCGGCCTGGCCCCAGCCGGGGGAGCAGAAGCTCGGGGTCACCGGCAGGGAGCTGGCCACCGGGCTGCCCAAGACGGTGCAGATCGGCGATGCCGAGGTCCGCGAGGCCCTCAAGGAGCCGGTCGGCCAGATCGTCCAGTCGGTGGTCTCGACCCTGGCCGAGGTCCCGCCGGAGCTGGCCGGCGACGTGCTCGACAAGGGCATCTACCTGACCGGCGGGGCCAGCATGCTGCGCGGCCTCCACGCCCGGGTCGCCCACGAGGCCCAGGTCGCCGTCCACCAGGCCGAGGCGCCGCTCGCCTGCGTCGTGCTCGGCGCCGGCCACATCCTCGAGGACCTCGACGAGCTGGCGCCGCTGTTCACCGACGAGCCGGCCCGGCGCTGAACGGCCCGGCCGGTGCGACAATTCCAGCGTGACTCTCGACTCCCGGAGGCCCCGGTGCGCCAGCGCGTGACCGCCACGGTCGGCGTGCTCGCGCTGATCGGCCTGGTCTTCGCTCTCAACTTCTACCGGCTGCCGGTGGTCGCGCTGAGTCCCGGCCCCATGGAGGACGTGCTCGCCCGCCTCAAGGTCGAGGGCTCGCGGGTCTACGACTCCGAGGGCAAGCTCTACCTCACCTCGGTCGGCATCGACGACGACGTCCGGTTCTACGAGGCCCTGCTCGACATGGCCAACCGGGACGTGCAGCTGCTCCCGCGGGCCCAGCTGTACCCCGACACCGAGGACTCGAGCGAGATCGACAAGGAGAACGTGACCCTCATGGACCGGTCCAAGGAGACGGCCACGGTGGTCGCCCTGCGCAAGGTCGGCTACGACATCGAGCCGTCCGGGGTCGAGGTCACCCAGGTCGTCTCCGGCGCCCCGGCCGACGGCAAGCTGCTCGCCGGCGACAGGATCCTCCGGGCCGACGGCCACGCCGTGGCCAGCATCGAGCAGGTCCGCAAGGCGATCATCCGCCACCGGGCCGGCGAGCGGGTCGCCTTCCGGGTCGACCGCGGCCGCACCCAGAAGGACGTGTCGGTGCCGGTCCAGGAGGCCGACAACCAGCCCAGGGTCGGGATCCTGCTGCGCGACCTGTTCCCCGACCTGCCGGTCAAGGTGTCGATCACGACCCAGAACAACATCGGCGGCCCCTCGGCCGGGCTGATGTTCACCCTGTCGATCGTCGACAAGCTCACCCCCGAGGACCTGACCGCGGGCCGCCGCATCGCCGGGACCGGCGAGATCGCCCTGGACGGCTCGGTCCTGCCCGTCGGCGGAGTGGCCGAGAAGCTGATCGCGGTCCACCGCCTGGGGGTGACCACCTTTTTCATCCCCGCCGACAACTGCGCCGGCGTCCGCGGCCAGGTCCCGCATGGCCTGCGCCTGGTCAAGGTGTCGAAGATCGACGACGCCCTGCGCTTCCTGCGCGACCCCAGGGCGGCCGCCACCGCCCCCGGCTGCTAGCCCGGTCCTCCCGGAGCCAACCCCGGGACCGGTCGGGGTTGGCTCCGGGAGCCGGCCAGTGCCGCCGCGCGGCCCCGACCGGACGGAGCCTCCGCGGCCATGGCCGACGAAGACCCTTCCAGGTACCAGGCGCGCAAGCCCCGCCGATGGGTACGGGCAGCGCCGTCTTCGACCACCCCGCCCAGCCGCAACGCCCGTGCTAGGGTCTGAAGAAGCCATTTGGCGCGCCCTCGCAGCGTGCCCGTAGAAAGGTCCATTTCGTGGTCGCAGCCCGCCGTCCCCCCCGTCGCTGGACGCTGGCCGTCCTGCTGGTGGCATTCCTCGCCCTGGCCGCGGTGGGCAGCGTCTCGCGCTTCTACACCGACCTCCTGTGGTTCCGGGAGATCGACAAGACCAGCCTGTTCTGGGGCATGCTGCGGACCAAGGCGTTCATCGGCCTGCTGGCCGGGCTGGGGACCGCGGCCATCGTCGGGGTCAACCTGTGGATGGTCGAGCGGCTGGCCCCGCGCTACGGCCTGACCGTGGTCGCCCGCCCCCAGGTGGAGCGGGCCCGGGCCGTCCTCTCCCCGTACCTGCGGCCGCTGCGCATCGGCATCGCCGCCTTCCTGGGACTGGTCGTCGGGCTCCAGGCGTCCGGCCTGTGGGAGACCTTCCTGCTGTGGCGCAACCGTGTGCCCTTCGGCCAGCGCGACGCCCTGTTCAACCGCGACGTCGGCTTCTACATCTTCGAGCTGCCGTTCCAGCGGGCCGTGTTCGGCTGGCTGTTCACCACCCTGTTCCTGACCACCCTCCTGGTCGCGGCCGGGCACTACATCCTCGGCGGGATCCGCCCCCAGGCCGAGACCAACCGCATCGCCGCCCAGGCCCAGTCCCATCTGTGCGTCCTGCTCGGCCTCATCGTGGCCCTCAAGGCCTGGGGCTACTGGCTGGACAAGTACCAGCTGCTGTTCTCATCCCGCGGGGTGGTCGCGGGCGCCTCCTACACCGACGTCAAGGCCCAGCTGCCCGCCCTGGAGGTGCTGTTCTGGGTCGCCCTGATCTGCGCCGCGATGTTCTTCTGGGGGGCGAGGCGGGGCGGCCTGACGGTGCCGCTGATCAGCATCGTGCTGCTTGCCGGGGTGTCGCTGATCATGGGCGGCATCGTCCCGGCGGTGTTCCAGCGGTTCCGGGTCGAGCCCCAGGAGCTGACCCGCGAGCGTCCCTACATCGAGCACAACCTCGTCGCCACCCGCGAGTCGTTCAACCTGCAGCGGGTCCAGACCAAGCCGTTCCCGGCCAGCGACAACCTCACCCCCAAGGACCTGCTGGCCAACCGGCCGACGATCGACAACATCCGCCTGTGGGACCCCGAAGTGCTGCGGCCCGGCGTCCGCAACCTCCAGGCCATCGCCCAGTACTACAACTTCACCGACGTCGACGTGGACCGCTACCCGATCCAGAACAACCGCCGCCAGGTGATGATCTCGGTCCGCGAGGTCGACCCCAACGGGCTGGCCGAGTCGGCCCGCACCTGGCAGAACCTGCACCTGGCCTACACCCACGGCTACGGCATGGTCGCGGTCCAGGTCAACACCGCCGCCCAGGGCGGCCAGCCCGACTTCATCGTCCAGGGGTTCGACACCAAGAACGCCGCCATCCCGGTCGACCAGCCCCGCGTCTACTTCGGCGAGCCGCCGCCCAACGCGCCCGAGTACGTGGTCGCCAACTCGGCCCAGGGCGAGTACGACGCCCCGTCGCTCAGCGGCGAGACCAACAAGCTGTTCAGCTACAACGGCGACGGTGGGGTGCAGCTGTCGGACATCGGCCGCCGGCTGGCCTTCGCAATCCGCTTCCGCGACATCAACCTGCTGATCTCCGGCAACATCAAGGGCGACTCGCGCCTGATGTTCAACCGCGACGTCCGCGACCGGGTCGAGAAGGCGGCCCCGTTCCTCCAGTGGGACGGCGACCCCTACGCGGTGGTGGTCGGCGGCAAGATCATGTACGTCCGCGACGGCTACACCACCTCCAGCAACTACCCGTACGCCCAGCGCATCGACCTGGGCGACGCCGCCCGCCGCAACGAGCTCGGCAGCCGGGGCGTCGAGGGCATCGGCAACTACGTCCGCAACTCGGTCAAGGCCGTGGTCGACGCCTACACCGGCAAGGTCACCCTGTACGCCTTCGACGAGCAGGACCCCATCCTGAAGGCCTGGCGCAAGGCCTTCCCGAGCCTGTTCGCCTCCCAGAAGGACATCCCCGACAACCTGCGGACCCACCTGCGCTACCCCGAGGACCTGTTCTCGATCCAGACCTGGATCTACGCCAGCTACCACATCGGCAACGCGGACGACTTCTACTCCAAGGAGGACTTCTGGGCGCTGCCCGACGACCGCTCCGGCGAGATCCGCCGCCAGGAGGACACCGGCGGGCTGGCCGCCGCCACCTCGGTCAAGGCCCGCCCCTACTACCTCCTGACCAAGCTCCCCGGCCGCCCGGCGCCGGAGTTCGTCCTGGTCATGCCGTTCACCCCCAACGGCAAGGAGAACATGGTCTCCTACCTGGCCGCCCAGGCCGACCCGGCCGACTACGGCAGTCTGACCCTGTTCAGCCTCGACCGCTCCCGCACCATCCTCGGCCCCACCCAGGTGAACGCCCGCATCCTGGCCACCCCGGCCATCTCCTCCTCGCTGACCTTGCTCAACCAGCAGGGCTCCCGCGTGATCCTCAGCAACCTGCTGATCGTCCCCGTCGAGGACTCCCTGGTCTATGTCCAGCCCATCTTCGTCCAGGGCTCGGCGCCCAACTCCTTCCCCCTCCTCCAACGGGTCGCGGTCTTCTACAACAACCAGGTCGGCTACGCCGACAACCTCACCGACGCCATCGCCCAGGTCGTCAGCGGCCAGCAACCCACCCCCACCCCACCCGACGACGGCACCCCCACCCAGCCACCCCCATCCACGCCCAGCGGCGGCGGCAACCAGTCCGTCCAGACCCTCCTCACCCAGGCCAACAATGAGTACAAGGCCGCCCAGGACGCCCTCGCCAACCACGACCTCGCCGAATACCAGGCCCACATCGATCGCATGGGCCAACTCATCCAACAAGCCCTCGCCGCCCAGGGTGACAGCACCACCACAACCACCCGCCGCTAGCTCGTTGTCCTGGGCATTGCGGCCCCGTTCCCGCTGTGCTACCTTCGCCGCCGCACCGCGGGGTGGAGCAGTCTGGTAGCTCGCTGGGCTCATAACCCAGAGGTCGAGGGTTCAAATCCCTCCCCCGCCACCACTACCGAGCAGGGCGTTCGTCCTTCACC
>Ga0209382_10007492_pt1 | contig 13873 bp, 11 predicted proteins | sample SoiMetdeltSBSDD5_FD_187599 | JGI IMG/M metagenome (GOLD analysis project Ga0209382, IMG submission 187599) | Bulk soil microbial communities from a Populus tree surrounding site in Tennessee, USA - Soil MetaG P. deltoides SBSDD5 (SPAdes) (version 2) | ecosystem: Environmental > Terrestrial >... | reverse complement strand
TTACTGATGGCACGCTTCATTCGTAGAGGCAGGGTGATGAAGAAATTGATGCGCGATCCGGATTTGGAAGCGCTCGTCCGCGAGCTGAATTCTGAGGATGGAGCGCCGGCGTCCTCGCCGGCTGATGTGGCGACGTCCCGCGCCGCCACCCCGGGGGGGCGGCGAGACGCCGCCCGATCAGCCGCCGAGACGGCGGTCCATTCGTCCGACGAACTGGAACAGCTACTGATCGAGGTCGCGCAACGCGGCGCCAGCGATCTTCTGCTCGTCGCGGGAGTGCCGCCCGTGCTTCGCATCGGCGGGCGCCTCGCGCGCAACGCGGACGCGCCGCTCACCGGCGAAGACGTGCAGTCGCTGCTCGCGCCGGTCATCACGACGCGCGTGCGCGAGAAACTCGAGAGCGATGGCGCCGCGGATTTCACGCTGCGTCTCGCGCGCTCGGCGAGCGACGACGATCGTCGCGCGTGGCGCTTCCGCGTGAACGTGCACCGCCAGCGAGGCTCGCTCGCCGCCGCCATTCGCGCGCTGCCGACGGAGATCCCCACGCTGCAGCAACTGCGCTTGCCGTTGTCGCTCGCGGAGCTGGTGAAGCCGACGCGCGGGCTCGTGCTCGTTTGCGGCCCGACCGGCTCGGGCAAGTCGTCGACGCTCGCGGCGCTGGTCGGTGAGCTGAATCGCACGGACGCGCGGCACATCATCACGATCGAAGACCCGATCGAGTACGAGCACCGCAACGCCAACTCGATCATCGAGCAGATCGAAGTCGGCCGCGACACGCCATCGTTTGCAGGCGCGTTGCGCGCGGCGCTGCGTCAGGATCCGGACGTGATCCTCGTCGGCGAGATGCGCGACCTCGAGACGGTGTCGACTGCGCTCACGGCAGCGGAGACGGGACATCTGATTCTCTCGACGCTGCACACGAGTGACGCCGCGCAGGCGATCCATCGCATCATCGACGTCTTCCCGCCCGCGCAGCAGGCGCAGGTACGCCAGCAGCTCGCGATCAGTCTCAACGCGATCGTCGTGCAGCATCTGCTCCCCCGCGTCGACACGAACGGACGCGCGGTGGCGGTGGAGGTGTTGCTCAACAATCAGGCCGTGCGCAATCACATCCGCAACGAAAAGCTCCAACAGCTCGCCACCGAGATCACCCTCGGCCGCCGCCAGGGGATGATCTCGCTCGAGGATTCGCTCGCGCGCCTCGTGCACGAAGGAATGATCACGGCCGACGACGCGCGCGTGCGCTCGTCGCGTCCCGACGAGCTGGAGTCGATGCTCAATCAAGCGCCGGTGTCGATCGGAGCACGCAACCGCGCGCGTTGACGCATTGCGCGTCTATTCGGCGAGGTTGAACAGAGCCCACGACGGTCCGATCGAGCTCACGCCGCCGAGGAACCGCGCTGGGGATTCGAATTGGACGGTGTCGGGCGGAGGTGGGTAATCGGGATGAGGAAGGCACGCCTCGCCGCCGCACCGTCGCTCCCGCAGAGTCACCATCCGTGTCGCGCGCGCAGGCAAGGTGATGCGGACCTCATTCTCGTCACGAGGTGCCATCCAGACGCTCACTTCGATCTCGAAGTCGTTGGGATTGATCACAACGGCGTTCTGCCGCACGTCGAATCCGGACTGCGCGACGGCGAAGTGCTCTCCCGCCGGCAGCCACTCTCGGGCGACGTCCAATCGCTGACGCACCTCGTCGGCCGCCCATCCGAAGTACATCGTCTCGATCCGCAATGGCAGACTCGTTTCCAACTCGTACGCGCCGGCGACGACGTATTGACCCTCGTCCGACCAGAACGGATAGAGCACGGTCCTCGCCTTCGCGTCAATGGTGATTTCCGGATGCCCTAAGCAGATCACGCATCGATCCGTGACCATCGGATACGCACGGACGATCCAGAGTGTGACCGGTTGATCGTGCGGATTGAACACGGCGATCTGCGGATACCACGAGCCGCTGGTGATGCCGTACATCGGCACGATGTACGTGTCGGCGAGTGCAGCGGTGCTGATCAGAAAGGCGCAGAGGAGGATGGGGACGCGCATGCGAGAAGAGTAACGCTGCTGCGCATTTCCGGCGCCTCGATGATTCGCACTCCTTCGGGCGGATGCTCGACCGCGTCGGCGATCGCGCGGACGACCTGCGCGAGTTTCACCGGATAGAGCCGCGAGGCGGTGTCGCGATCGAAGAGGCTCCAGATCCAATACGCCGGCAGGAGTGCATACGGCCAGCGGTGGCCGGGTCCGAGGACGTACCAGGGACGGACGAACGTGGCGGCGAGGCCGCTGTCGCGCAGGAGACGCTCTCCTTCCGCGCGCACTTCGACGTACGCCTGCATGACCGGCGCGGGCATCGCGACGGAGAGATAGACGAAGTGACGGATGGAGCTGCCGCTCGCCGCACGGACGGATTCACGCACGGACACGAGATCGACATTCTGAAACTCCTTCGCTTTCGCGGGCGACGGATGCGCGACGCCGACGAGCTGCACGAATGTGTCGCTCGGCTCGATCTGATGCGCGAACGAGAACGCGTTGAGAGCATCGCCGACGACCGGCTCCGCGCCTTTCGCGAGCTTCCCGATCGACGCGGGACGCACGAGCGCACGCACGCTGTGTCCGCGCCGCAATAGCTCAGGAATGAGATGTCGTCCGATGTAGCCGGTGGCGCCGGTGAGGAAGATGTTCATGTGGGAGTTACGGGTGTCGCTTGAGAATGGATGGATCGTTGCTCATGCAGTTTATCCCGCGCGCAGACGCGGGATCTCTACGTGCACCGGCAGCGCACATGCCATGTGATTCGCGGGGGCACCGGAGATCCCGCGTCTACGCGCGGGATAAACTAAAAAGAGTCACCACCCGATCCCGTAGTCCTCGCCATGATTCGAGCTCCCGCCCCACATCGTGCCGTGCGCGCGGTCGAGCCAGATCGCGTTGATCGGGCCGGAGGTGCGGTCTTCGAACGTGAGGTCGTAGCCCATGCGCCGCAGCTCGCTGCGGACCCACGCGGGTGTCTGCTCGTTCAGCAGAATGCGTCCGGGCACCGATTGCCGGTCGCCGAGCCACTTGCGCACCTGGAACGTATTGAAGTTCGCCGCTTCAACCGCTTCCTGCGGCGTCATCCCGAACTCGACGACGTTGAGGAAAAACTGCAGGAGATTCTGATCCTGCGTATCGCCGCCCTGCACCGCAAACGCGAGAAACGGCGCGCCGTCCTTGAGCGCGAGCGAGGGCGTGAGCGTCACGTGCGGACGCTTGCCGGGCTCGATGACGTTGAACGGATTCTGCGCGGGATCGGTGTCGAAGCTCTGCGCGCGCTGACTGAGACCGACTCCGGTCTTGCCCGCGATCACCGCGGGCATCCAGCCGCCGCTCGGCGTGATCGAGACGACCCATCCTTCTTCATCCGCCGCTTCCACGGATGTGGTGCCGAGGCGGAAGGACTCGTCGAACTTCTCCAGCGCGGCGGTGCGCGGCTTCGCGGCCGTGGCGCTCCAGTTGCGCAGAGTCTCGAGAAATGGATTCGTCTCGCGCTGGAACGGATACGGATCTCCCGGCGCGATGTTCGGATCGTTGCGATCGGGCTTGACCAGCTTCGCGCGCTCGCGCGCGTACTCCTTCGACAGGAGTCCGGCCACCGGCTCGGCGGGCGGAAAGTACGGATCGCCGTAGTAGAAATCGCGATCGGCGAAAGCGAGGCTCATCGCCTGATAGACCGTGTGGATGTAGCGCGCGCTGTTGTAGCCCATCGCGCGGAGATCGAAGTTCTCGAGGATGTTCAGCATCTGCAGCATCGACGGTCCCTGAGTCCAGACCGTGAGCTTGTAGACGTCGACGCCCTTGTAGCTCGTCTTCACCGGCTCTTCGACGCGCACCTTCCACTTCGCGAGATCGTCGGTGGTGATCAGCCCACCCTGCTCTTGCACCGAGCGCGCGAGCTCCTGCGCGATGTCGCCTTTGTAGAAGCGGTCGTATGCGGCGTAGATCGCATCCTTGCGCGACTTGCCGCGCTTCAACGCCTGCGCCTCGGCCTCGACGAGCTTGCGTAGCGTCGCGGCGAGATCGGGCTGGCGGAACATCTCGCCGGCGCTCGGGGCTTCGCGGCCGGAGGAGGGCGCGGTCGTCGCAACGACATCGTGTGCGGGTGTGATCGATGTGGGATGAGCTTCAGCCCGTCCATCCGCGGGACGGGCTGAAGCCCGTCCTACGTTGGGCAGCAGCACGCTCTTCGAATACGGCCACTGCTTGATCCACGACTTCTGCCGCTCGATCGTGTTCGCGAGCTGCGCCTCGATCGGAAAGCCGTCCGCCATTTGAATCGCGGGGGCGAGGACGTCTTTCAGCGAGAGCTTCCCGTACTCCGCCACCATCACCATCAGACCGCCGGGCGTGCCCGGCGTGACCGCGGCGAGCGGACCGTACTCGGGTGGATAGGCCATTCCTTTCGAGTTATAGAAAGCCGGCGTCGCTCCGGTCGGCGCGACGCCGAGGGCGTTGATGCCGATGACTTTTTTCGCGTGCGGGTCGTAGATCAGCGCCTGCGTCTCGCCGCCCCAGCCGAGCGTGTCCCACATCGTGCACGTGGCAGCGAGCATCGCTGCGGCGGAGTCGACCGCGTTTCCGCCCTTCTGAAACATCATCGCCCCCGCAGTCGCGGCGAGCGGCTTGCCGGTGATGGCCATCCAATGCGCGCCGTGGAGAGGGGGCTTTTGCGTGCGCATCTGCGCGTTCGACGCGAAGGTGGAAGCGAGAATCGCGAGTGCGAAAAGAACGCGGAGTCGCATAGGCGCATAGTCTCACGGTCTAGCTGTGGAGTGCGGAGGCAACGCCTCCGCTTTCCAATGGCGCGGTATATGAAAGCGGAGGCGTTGCCTCCGCACTCCAAACCATGAGACTCGTCGCTGCAGCACTCCTCCTCCTCACCGCATGCGGAAAAGGCGATGCGCAATCCTCCCCGCCTCGCACCGAGTCCTCGACGATGCAGCACTACGAGATCCGCGCGGATCGATTGCCGAAGCCGTATCACACCGAGAGCGCGGGGAATCCTCCGCGCGTGATCCAGCGGCCGGCGAACGCGAAGCTCGTCGTGCCGCCGGGATTCAAGGTCTCGATCTGGACGGCGGACTTCGAGGATCCGCGCAACATGGCGCTCGCACCGAATGGCGACGTCTTCGTCGCCGATGCGAACGGCGTGGAAATCGTCGTCCTCCGCGACACGAATGGCGATGCGATTCCCGACAAGCGCTGGAAATTCGCGGACGGGCTCAATCGTCCATTCGGACTCGCCTTCCGCGGCAATCACCTCTACGTCGGCAACACCGACGAGATCGTCCGCTTCGACTACAAGCCGGGCCAGACCGCCGCCAGCGGCCTTCCCGTTTCCATCACGACCTTGCCGAGCGGCGGACACGCGACGCGCAACGTCGTCTTCAACCGCGACGGCACGAAGATGTACGTCGCCGTCGGCTCGGATTCCAACGTCGACGACGAGACCGACCAGCCGTTGCGCGCGGCGATCACGGAGTACAACCCCGACGGAACGGGCAAGCGCACATTTGCGTCGGGACTGCGCAATCCGATCGGGCTCGCGTGGAATCCCGCGGACCACTCGCTCTGGACCGTCGTCAACGAGCGCGATGGACTCGGCGACGATCTCGTTCCCGATTACGCGACCGAGGTGCGGCGCGATGCTTTCTATGGATGGCCGTTCTCGTACATCGGTGCGAACGTCGATCCGCGTCGCGGCGAGCGTCCCGATCTCGTCAAACGCGCGGTCGTGCCGTCGGTGCTGATCCAGGCGCACTCCGCGCCGATCACGATCGCGTTCTATGAAGGCACGATGTTCCCGGCGCAATACCGCGGAGGCGCATTCGTCACGCTGCACGGCTCGTGGAACCGCGCGCTGCGCACGGGCTACAAAGTCGTGCACATCCCCTTCCGCAACGGCAAGCCTGCCGGCGGTTACGACGACTTCGTCACCGGATGGGCGCCCGATCCGAAAGAGAAAACGGTCTGGGGACGACCCGCGGGACTGCTCGTGCTGCGCGACGGCTCACTGCTCGTGACCGATGACGGAGCGGGCGTGATCTGGCGCGTGAGTTACGGGAAGTAGTTGGCGGTTGACGTGCATCCACATCAACCCGTGCGGAAGCACCAGAAAGGAAGCTTGGCATGGGACGAAAAGAGGAAGTGAATTCGCGGGGAATCGGCCGTCTTCGGAAAGCCGCGGACGCGGTCAAGCGCGTTTTCACGCGCGGACGTTTCGCGGACGAGACTGCTGAGCCGCTGAGCGCGACGCCGGCTCAGCCGCAACGCGCGCGCAAAATGGAACCGCTGCAGACCGCGAGGCCCATTCGCCGCGAAGCCGACATCCCGCTCGACGTCCTCGACCGTGCGTATACGCCGGCGGCAACGAGCTCGAAGGCTTCGTTCCGCAGCGATGGCGCGGATCATCATCAGGACCAGGAAGTGCTCGTCGACGATCGCTGGAACGATGAGGACCACTTCACGAACAAATCGGGCGATCCGCACATCGGCACACGCCGGCGGACGTACGAGGCCACCGAAACCCGCGACGAATTGCGGAACGAACAACGATGAGGAGGAAACGTCATGGAGAATCCGACGAACAGTGATTGGGGAACGGCCGGCGGCATTGGCGGCGCCGGCACGAGCGCTTCTGGGATTGGTGGAACAGACATCGGCGGCACGAATGTGGGCGGCTTCGGCGTCGCGAGTGCAACCGACACGGGGCTCTGCCCGACCTGCGGTCAGTCGATGGCCGGCGGCGGTCTGGAGAACTTCCTCAAGCGCCTCGGCATCAACGACGAGATGATCCACAATCTCAAAGGGCAGTTCCAGAACGTCGACATCGACGAGTATCTGAACACCGCCCGCGAGTATCTGAAGGAAGGCAGCAACAAGGCGTCTGTGTACGCGAAGGAGAACCCCGGAAAAGTCGCGGCCGGCGTCGCCGCGCTCGCGCTCGGCGCGGGGCTTCTCTATGCTGCCGTGAATCGAGACAAATAGCCTTCAATACGACTCGGAGGGCGACGGACCGCTCGTCGTCCTCCTTCACGGGTTTCCGCAATCGCGGATGACGTGGAAGGAGTCTCTGCCCGTGCTCGCGCGCGCGGGTTTCCGCGCGGTCGCTCCCGACCTCCGCGGCTACGGCGACTCACCGAAACCGCGCGGCGTCGACGCGTATCAGATCAGCGAAGTCGTCGCGGACGTCGCGAAGTTGATCGAGTCGCTCGGCAACGTTCCCGTTGTCATTGCCGGTCACGACTGGGGCGCGATCGTGGCGTGGTACCTCGCGATGGCGCGGCCCGATCTCGTGCGCAAGCTGGTCATCATGAACGTGCCGCATCCCGCCGCGATCGCACGCGAGCTCGGACGCAGCACGAAGCAGAAAATCCGGCTGCTGTATCAACTCTTCTTTCGCTTGCCGGTCCTGCCCGAGCTCTTCATGCGCCTGTTCGGACGCGCGTTGCTGCGTCGCGCGGGACGCTTCACGTCCGAGGAGGTCGACGCGTATGCGAAGCAGTGGAGTCTCACGCCGATGCTGAACTACTACCGCGCGGTGCCGCGCTCGCGGGGAACGCTGAAGAAGATGTTCCGCCGCATCGACGTGCCGGTGATGATTCTCTGGAGCGAGCGCGAGCCGGTGTTCCTCGACTCCACGCTCGAAGACCTCGGCGCGTGGGTGACGGACGTGCGCATCGAGCGCATCCCCGGCGCGGGCCACTTCGTGCAGCACGACGCACGCGAGCGCGTGAACGAATTGCTGATCGAGTTCTTATGGAGTGCGGAGGCAGCGCCTCCGCTTTCCAACGGTCGCGGATAGGAAAGCGGCGGCGCTGCCGCCGCACTCCAAAATTATTTCCTTTTGGATTCCATGGCTCGCCGGAACGCCAGAGCCATTGCGCTCTCGCCCGCGTTCTCGTCGTTGCGCTCGTCCATGAACTTCGTGTACTCCTCGCGCTCCGCGGCGGCCTTCGCGGCCTCGTGGCTCAGCGAGATGCGCTTGCGCTGCGGGTCGATGCTCATGATGCGCACCATGAGCTTCTGGCCCGGCGCGTGCGCCTGCGTCGGATCCTGTCCCGGCGCGGTGGTGATCTCCGAGTTCGGAATCAGACCGGTGAGGCCCGGCTCGAGCTCGACGAAGATCCCCGGCGCGGCGCCGTGATCCACGGTTCCCTCGACCACGCGGCCGATGCCGTAACGCTGCGAAGCGGTCTCCCACGGATCGTTCGTCGCGACGGCGCGCAGCGACAGCGAGAGGCGCTTCTTCGACGGATCGACTTCGCGCACCCAACCCTGCACGCTCGTTCCGATCGCCACTTCCGCATCGCCCGGCTTCACGCCGTGCGGGAGCTGCGAGACGTGCACGAGACCGTCGACGCCCGGCTCCACTTCGACGAAGTAGCCGAAGTCGGTCGAGCGGACGATGCGTCCGGTGAACTCCGTGCCCGGCACGTAGCGATCGGCCACGTCGTACCACGGATCCGGTTCCTGGTCTTTCATCGACAGCGAGATGCGCTTGCCGTCGTTCTCGATCTTGATGACTTTGACGTGCACTTCCTGGCCGATCGCGACGACGTCCTTCGGATCGGTCACGCGGCGGCGGCTCATCTCCGAAACATGGAGGAGACCGTCGATGCCGCCGAGGTCGACGAACGCGCCGAACGGCGTGAGCGTCTTCACCTTGCCGGTGAGCTCGGCGCCGAGGACGATGCGGTTGCGCGTCTCAGCAGCGCGCTCCGCGGCCGCTTCCTTCAGCAGCGCGGCGCGGGAGACGACGACGCGGCGGCCGTCGTCGGAAAGCTCGGTCACGCGGAACTCGATGGTCTGGTTCACGAACGCGTCCGGATTTTCGATCTTGCCGAGGGCGATCTGCGAGAGCGGGCAGAAGGCGCGGATGCCGCTGACGTTCACTTCGAAGCCGCCCTTGTTGCGGCCGGTGACTTTGCCCTCGACCGGAAGGCGGTTCTCGAACGCAGCGCGGAGCTGATCGAGTGAAGCACGCCCCTTGATGAGTTTGCGGCTGACGCGGATCTCCGCGCCGGTCTTCACGACCGTCGCCTCGATCTGGTCGCCGACGTCGAGGCCCTCGAGCTCCGCGGTCTCCATCACGGCTTCGGACGGACCGCCGTAGGAAATGTAGGCGTCTTCGCCTGAAATCGACACGATCGTGCCGCGAAGCATCTCACCCTGCTGCGGGGTCTTGAGGTCTAAATTCTCCATCGCCTCGGCAAAGGACGTAGCCTCGGCGCTCTGGTTCGACTGACTCATGGGAGTTTGCGTTACCTTTCAGTGATTGGTTCTCGGTCGAGAGAACGGTTGGGACGCGCATCTTACTCGAATTTGCGGGCAAGGTCACGACCGAGCGACGACTGATAACCCCAGTGCCCGGTGGAAAATTTTCGGTCCCGTAACTTGGATTACTCCACGCGGAACGTGACGCGCGCGAGCACGGGCTCCATCGCACCGTAAGCGCGCAGGTTGTGGCCCTTGTCGAGCGCCTGAATCCACGCGATCGTCCACAGCCCTTTCGCCGCGTGCTTCGGCACGACGATCCGTCCGGTAAAGTTCTGCCCGTCCGGCGACGGATCGAACGTGAACGGGATCTTTTGCCCTCCGATCGCGCCCGCCGGGATCGCCTGGCCGCTGAGACTGGCGACACCGCACGAGTCGTCCTGCACGATCGCGCTGATGTTGATCGTTCCACCTTCGTTGTTCGACACGACCGTCGGACTCACCGCGAGCGCGGAGATCTGCGGAGGACCGGCATCGCAACTCTCGCCCGAGATGTCGAGCGTGATCTGCGAGACGAGCTGGTTGTCGGCGCGGAAGGTGGCCATGTTGTTGGCCTTGTCCTGCACCTGAACCTGCTCGAGGCGCCACGTGCCGCAGTCGAGACACGCCGGCGGCGCGACCGTGCACTCCCACGGGCCTTCGCCGCCGGGGCGGCATCCGAATCCGATGCGCGCCTGCTTCGACGGACTGACGAACACGCCGCTGATGAGCGCCACGCCGGACTTGTCGTCCTCGGCCTGCACGAACACGGTGTTGCGTTCGCCCGCGCTCATAGATTTTTTCTCGAGGTACAACGACTGCAACTGCGGCGGCTTGGAGTCGGATCCGGACGAGACCACGCGGAAGCTCGCCGAAGCCGGCAGCGCTCCCGCGGCCTGGTTGAGGTTGACGCTGTTGTTGGCGTTGTCGCTCAGCGTGAGGTACTTCACGTTCCACACGCCCTCGGCCGCCTCCTTCGGGACTTTGATCCGCGACACGAAGCGATCGCCTTCGCCGTCGCGCTGACACGAGAAGCCCTGCAGTGCGCCGCTCGGACTGGCGATCACACCGGAGACGCTGCGCACGCCGGAGAGGTTGTCGGTCACCTGCACGGCCAGCATCGTCTCGCCGTCGTCCTGCACTTGCGGCGGATTGAAGTCCGCGCCGACGAGTTGAGGCGGCGCGACGTCGGTCTCGGGATCCTCCTCCGCGCGCTGTTTTTCGGCGCGGTTGGCCTCGTCGTTACGCCGCTGCTCCTCGGATGCGCGCGCCTGTTGCTCCTGCTGCGGATTCGGACGCGGCGGGACGACGTTCATTGGTGGCGGCTGCTTCCCGCGATTCATGCCGAGGGCATTTGCGATCGGGTTCACGACGCGATCGAGGAGCGATTCTTCCGGCGCTTTCGGAGCAATCGGCGCTCCCGGCGGCGGCGTGCGGAGCAGTTCGTTGTAACGCTGCTGCCGCGAGCTCGCGGTGGCGGATGTCCCGGTGGTCTCGACGATGGTGCCGGTCTCGGCGGGATTGTCTTCGATCGCAGGCTGGGCTTCAGCCCGTCCCTCGGGTGCGGATGGACGGGCTGAAGCCCGTCCTACGTTATCGTCGGACAGCGCGGTGGTCTGATACGCGCTCAGTCGCATCCAGACCGCAATGCCGAACACGACCACGAGAGCCGCGAAGAAGACCGGAAGGAATGTCGTCCGTTTCATGGAGATGATGACTCGATGTAGAGCATTCGCGGCGCGCGCGTTGTTCCCTCTCGCCTTCATTGTTGCATGCTCGGCGGCGGGGCAGAACCTGCCGCCCGAGGTGTCGACGATCGCCGTCCCTATTCGTACGAATCTCGCGCCAATCTCGTTACAGATCGAGGAGCGCGTGGAGAAGCGGTTCGACGGAAAGGCGCGCGAGCGGGGCATCGACGTCCGCTACGAGGCCGCGCGCGAGCCGATCCGCCTGATGATGGTCGGGGCCGGCCTCCATTCGTCGACGACGGTGAAGTACGCGATGGAGGCGTGCCGCGGCAGATTTCCGTGCATCTCGTGCGGCTTCGGCGAGGCGCGCCGCGTCGCGGACATCAAGCTGCACACGAAGCTCGACTGGGATCCGGCGTGGAGGCTGCGCTCGATCACGACGCTGCTCCCGGTGAACTACGCGAAGCCGTGCGAGGTGACGTGGCTCGGCATCGACATCACCCGCCGCTTCGTCGCGCCGCGCGTAGAGGCACAGCTCGAAGAAGCCGCGCGCATCATCGATCGCAACGTTCCCGCGATGACGAACATCCGCCCGCAGGCGCAGCAGATCTGGGCATCGCTGCAGACGCCGATCGAGCTCGCGCCACGCACGTGGCTCGTGCTCGAGCCGACGGAGGTCGCGCTGTCGCCGATCACCGGCGTGCAGGCGACGGTGACGACGACGCTCGCGTTGCGCGCGACGACGCGCGTCGTGGTCGGCGAGAAGCCGGTCGCCGCGCAACGTCCGCTTCCTTCGCTCAAGCGGGCGTCGTCGACAACGCCCGCGGTGATGCGCGTGCCGTTCGATCTCGAACTACCGTACGACGAAGCGAGCCGCCTCGCCACACGCGATTACGGTGGACGCACGTATCAGGTGAACGGCCGGCCGCTCACGTTGACGTCGATCCGTCTTGCACCGTCGTCGACACCGGGCCGCATGCTCGTCGAGGCGACGATCGACTATCGCGGCGGCCGTCTGCGCAATTACCGAGGCGTGGTGTTTCTCGAAGGCACGCCTGTGTTCGATCCCGCGACGCAGACGATCGTGTTTCCCGATCTCAATTACTCGCTCGACCCGAAACGCCGCGGCCTCTTCGCCCGCATCGCCGAGCGCGTCGTTCACGACTCGATCCGCGCACGCCTTCGCGAAAGCGCGCGCTTCACGCTCGGCCCCAGCATCACCGAAGTGCGCGCCGAGATTACGCGCGCGCTCACTCGCCAACTCGCGCCGGGCGTGTTGTTGCAAGGACGCGCGGACGCGATCGAGCCGAAGACGGTGACGCCGCTGGCGAACGTGATCTCGATGAGGATCGTGGCGACGGGGGTTGCGGAGGTGAATCTAGACAGAATGGAGTGACCCGCTCACTCGCGTACATTTCGTGGGTTACACCACGGGACGTGAGTGCAGAGCCACATACAGGAGGAGCGGGTCATGAAGAATATTACCAACTGGATAGGGATCGACGATCACGCGGATAAGTGGACCATCGCTCATTACGTTGGAGCGAGCCAGGAGCCAGCTCGTGAGTGGGAGCTGATGCCGTCGGAGAGCGGCTACCGAAAACTGATCGGTTGGCTCAGGGAAATGCCCGGCAAGGTGCGCGTGGTGTACGAGGCCGGGCCATGTGGTTACGAGATGTACCGCCGACTGCGGCGGAGCGGGTTGGAGTGCGAGGTGGCAGCTCCGTCGCTGACGCCGAGGAAGCCGGGCGATCGGATCAAGACCAATCGGCGCGACGCGCAGAAGCTGGCCCGGTTGTATCGAGCGGGCGAGCTAACGCTGATCACGGTTCCGGATGCGCGCCAGGAATCAGTACGGGACGTGGTGCGAGCCCGTGAAGCATCGAAAGAGGATTTGCTCCGAGCAAAACATCAGCTGAGCAAGCTCCTGCTCCGTTACGGCCATCGCTATCGAGGTGGCAATCACTGGACCCAACGCCACTGGGCGTGGATGGGACAGATCATCCTTGCCGAGCGTGCGAGCAACGAGGTGATGAAGCAACTCGTTCGAACGATCGAACAGCGGTCGGCGGTGGTGACCGAGTACGACCGGCTGATCGCCGAGATTGCAGCAAGCGCTGAATACGCGCCTTTGGTCGCCGCCTTGAGCGTGCTTCGTGGAGTCGATCGCCTGACGGCGATGACGGTCTTGGTCGAGCTCGGAGATCTGCGCCGGTTCGAGAGGGCCCCTCAACTGATGGCCGCACTGGGGCTCGTTCCGAGCGAACAGAGTACGGGGGACAAGGTTCAACGGTTGTCGATCACGAAGACCGGCAACGCTCACGTACGCCACGTCGTGGTCGAAGCGGCTTGGCACTACCAGCGTGTCGTTCGAAGCGGTTCGCGGATCAGGAAGCGGCGAACGGGTCAACCTGCCGAGCTAGTCGCGATTGCAGAGAAATGCGACAGTCGACTGCATCGACGCTTCACGCGGTTGACCAGCCGCGGCAAACGATCCACGGTCGCTGCCGTAGCTGTCGCGAGGGAACTGGCCGGCTTCATTTGGGCAATCGGCCAACAGATGTACTGAGACCCATCCAATGAACTTTGCAGCCGTGAGGTCGACCGAAGGTTCCGGTGCTGAAGGAGAATCCTCGAGCACTCCTACGTTGACACGCGCACCACGCGTGACTCACGCCTCTAGACCGAGGAAGCTCCCGACGGATCATGCTCATGCGATTTCGACTCGCGTATATCAGAATGATCATCGTCGCCGCCTCGCCCTCGGTCGACTTCACGGCTGCAGCAACCACGGAGAACGGGGGATGACGAGCAGGTAGAAGACAATCGTCGCGCGAACACGTACGCGAACAACTTGCACGGTCACTCCATATCAGGAGTGCGGTGGC
>Ga0209382_10007490_pt1 | contig 13876 bp, 14 predicted proteins | sample SoiMetdeltSBSDD5_FD_187599 | JGI IMG/M metagenome (GOLD analysis project Ga0209382, IMG submission 187599) | Bulk soil microbial communities from a Populus tree surrounding site in Tennessee, USA - Soil MetaG P. deltoides SBSDD5 (SPAdes) (version 2) | ecosystem: Environmental > Terrestrial >... | reverse complement strand
CTATGCCTTCTTGCAGCAATGGTTCAAAATCGCCGGCGAAGGTCAGGACACCAACCAGATGAGCGGAACCTTCAACTTCACGTATTTGTTCGCAAACGGGTGGACGATAGGGACCCAGCCGCAGCTTTCGGTCGATGGGAAGGCACGCGACGATCAGGGAGTGGCGTTTTCGCTCGGACCACAGCTAGGGAAGATGTGCAAATGCGGAGGCCTGCCGACGCTGTTCCAGCTGCAGGTTCAGTACTACCCGATTCGTCCAGACGTCGGCGGTCCGAAGTGGAATATTCAGCTGCAAGCGAGTCCGACGATTCCGGCTCTCATCAAGAAGGCGCTCTTCTGACACTGCCACGAGCGCGCCGTCGATAGCAGTGCACTCGGTACATGCGCATGAGTCGTATTCCGAGCACACTGCTGGCGTTGGCTGCGCTACTGCTGGCCGTCGACGCGATCCCTCGGACTCGCGGACCCGAACCGGCTGTCGCAGTGACGTTTGACGATCTGCCTGCCACCCCCGCAGGTGTCGTGGCCAACGATGTGGCCACCCTCCAGGAACTCACGCGCAAGCTGCTGAGTGCGGTGCGCAAGTCCAACGTTCCAGCGGTGGGTTTCGTCAACGAGGGAAAGGTGTTCGTCGAGGCCCCTTAACCGTGGACAACGAGAGTTCGTCTACGAGGCGGCGTACGCAAGGGCTCTTCGCCGCGGCAATACCGCTGACGCCGTGCGGATTGCCGACGCCCCGAAGCCGCCGGAGTGGATCATCGAATAGAAATACATCTGACTTGCCGTCGATCTGCCGTTCAAATCAGTCACCACCGAGCACGCCCGTGACGATCGGACCGTGCACGTCATGTACGACCATCGAGCTTCCCTTGCTTAGAACGACCTCCCGGTCCCTGTCACCGTTCGCAGTAATCGGTTCGCGCGACGTGACCTCCACGAACTCAATCGCTCGTAGAAGCGCACCGCCGCCGTCTCTCCGCTTTGACATCTGCGTCCTCCATCTACCGGCATGACGGACTGTCGAACCGGCCGCGCCGGACCGCGGCCTCGATTGCCTTGCCGGCAAAACCGAAGCCAGGCTCGGGCTGTCGCGAAGTCCTCGAAAGGCGCGCGTCCCGCTCTCGTGGACGGGCGGCGGCGCGTGGAAGCGCGCATGGCGTGTGCAAACGCGCAGCCTGGAATGACGCGATCTCGATCGGGCACCAGGCATCGGGCCAAGGGGCTGCTTGCGCGGCGTGGCGTCGATATTGCCGCAGCCGGTGCAGCTCCAAAGGAGGCGACCGATGTCACGAGCGAGCGTTGGAATGGTGATCGACAAGCTGCTTACCGATGAGCACCTGCGCATTCGATTTGCGCTCGACCGGCTGGAGACAGTCGCCGCGCTGTGTCTGGGAGGGTTCGATCTCACCCGCGACGAGATCGATCTCTTGTGCGGGACCGATGCTGGCGTGTGGTTCCTGAGAAGCGCCGTGCGGGGCGCACCGCAACACTGAGGGATCGCGCATCGCGTGAAAACGCGCGGACCGTGTGCCACGACGCATCGCCCCGCGATAGACGATGAGTCGTGATGCATCCGGGCGCGAGAACGAACCTGATGGATCTGGCCGGTGTTCCCCGGAAAAAGTCGTTGCGGCACGCGAGTGGGCGCTCGGCGCTGGGCGCAGGCATCACCTTTGCCCTTGTAGCGCGCAAGAAACACGTAGCGCGGAGGCGGAAGCACACGCGCACCAATAAGGAGTGAAGATGTCACGAAAGATTGCGTACTGGGGAGCCACAGGTCTCGTGGGGATCGCGACGCTGGTCGCCGGCTTCAGCTATCTGACCACCACCCCCGAGGCGGTCGAGAACTTTCGGCACGTGGGATATCCCCAGCAGTTGCGTGTCCTGCTCGGCATCGGAAAGCTGGCAGGAGCCATCGTGCTGCTCCTGCCGCGGCTGCCGACGCTGAAGGAATGGGCCTACGCAGGCTTTACCTTTATGTGGATCGCGGCAGTCGTGGCGCACTATCTGGCGGGCGACGGGGCCTTGTCGTTGCTGCCCGCCGCGCTGATCGGGTCGCTGGCGGTTTCGTACGCCACGCGCCCGGCGAATCGCCGCGGTTCCGCGAAGCCGATGCTGGCGTAGCGCGGCGGCTCGCCCCCGAGATCACCTCACGTTTCGGCGCCGTAGGAGATCTGCATGCGCCGGACCGCGAGCGCGGCGATCCACAGGACGAACGCGGTGAGGAGCAGCAGCCCGAGAATCGCGCCAGGTCCCGACGCGGGGGCGGCGGGCGCCGCCAGCAACTGGATCACCACCGGGGTGTCATCGTCGAACGGCGCAGGGACGGGACACAAGGACTGCAGGTAGTACAACACGCTCATCTTCTGCAGCATGTGCGGAAGGATGCCGTTGATCCCCTCCCAGGCGAGCAGCACCGCCGCCGGGATGATGGGATTGCGAACATACAGTCCGACGGCAAGAAAGACGCTCCCGTAGCCAACGCAGCCGAGCACCGCCGCCGTCGCGTACCAGAACATGTGACTCATGCCGCTGGCATTCCAGTAGGAACTCACTTCGACCGCGTCGTGCGGCCAGAGCATGGCCGCGAACGTGAGCAGGGCACCGCCGCCGAAGATCACGGCCGACGCAATCAGCCCGGCCGCGTACTTGCCCGCGAGCAGCACCTCACGCCGCGCCGGCGCGAGCAACCAGAAGTGCAGCGTCCGGTTGCTCATTTCCGCGCGGAAGAGATTCATGAAGATGCCGAGACAGCCGAAGAAGATCGCCAGCCGCAGATAGAAGTACTGAAAGATGCCGGAGAAGATCGTCCGATCCTCCTCGAAGTTCAGCAGGTGGTTGATTCGCCTGCCCTGCAGCTTGCCGTCGACGAAATGAAACCCGGCCTCACGCCGTCCGTCGAAGTAGCCGAGCTCGCGATACTCCGTCCGCTCCTCGACGAAGCCCACGCCCGACGACGAGGCGACGGTGGTGAAGCTCTTTCCTTCGCCGCTCAGTTGGATGTTGAACTCGCGGGTATCGGACTGTTCGTTTTCACCGCCCGCGCTCGCGTGCTTCACGACGAAGCGCGTCACCGGACGACTGGCTCCCAGATCCACCTGCAGGAACAAGGGCCGGTCTTGAGCGCACCACCTGTCGCCCGGCCCTGCCGCCACGCTGCCATTCACCGCCTTCTCCGGCCCCTGATCCGGCGCGCACGGAGCAGTTCCAGTCGCTGGACGGTTGAGCGCAAGATTCACCCGGCCGTCGGGACCGTAGACCTCGAATTCATAAATCCTGGCGATTGGTTCGCCGCTGTAGGTTGGGCGGCCGATATTCAGGCGAACGAAGCGGGCTTCGACCGGCGGCTCGATCAAGTGGGTGGTCGTCCCCGCATTGCCGGTGCGCTGCCGAACGCGACGGTTCTGCACGCCCCCGTATTCGCCGTTCGGTTTTCCCAGCCGCGTCTTCACGTCCTCGAGTCGTTCTCCCACCTGGACGCTGTCGATCAATTCCGGCGTCGTCACGCCGCGCCGGGTCAGCCGGTCCATCCGGAGCTTCGCGTCGAGGCCGTGCCCGAAGAAGATCACCGCGGGCAGGAGCGCCAGCGCGTAGACCCAGAGCGAGCGCTTCGCGAAAAAAGCCCGCCGCAGCTCGATCTTCGCGATCGTCCACGCCTGCCTGGCCCGGATCCCGAACGAACGGGGGTTCACGATTCACCGCCGATCAGATACTCGTACAACGCGTCGACGTTTTCGTCGGCCGGCACCACGCTCTCGATCCTGTGTCCGTCGAGCGCGATCCGTCCGAGCGCCCGCGCGAACTGCTCGCGGTCCCGCGTCATCACCAGCATCCCGAGCTGGTCGTCGTGCAGCTTGATCTCGGTGATGTGTTCCTCGCGAAACAGCTCCGCCGCCACGCCCGACGCGTTCCGATCGCGGCAGCGAACGATGTACTGGCTGGGATGTTCCTGGATCTCGTCGCGCACGTCGCGGATCTTTCCTTCTGCCACGATCATCCCGTTGGCGATCAGGATCACCTGATCGCTGATCAGGTCCACCTCCTGCAGCACGTGGCTCGAGATGATGACGTGCTTCCCGTTCGCGGCCCAGTTGCGGAACAGATCGATCGTTTCCGCGCGCACCAGGGGGTCGAGGCCGTTCAGCGGCTCGTCCAGCACCAGCACGTCGGGATCGTGCGCGATGGCCTGGGCCAGCCGCACGCGCTGCCGCATGCCCTTCGAGTAGGCCGCGACCTTGCGGTTCGCCGCCTCGGTGAGACTCACCCGCTCGAGCGCTTTCCACGCGCGTTCCTCCGCTTCCGATCGCGCGAATCCGAACAGCGCCAGCCCGGTGGTGATGAAGGTGAATCCGGTGGCCCATCGCGGCGCGGTGTCGTACTGCGTGGCGTATCCCGTGATCCGCATCAGCGTTTCCGGATCGCGTGGCGAAATCCCGCGCACGAGGATGCTGCCGTGGTCGGGAAAGATCAGCCCGGTCATCATGTTCATCAGCGTCGTCTTGCCCGAGCCGTTGGGTCCGACCAAGCTCGTGATTCCCGGCGGGATGTTCAACGTGACGCGGTTGACGCCGAGCACCTCGCCGTAGAACTTCGAGACCTCTGAGAAGATCACCGAGGGGTCCGCCTTCGCTCGGTCGCCCACGGGAGCGCGCTCCGGCGAGATCATCGGACCACCTCCACGGGCCGCAGCTTGCGCTCGATCACGAGGACGAGCAGGAGTACGTACGCGGTGAGCGCGAACAGGGATTCCCAAGCCCCCGGACCCTCGAGCGGCTCGACGCTCAGCAGCGCGGCCCACACCCGGTTGACTGCCCAGGCCGGATCCAGGATGTGCCCCCACGTCACGCGGAAGACTTCGTCGATCATCGCGGACACGCCGGCGAGGATGAAGAAGAAGGCGAGGCTCACCGCCCCCGCCACGACCCGCCATTTCACGTAGGCGGAACTGGCCATCGCCACCAGACTGAGGACGAGCACCCAGAGAAGGAACCCCACCACCATGCCGGCGCCGAGCGTCCAGTTCGCCAGCAGCCACCAGCCGCCGGCCAGGCCGACTTGCAGTCCGAACAGCAGCAAGCCCGGAATCCACGTGACGACCGACAACATGCCGACGAGGACGGTCAGCCGCGCAAGCGCGTAGCTCCAGCGCGTGAGGGGCCGGCTGAAATAGAGAGGAAGCGCGTTGTTCGCCAGGTCCGGCGCCAGAAGGCCGGGGCCGGCCAGGGCCGCGAGGAAGACCGCGCACGCGCCCTGGATGTACATGAAGATCGCGAAGAACGTGCCGTTGACCTGGATGAAATCAAGAAATTCCCGATCGAGCCCCGGCAGCAGCTCCACATGGTTGCTGAGATAGACGAAGCCGGCGCACAAGATCGGCCAGATGAAGGCCGCCATCGTGAGCAGGAGAACCAGCCGCTGCTGATACAGCCTGCTCCAGGCGTAACGGGGAAGGACCATGAACCGCGTCCATCGTCCGGTGAGGCGTCCCGCGTACCGTTGATAACCCCGTTTGTAGACCGCCATCAGCCCGCCTTCGCCCCTTCGGGCTTCGGCGCGGCAAGGCCGCTTTCCCCGGGCGTATGCGAAAGGTGGCCCATCGCTTTCAGGAAGATCTCCTCCAGCGTGTCGCGGCGGTGCGTCAACTTTCTCACCAGCAGATTCTGCCGGGCGGCGAGGCCCCAGACGGCTTCGACCTCGACTCCCGCAGGGAGGACGATACGCCAGCGCCCAGCGCCCTCAGACACACCCTCGGCACCGATCTCCGGCAGCGCGGTCTTCAGGCTCCGATCGTCGCCGGTCACCTCGAGCTCGACGAAGTGCCGGTTCGAGCGGCGCTCTTCTTCGAGGTTGCAGTGGTGCACGAGCGCGCCGTCCTTCAGGATCACGGCCTCGTCGCACACCTGTTCGATGTCGCGCAGCAGGTGGGAGCAGACGAGCACGTTCATCCCTTGCTCCTCCTTCATGTCGACAATGATCTTGAGCATCCGGCGGCGCGCGGCTGGATCGAGCCCGTTCGTCGGTTCGTCCAGTACGACCAGCTCCGGCCCGTGAACGATCGCCTGCGCGAGCTTGGCCATCTGCTTCATGCCGTACGAGTAGGTCCGCAGCTCCCGGTAGCGCGCCTCCCCGAGCCCCACGTGGAACAGGACCTCGTGCGCTTTCTCGAGCGCCGCCTTTGGCGGGAGACCGGAAAGCTCGGCCATCTGGCGCACGAACGTCACCGCGGACATCTCCCCGACGAACGAGTCGTTCTCGGGCATGTACCCGATTCTCGATCGGGCCTCGCCCATGTTGCGCCGGCAGTCCATGCCGAGGATATGGGCGCGGCCGGCGCTGGGCCGGAGAAACCCGAGCAGCGTCAGGATCAGCGTGGACTTGCCGGCCCCGTTGGGCCCGAGCAACCCCACCGCCTTTCCCGTACCCGAAACGCCGAGACGGCAGGTGATCCCGTGAAGGATCTCCCGCCGTCCCAGTGTGACTTTCAGGTTCTCGAGTTCTACGACCGGTATGTCATTCAAGGCTGTCGCGGTCCTACTGTCGCCTGGCCGAGGCTCTGGATCAGCATCGCGTCCATGATCAATCCAGAGATACGAGTACGGCTGGCCGCATGGATCTGTTCCGGCGTGCCATCGAACACCACGAGAAGCGGATCGCGCGAGGCCACGAGCTCCTGGAGCGCCGCGCTCGGGGACAACGCCGACAGGATTCCGAGTGCCCCCTTCGCGTTCACCCAGGCGAAAGCGGACGGGTGGAGTCCGGCAGACGAGGGAAGCTGGCCGAGGAACTCCGGCGACCAGACGAGCGGAAATCCGCCGTTCCGGGTCGCGATCGCTCGCTCGGCGCTGCCGCGATCGGAGGCCGACACCATGTAGCCATGATCGTACGTCCAGGTGACGCGCAGCGGCAGTCCTCCGGGCGTAATCGTGGTCCAGGTCCGTCCGCTCACGCTCTCCTGTTCGAACACGATGCGATGGTTCTGTTCGTCGGACCCGAGCTCCGCGTTGAACGCGTCCACGATCTTCCGGAGCGAGCTGTCGATGACCGCCGGATTGTTCGCCACGCTGGCCATGACCCACGTCGGACCGTTGGTCGAAAGTCCCGTCAGCGCCAGGGCCGATTCGGTTCCCAACGCCGCCGCCAGGTTCTGGACGAAGCCGGCGCCGAGCTTTTCGTCCATCGTGGCCAGGCCGCGTGTAAAGTCCGGCTCCAACTTGGTGATCTGAGCGGTGAGCTCCTCGAACAGCTGCAAAGGCTCGCGCGTCGAAACGTAGCCGGCGAGGAGAGCATCGGCTGGCACGTACTCCGCGGCGCCTCCCGAGCCCGCGTCAGCCAGCCACGATCCCATTCCTGTCCGCGCTCCGTCGAACGCGACCGTGACCTCGTTTTCTTCCGCGCCCGCAGGCGCCCGCTGCTCGAGGAATAGATACTTCATTCCGACCATGCCGGCGAGCTCGACTGGGGGCGTGTCGCCTCCCGACGCCTCCTTTATGACGGGGGCCGCATCGAGTGCGACGAGCCAACCCACGCCGCGCCGGTACCGCTCTCCGATCGCTGCCGAAAACCGAGAGCCCGCCCCCTGCCCAAGGTGTGCGAGAGCCCATGCGAGAGACGACGGCGAATGTGAAACGACCACCAGATCGTCGGAAACCGAGAAGGCTCCCGGAGCCTCGCCCGCCTCGGCGAAAAGTTTCTCCAGGGCGCTCGCAAGCTCCGCACGCTTGCCGGGCTTCACGGGCGCCATCACCATCGGCACCGGCTCGTCGAGTCCGGGAACAAGGTTGGCGCAGAAGACGATTTCATCCCCGAGCAGCGGGTTTACCGACTGCACGCGGTCCACCATCTGTTTCAACTGCTGTCCGGTCTCGGAATTCCACCACGCCGCGAACGCCGCGTTCTGCGCCGACTGCTCCTCGGCGAGCGCCAGGGCACGGCCGATCGTGACCCCGGGATTCGGGACAGCGCCGTAGACGATCGCCTCCGCAGGAAGATACGGAAGCAGGGCCGAATTGGTGCGCAGCGCGGCAGGGAACTTCGCCAGCTCGCGCTCGATCTTCACGAATGACCCGAGCAGCTCCAAGTAGGAATCCGCTTCGGGGCTCCATGAAACGGCTGCGGCAACCGAGCTCGCCAGCGCCGGGATCGACGCGGCCTGCTGGCCCGGGCTGAGGACCACTTGCCTGCGAGGCTGGCTCACCGCCACCGATCCCTCGACCACCGAAACCACCGAGCCGCCCATGCCCGCGGACACCGCGAAAACGGTTCCTTTTACAGAAGCAATCGAATCGCGGGTCAGCACCCGCAGGCTTCCCCGCCGCTGTTTGGCGGCCTTGACGATGATGTCGCCGCGCTGGAGGTGAATCGTGTTGCCGCTCCAGGCGCCGGTCACGAACAGCTCCGTTCGCTCGTTGACATCCACCATCGATCCGTCGGCGAGCCGCAACACCGCATGCGCTCCGGGGCCGGTCCGGATCGCTTCACGCTCGTCGATGGCGGCACCTGTTTCGAGAGATCCATCCGCCTTCCCGCTGCGCGCTTCGGCGGACAAGGCTGTCAGGCGATACAAGCCGTTTGCGGAAACGACCGTGGCCCGGGCGCCGCCTGGAGCCATCATTCTGTCGATGCTATCGCGTCCGAGATAGAGGGCCGCGAACAGCACCGCCGCCGCCGCGCCAAGCGCTCCCCAGTGCACCCACCGGAAAGACCCGCCTTCGCCAAGGCTACGGCGCGGCGAGGGGCGGGGCATGGCGACGACCATCCTCTCGCCTTTCATTTCGGCGATGCGGGCGCGACAGCTGGCGCAGCGGCCGAGATGATCTTCCACCAGCAGCTGGCGGCTGCCGCCCAGCTCTTTGTTCAGGTACGCGCGGAAATCCTGCCGGAACTCCGCACACGTGCCGCTGCCGGCGGTCGTCATCTTCTCCCAGACGCGCCGCTGCGCAGCGTCGAGCGTGCCGGAGTCGACGTCTTCCTCTCTCATCTCCTGTAGTGCGCGTTCGAGACGGTCTTCCGACATCACTACCTCGCTTCCTATCTCTCCAATTCGGCTTGCAAACGGTGCCTGATGCGATGAAGTTTGACCGCGACGTTGTTCTTCTCGATCTCGAACATCACAGCCAGCTCTTCGATCGACAGGCCCTCGACGTGACGCAGCAGGAACAGGCTCGCATCGTCGCCGTCAAGAACGGCAATCGCGCGTCGGAGCCGCTCCTTGAGCAGCACCGGAGGCTGCACGGCGGCATGCGGCGCCAGATCGTCGTACGCCGACTCCGCATGGAGCTCCCGCCGGCGGAGCACGTCGACCGCCGCGTTGACCGCGGCGCGCCTGAAGTACGCCTCAGGATTCGCGACGTCCTCTGCGTCTCCACCCCGAGTCAGCAGGCGCACGAAGACGGTCTGCAGCACATCCTCGGCGTCGGCCGGACGCCCGGTAATGCGCAATGCAGCGCGGAAGACCGCCGCGCAATGGCGCTCGTACAGCTCGGCAAACCCCGCCAGCGGGGTCGTAGACGTCACGGGAATCAGCAGTTCCTCGATTCGTGCGCTTGCTATGGCCACGTCGTCCGCCTTACCAACCTTTGACGGACGAGGAGGACAACCATTACATGGTTACTTCGCTTTCGCGGCGTCGACCTTGGCGTGGCCCCGCACGACGCCCTCGCGCTCGCCCGCCATGTCGCCCTGCAGACGGTCCTTGACGATCGTCAGCGTGAACTTGAAGAGCGGGCCGTCCGGCTGTTGTACCTCGAACGTGGCCTTGCCGTCGTTGACAGCACCTTTTTCGACCTTCCACTGTCTATCGGGCGGGCCGGCGGTGCCGGTCAGCATCTTCCCTTTCTGCGTCAGGTCGAACGCGACCGGTCTCGGATCGCCTTCGGTGCCGTCGGGGCGCTGCATTTTGAACGTGCCTTCCCACTTGCCCGTGAAACTGGCGGGAGTCTGCGCGACGACGGGAAACGCGAACGCGAAAAGGGCGATTGCGACAAGGACGAGTTTCTTCGGCTTCGTTGTCATTTATGGGGTTCTCCTGATAACTATTCGCTGCGCAGGGCAACAAGCGGATCCACTCGCGAGGCACGCCGCGCCGGCAGGTAGCTCGCGATGAGCGCCACTGCAAGCATCACGGCCGACGTTCCGGCAAACGCGATCGCGTCCAGCCGCCCGACGCCGAAGAGCAGCGTCTGGATATAGCGGGTGAGGGCCACTGCCGCCAGCGCTCCGACGACCACGCCAAGCAGCGCCAAGCGCGTGCCCTGCCAGACGAACATCCGGCGTACGGTTCTTGCCTCGGCGCCCAGGGCCATGCGTACGCCGATCTCCTGCGTGCGTTGCGTCACGCCGTACGAGAGCACGGCGTACAGGCCGACCGCGCCCAGGATCAGCGCGAGCACGGCGGCGATGCTGACCATGACCATGGTGAACGACAGATTCGCCATCGCCTTCGCGGCCAGCTGCTCCATCGTGAAGACTCGATACATCGGGGACGTCGGAACCAGCTCCCGAATGACGGCGCGAACCTCGGGCGCCAGTTGGTCCGCGCGGGCCGACTTCACCACGTAGGCGGGCGACGTGGACGCACCCGGCAAATAGGCCATGGGCTCCGGAGACTTGCGCCGGAGGTCATCGACCAGGACATCCTCTACTACGCCGATGACGGTGTACCAGTTATCGGCGTTGCCGGCGGCGGGCCGGACTTGCTGACCTATCGGCTCTTCGCCAGGGAACAACGTCTTCGCGGCCGACTCGCTGATGACGACGTTGCGAGCGCCCTGCTCTTCTTCCACCCGCTCGAACAACCGGCCTCGCTTGAGCTCGATTCCCATCGCCTGGAAATAGGCGCCGCCAGCGGCCGCGTTGCGGACGAGAGGCGCCTCCGCGCCGCTCGCCTGAATCCTCGGGGTCGTGACGTTGATGCTGCCCGCGCCTTCGTCGAGCGGCAGCGTGGAAATGAATCCAACCGATTCCACGCCGGGCAGGGCCTTCAACCGATCCATGAATACGTACTGAAAGCGCGAGACCGAGGCGCGATCGTTCAGGTCGGGACGGCCGGCGGCGATCTGGAACGTGAAGATCCCTTTCGTGTCGTACCCGGCGTCGACCCGGCCGAGCTGCCACACGCTGCGCATGAGGAGGGCGGCGCCAACCAGCAGGACGAGAGCGGAGGCGGTTTGCACGGCCACGAGCGCATCGCGCGCAAGACTCCTGCGGCCGACGACGCCTCGTCCGGCCTGCTGGAAGCTGCCGAGCCGCGAGCCCGATAGGCGCAAGGCGGGCAGCAGACCGAAGGCGCACGCAGCCAGGACCGAGATGCCCGCGGTGAAGAGCAAGGCCGTCCGATCGAGGTGCGCGGTCGCAAGACCGGGAATGGGTGCGCCGCCGAAGCCACCCGCGACCGCATCGGGCGCCGCGCGGACCAGAAGTGGGACGCCGGCCCAGGCAATGACCGCGCCGACCGCGCCTCCCGCTGCCGCGAGCAGGAGCGCGTCGGCCACTTGCGGACGCACGAGGTCGCCTCGTCCAGCGCCGAGAGCCCGGCGCACGGACAGTTCGACGCGCCGGTTCTCCGCTCTGACCGTGAACAGGTTCGCGACGTTGACGCACGCAACGAGGAAGACGATGCCGACCGTACCCAGCAGAATCCAAAGTGCCGTGGAGATCCGGCCCACCATCTGCTCGCGAAGCGGCTTCACCACCGGGCGGTGACGCTCCATGATCCGCACGTAGGGCGCGGGTCCGCCCAGCCGCTGCTGTACTTGACGCGCGATCGGCTCGAGCTGCGCGACGAGCGCTGCGCGGTCCGTTCCCGACTTCATGCGCGCCACCATCCGCGGCCCGAATCCGCCCGGCGTGACCTGGGCCGCACGAATCGCCAGCGGCACCCAGAACGCGACGCGCTCGTCGGGGAAGCGAAACTCCGGCGGCAAGATGCCGATCACTTCCCGGTTCTGGCCTGCGAAGAAGTAGCTCTTGCCGATCACCTTCTGATCCGAATTGAACCAGTCCTGCCACAGCCAATGGCTCAGGACGACTACGCGACCGTCGTCCTTGTCGCTGGGCAGCCGCCCATGCAGAGGTACCGCGCCGAGCGTCGAAAAGAATGACGGAGTGGCCTGCGTGACGAAGAGTTGATCGACCTGCCCTTCCGCCCGCGTCGTCGACGAACCGATGCCGTAGATTGCGGCGTCCTCGATTCCTGGCACGCTCTCACGGTAGGCAAAGTAGAGCTCATCCGGAACGCCGAACTCGTCGGGCTGATCCGTTCCCGGAGCCGTTCCCCCAACATGAACGAGCCGGTTCGCGTTCGGAAACGGCAGGGGCTCCAGGAGCACCACTTTGACGACGCTGAAAATAGCGGCGTTCGCGCCGATGGCGAGCGCGAGCGTCGCCACGACGGTGAGCGTGAAGCCCGGCGTGCGGACAAGACTGCGCGCCGAGTGCCTGAAGTCCCTGACCCACGCGTCGACTGCCTTCACCGGCCACCTCTTTATTAATCGGGGAGTAATCGAGGAGTCATCGGAGGGACTTCGTCCCTCCGCCTCACTTACCATGACGCGCGAGGAGGCCGAATATTACGGGTGGGCGGGAGGATTATGGCGCCGCCGGCGGAGAGGGATTCTCAGCGCGCGCGCTTCTTCTGTTTGCGCTGCTGTTGAGTACGTTCCCAGAGTGCCTTGACGATGTCGCCGCGCCGGCCCAGAGTGCTTCCAATCTTCGCGAGATTGTCGATCTCCACTCGACTGAGATCGCCGAAGGGTTTGCCGCTCGGGGCATCAGGATGAAGCGTCGACGGCGTGAGCACCTCGGCCGCCGAACCCGCCTGGCCGAACCGATCGAGCTCGTCGACAAACAGATCCCAGGTTTCGACGCGATCCGGAGAACGCCGTTGAATCGAGCGAGGCACTTCGTTTGGTGGGCGGGAGTCTTCGGCCATATGTCCCGACAAGGTTACCCGAGGTTGCGTCGTGTGTCAGCCGCGTACTGGACCGCAGACAGATTCCAGACGTCGGGCCGGCACTACTTCTGCTTGCGATGCGCTTCAGTTGGCGGCGTCCGAAAGCGATCGGTGGTTCGTGTCGCAACGTGAGCAGCCAGAGGGGAGCCGATGAGTAGCAAACGGCGGAGCCGAGAGGCGACCCGTCTCGCGAGTCGCCCTGAAAGCGCGCAACCCAGCCAGCCGGGTTCGTCCGCGCTGGAGGAGAACGTTCAGGCCATCAAGCGATGGGAAAAGACGATTCTCTCCGCGCGTTCGAAGGCCGAGCAGATCAGCGACTGGATCGCTTGCACTGCCGGCAGCGGTCTCGTGCTCGTGCTTCATGTCCTCTGGTTCGGCGCATGGATCACGGTGAATGCTGGCGCCGTCAACGCGATTCGCCCGTTCGATCCATTTCCGTTTCCGTTTCTGACGATGACCGTCTCGTTGGAGGCGATCTTCGTGGCCCTGTTCGTCCTGGCCAGCCAGAATCGACTGACACGTCAGACCGACAAACGCAGCCATCTCGATCTGCAGGTCGATCTGCTTGCCGAACGGGAAATGACGGCGGTGCTGCAATTGCTCCAGGACATCGCCCACCACTTGAAGGTTCAGACCACCGTGACGCCCGAGCAGTTGCGAGACCTGATGAAGAAGACGGACCTTCGAGGCTTGACGGATCGGATGGAGGAGTTGACTGAGCCCGAGGAGGCGAGCGCTTCATCCATCTTGACGGTCGAACGTTCACGCGAGACTGCGCGATGAGAAATGACAATCTTGTTGTTTCAACTGATTGCGCTGACTAAAGTTCACGGACTCCTGGACTACTCCGGCGAGCGCCGGGAATCGCCCACGGAACTTGGCTGATCAGGCTGCGGCGATCTTCTTGCACCACCCTCCGCTATCCCC
>Ga0209382_10007489_pt1 | contig 13876 bp, 12 predicted proteins | sample SoiMetdeltSBSDD5_FD_187599 | JGI IMG/M metagenome (GOLD analysis project Ga0209382, IMG submission 187599) | Bulk soil microbial communities from a Populus tree surrounding site in Tennessee, USA - Soil MetaG P. deltoides SBSDD5 (SPAdes) (version 2) | ecosystem: Environmental > Terrestrial >... | reverse complement strand
ATGGAGCCATTGCTACACGAGAGTCACATTTTGGCATGGCGGTTTACGAAAAGACAAGTGGGCATGCCTGATGAAAGCTGGTTTTTCCGGGTCTCCGGGAATTGCTGGGTCTAAATTCGTAGCATTGTTTTCTTTATTATTGCTGCAAGCGAATCTCTACGCATCTGCCTCTCAGCTGCTTGCTCCAGAAGGCTATGCCGACAAGAGCGCGATTTGGACGTCGCCGTATATCTCAGTTTGCTGGGAGCCTGGAGCCGATGCATTCGCGACCGAGCGTGGATGGGTCGAGGAGTCTGTGCGTAACCACATCCAGAATGTTTCTTCGCTTCGGTTCCTCGGGTGGGGGGATTGCAAGCCGGATACAATGGGTATCCGGGTACGGATAGCCGATGAGTGGCCTCGGAGTGCCGTAGGCCAACAATGGGTGCGGAACGCAAGCGATCCAACTCACCTCCTGCGAGACGTCTTTGGGCGGCCCCAGCAGCGACCGACTAATATGATCCTTAATTTCAGTTTCCAAAACGAATTTACCGAATGCGCTAGTCAACGTGAGCATTGTATTCGCGCTATTGCAGTGCACGAATTTCTTCACGCTGTAGGCTTCCTGCATGAGCAACTACGTTCGGATGCCGACCCTGCCTGCAAAGCGCGGTATGCTCGCCAAAAGGACTTCGAGGGTTATCAGCCTCTTCCGGTGGGCGAGTACGACCCCGACTCGCACATGAACTACTGTGCTAATATGTATCGGCGTCCCATTCGCCTTAGCTCTGGTGATGTCAAAGTCTTGGAGTATTTCTATCATCAACAATAGTCTTGAATAGAACAAATTGTATTAGAGATATTAGTATGTATCATCGGATTTGGATGGTTGCCCCTATGATTGTCTGGATTCTTGCTGTCGTTCCTTATACTGAGGGCCAAGTTTGGAATGAGCAACGGCAGCTAGCGCTAGTTCGCTTTGAGATTCTAGAGCCAGGCACGCTGCAACCCAGTGTCGGAACAGGGGTCATGGTTCAAGGATTGCAGGGGAGGATCTATGTCTTGACATCAACCCATGTCCTCACTCCCGGAGTTCCTCCTGAAGCGGTACCCGCTGGCTGCGTTCAGCTTTTTGCAGGTTCTAAGGCTCGCGAGGGATCAAGCGGCGGGGCAGTGTTGGAGATCGAGTGCGTACGCCACCTCGGCCAAGACATCTCATTGGTTGAACTGAAGCCACGACTAAATCCTCCGTATAAAGTATTGCCAATTGCTGCCCCCGATATTCCGGTGGGAACACAACTGTTCTTAGCAGGCTTTCCGACGGGTGCGGGCTCGCCCGACACAAGTCGTTCGGGGAAGGTGACCTCGCTCCGTGGTCTGGAACCCAATCTCATTGTTACCAACGTCTTGACCGCAGAAGGGATGAGTGGCGGGCCGTACATTTTGGATAACGGAACAATTGTCGGTCTCCATCGAGGAGGGGTGAGGTATACGGCTGGTTTTGCGCAGATGACGCCGATATCAGCTGTTCGACTGAGCTTAGAGTACTTCTTGCCCAGAATCCCTACGGAATTGCCAACTGACAAGCAGCAGGAACTAAAGCCGAAAGAGAAAGTCGCTGAATGGATTAATCTTGACACGCCCTTTACAAGAATTCATGCATTAGCAGTAAGTGGCAAAAATCTCTTTGCTGGCTCCCTTGGCGGTGGCGTCTTTCTCTCAGACGATTATGGCCAATCTTGGAAACCGATCAATAATGGTTTAACCAATCTCAAGATCCTTTCGCTAGTCCTAGATAGTGAATACATCTTTGCTGGAGTTGGTGGTTATGGAACTAAGGGCGGTAGTGTGTTTCGCTCAAATGATCATGGGCAAAGCTGGGTACCGTCTGGGTTAGAGGGATATAGTGTTTATGCACTCGCCTTTATGGGTAATGGCGTGCTTTGTGCCGGAACCTATGGTAGCATCTTTCTCTCAGACGATTATGGCCAATCTTGGAAACCGATCAATAATGGTTTAACCAATAGCATTGTAAACTCAATAGTTGTGAAAGGCGAGAGATTGTTTGCAGGAACACAAGGTGGCGTCTTTCTCTCAGACAATTATGGCCAATCTTGGAAACCGATCAATAATGGTTTAACAGATACCGATATATTTATCCTTGCTATAAGAGGAATAAATATTTTTGCCGGGACTAGGTCTCAAGGCATCTTTCGCTCAAATAACAATGGCCAATCTTGGACTCCAATTAGTGATGGGTTGGTAGATAAACGGATTTGGTCATTGACTGTCCACGACAAATATCTGCTAGCGGGAACTTCTGAAGGAGGTGTTTATCTTTTAACCGATGATACACAATCATGGGTACCTGTAGGCAGAAATCTAATCAATCCATCTATCCGTGCCCTGGCTATGCTCGACAAATATATTTTCGCTGGGACTTATACGGGTGGTGTTTTTGCCCTCAAGCTAGAATAGACGGGTATCTGCTTAAGGTGGGACAGTTGTAGTATGACTGCCGGTACTCAAAAATGCACGGCATGCCCGTCACTGGCGGCCGCGGCTTTAGAAGCCTGAAACCGTTGTGGTATAAAGGTGTCCCGCCTTAAGTGGGTACCCCGCCGGTTTCTGGACCGCTCCCGTCGCCTGGCGCTTCTTCGGGCGCGTTCCCGCTCCTACAAGCCGCCCTTTCCCGTCCAAAGACGGGATAGTGCAAAAGGCCAGTTCTACGACCGGCAAGCCCCACTCATATCCTACGAGTGTCCGGTCTGCGGGAGGTACCAGGCATTACCCTACAGCAAACAGGGCAACCGCTGTCTGTCAGACGGCATGAGGCTTGCCCGTGTGCGCCCGTATGAACACACCCGGACGAAAACCAGAGGCTATGGCTTTGAGCGCGAACTTGCCCTATGAAACGATTCCTGACCAACGTCAACATACTCCTGAGTCGGCTTTCCAGCCTTGGCGGCAGCAACGGGCAGCTGCACCACGCCCGTTTTGGTCTCCCGCATGAACTAGCGAGCCTAACAGGCCACAGTCTAGACGGGACGCATCTGCTTCTGGGCAGAAGCCCAATGGGGGGCATCTACCGCGTCAGCCCATCGAGGAAACGGCCAGAACTCGGCCACATGATGGTCGTCGCCCCGCCGCGCTCCGGAAAGAGTTTGTTGGCGGCGAGTCAAATTCTCACCTGGCCTGGCAGCCTCATTATCGTGGACATTAAGGGGGAACTGTATGAATATACCGCAGGCTTCCGGGCAACCTTAGGGCCGGTCTACGTGCTTGACCCCAGAGGCCTTGGAAACCGGTATGACCCCTTAGGCGCCATCACGGAGGAAGACGAACTCTATGAAGCGGCCCAGGCGCTTCTTCACGACCCCAGAGAAGGGGATGGACGCTCATTTACCGAGTGGGGCATCCTCCTGGAAGTCCTCAAGTGGCAAGCGTGCCTGGAACTCAACCGCAAGACGGGCTCCCGCCACAGCTTTCTCCCCTTCAGCCGCGCGCTCTCCAAACTGGGTATCAATCCCGCCGCGGCGGCCATCAACGCCATCTCACCCGCCCTCGCCCAGGAGCTATTGGACGGTGAGTATGAGGAGGAATTTGACTACCGGGACAACAAATTTTTCGCCAATTCCTGGCAGGGCTCCCGCGCGCGGATGTATCCCTTGCAGACTGAGAACGTGGTGCGCTGTTTCAACGGCTCAGATTTCACAGGAAAAGACGTGATCGCGGGGGATAAGCCCGCGACGGTCTACCTTCGGATTCCCGAACGGATGCTCAAAGCCAAAGCGCCACTCATCCGCCTCGTCCTGGAGTCCTTAACCTCGGAGATGTTTGATACGTATGATGAGCAGCAGGGGCAGGGCTGCCGCCCGGTCCTGATGATTCTTGATGAGGCGGGCACTATTGGCTTTCAAAAACTCCCCGAGTATGCCGCCACCGCCGCCGGTCGGGGTATTTCCCTCTGGCTTGCACTCCAGGACCTCTCCCAGCTTGATAACCTCTACAAAGCGCATAACGCCCGGACCATCAGAAACAGCATGGGCGCGAAAGTCTTCTACCAGCAGGACGATCCGGAGACAGCCAAACATATCTCCGAGACCTTAGGCTACCGCTCCGGCTACTCACATTCCGAGACCCTGCGGGACGGGGAGGTCGCCTCCCAGGGCCGCTCAGAAACCGCAGTTCCGGTATTCACGTCTCGGGAGGCCATGGAGCAAGAGCTTGATGACGTCCTGTTCACGTACAAAAACCTCAAGCCCGGCCGGGGAAAACGCATAGAACCCTGGCGCTACCCCCTGCTTGAGAAACGGCGCGCGATGAGCCCCCCGCCAGTGAGAGAGCTTCCGCCCGTTCCCGACATTGATTTTCCCTCCGCGCCCGGGAGGGGTGGGGGTTTTCGCTTTCCCATCGACCCTGACGATTATAATTAATGGGAAAACCAATATGAGGAATGGGGCAGCCAATAACAAAACACATATTCCACCTGGGGTAAATACGCAGGATGAGGCCAAAAGGCTGTTTGATGCGTATTTAGAGACGTTTCAACAGGCGCCGGAATCAGACTTTCTCGTAAAACGGTATTTTTTCACTCCCTATTTTGAAAAAAATTATCTGCAAGACAACACCCTTTTTATCCCGCGCGAAGAATTCCTTTGGTTTTTCAAATACTACCTGGATGAGAAGCGCAAGGAGCGGACAATTGAGCTGAAAAAACGCTCAGCAAACATATGGGAGAAGGAGATTGAAATCGCGACAATCCAGATCAGAACCAATTATACTTTTGAGCAGGGAGCAGCTGATATTATTTACACGAGGAGACTGGAGGATCAAGAAGGAGAAGCATTCATACTGGAAAACACGGACGATGCGGTCTCGCACGTAGAACTGCTTCTTGCCGATTTCCGCAATGATGAGGTGACTCATTACCCATATTGACCTGTACGCCACTGAGCTTTTAAAAAGCTCTGTAGCCATTTTTGAGAGCATTTCCGGTATTTGGTATACACCCTTCGCTTTCTTTTCTCCTGACGGTTTCTGGCAGGCTTTCCAGGACATTTTAAGAGGGGGTTGGCAAAGGGTACCACCAAGATTCGTGTGAAATTATCGGCAACTGCATTTTTATATTTGATTTTTGCGCGAATATGCACTCTTTTATTTTCTAAATTTGGGGTAGTACAAATGTTGCTGTCACCAGGTATCATTGCCAATTTGGCGAAAAACTACACACGTATTTTCTCCCTGTCATGCCGGTAAAATATCGGCCTATGTACCATCCTTCCAACCCGCCATAGAACCTATTCCAAGCCTCCTCCTATCGGTATTCTTCCCATGCGCGTCTTTCTTCCAACACTCTTTTCCTGACAAGTGCGCTCTTTTCCCGGTTAATCTCTCTCAGATAAATAAGCAGAGTGTTCAGTTTTCCCTCATCCCTAAATGTATCAATAGACGGTTGCAAAGACGCAAATCCCTCTTCAAAGGCCGTGAGATATTCCGCAGCGTCTGCTGTATAGCCTTCAGCAAAAATGAGATATTCAACACATGACTGCTGAGTAATACATTGTCGTTCCTGACTGGGAGAGAGCGGTTGTTCCAATTTCGAGCGGATATCCTCTTGCATGAGCCAATGAGCTAAGGCTCTTATCGTTGGTGATCCGGCTCTTTCGCCTTTGAGAAATTCTTCCAGGGCAATGTACTCCGGAGTATTCTTCATCACCCAACTCCTTAGAAGCCTGCGGCGCTGCTTTCCTCCAGTCGTCCGGCGAAGCCGGACTCCTTCCGAAAAGCTCAATTTTTAAGCCGCTTCCACAATCTCAGAGGGTTGTTTCTCCTCAACGAGCGTAAGGTTCTCATCCAATAGACCGTAGCAGTGATGGCAGACAATGATGTTGTCGGAGAGATGCACGATTTCAGAGAGGGGATGGGAACAGGCCTTTTGTTTTTCTGTTGTCATGGGGGTATGTGGGCCTAGATGGGAAATGGATTGCATCGAGTGTGGGGTTTTTTCAGCGTAAAAATCGACATCATCAATTGTTCTCTTCTTCTTGTTGGCTTCGGATTGTTCGGGTCGCTGTGGGCGACCAGGGTGGTCGTCCCCACCGACTAGCGGTGGTCGTTCCGGCCGACCACCTTGTTCAGTTTTGACTACCTCCTCCCTCTTCTTCGCAGGCGCAGCGTTTCCAGCCTCTTGAAAGTTGTACTGATTGGAGGCGTGAGACCCATCCTCCTTGAACCGCCAGAGGGGGGAGATGAGGTTGAGGGCTCTCAATTTTTTGACACACTCAATCACCGTACTTCGATGAATGCCGGTGATGCGGGCAATGGTGGCGTAGGAGGGGAAACAGTTGCCGGTTACTTGATTGACATGCATTTTTATTGCCGAGTAGACTGCGTAGCAGTAGACGCCCATCTCAGCCATATTGGCAATGATTGTGTTTTCGATGCGGGTATGTGGGGTTTTCAGAGTGGTGATGGTTGCCATTGACAGGCTCTCCCTTGGCTTTGAGAGCCGCAGCCAGTATACTCTGTTTGGGCTTCGGCTCACGTATTGTGGTGGCGCCTCAGAGTGTTAGATTTGGCGATCTGCTCTGAGGCGTTCATATTTCTGCCTTCTGTCTCTCCTCTTTGTTGGTTTTCCTCTCATCCCGAAAATGCCCTGAACACGAGCGGCAGGAGCAGGAGGAGAAGGAAGACGGCTTGCGCGACAAAAACAAGCGTCAGGGGGTCTCGTGTGCCAGGGTATTTGTTTTGGATTTCAAATTCAGATTGCTTTTGCAGGAGGAAGAACTCAATGACCGAGACGACAAGGGGCGCGAAGAGAATAAAAAACGCCGCGTTTATGTGTCTCTCGCTGCCGAAAACATGCGTTGTGATCCAGATGAGTTCGTAGAGGGTCAACACGAGTCCAAGTACCGTGATAACGAAATAGATGGCGCCAGCGTTGTCATACCCGGCATAAAATTTGTGACTGCCCAACCAGCCGAACAGCAAAGTAAGCACCGATAACATTGATTTTTGTACTGTCCCGCCACGGTCATAGATGCCGCCAGCCAGTGGTTCACTCATCGTCCCGTCCTTTTATCTCAGAGATTAACGCAGGGAAAAACGAATAGAGGGTAGACAGGGATCAGGCTGCTTGGCAAGCATTTTTTCCTTGACGCGTCATGCCTTGATGTGTACAACGCCGTCTGTCTCCCGTTCACACAAACTGCTGATTTTTCGCGCTGATTCTGGCGCCGGAGGCCAGCGGCAGTTTCGACGACCGTAAGGGAGGGAAAAGTCGGGGCGGAAAAGAGATCCTAAGCCGTTGATTATAAAGACGTTATTCCGCCATTCATAAACGCCACTATTTGCGTCCCTAAAAGTGCCCCTAAATGCGTCCTGAAACACTGCACACGACGAGGGGAGAAGATGCCGCAAAGTGTGCATATGACACTAAGTGAGACCGCACTTGCCGGGTTATTTTTCATCCAACGCTACCGGTATCTGACGACGCCGCAATTTGCCCGCGCCACAGGCCAACACTATTCAACGGCCGCTGGCCAGCTTCGCCAGTTTGAGCGAATGGGGATTCTTGCCTTTTTCGGAAATACCAGGCTTGCCGGGAACGGCAAGACACCCAAGGCGTATTACCTCTCACGCAAGGGATGGGAGCTGTTGCGTGAGGAGTCCGGAATCTCTGAGGATGTGATAGGGACGTATAAAGAGGTCAAAGTTGAAGCACGCTGGGCACCCCAAATGTATCACCGGCTTCGAACAATCGACCTTCTTATTGCGCTTGAGGTGGCTGTTCGCAACCGACCGCATCTTTCAATCGTCCAAACCTATCTTGAATACCGGAGAATAAAACGGGGGAGTCAGATAATATGCGAGACAATGGATTATGTGGACGCTTTGGAGACGCCGGAAAATAAGATTATTCCGGACGCCGCTTTTATTCTCGAAAATACCGAAACTTCCCGCCGGGCGCTTTTCTTTTTGGAAATGGATATGGCAACCGAGCGGATTATTACCGCGAGTCCCGGAAAACAAACTAACCTGCGTCAGAAGTTTTTCCAGTACGACCGATATTTAAAAAGTTTCCGCTACGCAAAAACTTATCAGGCGTATGGCGAGTTTCGTTTATTCACCATGCTTTTTGTGACCATACAGGAGGCAAGAATTGAGAATATACGGCGGGAGCTTTCTGATTTACCACAGGACTTATCCAGGTATTATCGCCTGACTACATTTACGCGGGCAATGGAGGATTTTTTAGGGGCAATCTGGCAGTCCCGGCATGCCTTTGATTTGACAGCATACAGCTTAGTTAGGGAGTAGGGGAGGAAACACCATGGACCTGCTTTTAAAACGCGAGGAGAAACCGGGCGGTTTGGGCCGACGCTACGACCTTTTTGCAAAACTTGAGTTACAACCGGAGGAGATGACACTTCTTCGCAAGGCTAGTCCTCAGAAAGTCATTGTTCTTGAGGATGACCCGGCAAAAGCCCAAACCCGCTGGCGCTTATGTCTCATTCCGGGGGCACTGCTCGCCTGTATTGTTGCCGCTGTGCTCCTTTCGGTGCTTTTCGGGCTGCCCTATGTGATGGCGACCGCGCCGGTTGCCGCTATTCTGTGGATTCCCTGCACGAAACTCATTTTTAACCAGTTCCGGCCGTATGTCTCAGTGGCAGACCTTATTACCGGCAGAACTATTCATTGCAAAAGCCTGGATGAACTGTTAGTTAAGGAGGAGGATATACGAGAGAAATCCCGGCGATACGTTTCAAATCTTTCCGCGTATCACTCGTTAGGGGATGTCCAGCAGATTAAATTCAACCCGGAGTAACCGCAGTGGCCGATCTTCTTGATCAGTGTCTGGAATCTGTGTGGAGAGGTGCCTGGAAAATTATCGAGGTGGTAACGATCTGGTCAGGGGACAAATTATCCACGAAAGTTCCCGAAACCCGCCCCATAGATACGATCGCTGCCTCCCGCCGGCTGAAGGGAGACATCAAAGAGCTGTACACCGAGTATCAGAAATTGCTCAAATATACTGACGGAGCGGACCAAACACTTTCCGCCGTCTGCTGGGGAGAGGTTATCAAAGTACTGAACCCGTCCCCTGAGCAATTGACACACCCCTTTATTCTCGCTGCCAATCAATTGTGTCAGGATATTCTGCGCTTTGAGGGGTATTTCCCCCTACCTGAGATTGATTTTAGGAGGCAGTTTTCCCTTGGGGAGGCCTGGGACTTACAAAAGCGTGTGCGGCGTGTGCTCGCCTTTTACGAAACGGAATCCGGGCTGGAGAAAATCAGACAGCTATTATGGATGTTTCTCAGCAATATACTCTTTGACCATGAGAACCGGCCTTATCTGGATGAAAAACTGATCCGCGCTCAAGATGAGGAGGCACTGTTTGCGACCACACTTGAGAGCCTGCATCCCGACATTCCACGGGCAATTGAGGCGGTAGGATACAGCCTGGGGCAAGGAACAACACTCCCTGACGGAGAACCCTTGCCTCGCCTTTCCAAGACGTACAAGAAGAATGTCTGTTGGGCCTCCGGCATTGATCCTTCAGAGCTTGAGACAACGCATAAACAACTGATTTATCCAGGCAAAATGCGGGGGAAAAGTCCCTCAGAGCTTATGCGCATGTATCTCAGCGGAACACCCTTTGCAGATTTTTTCTCCACACCGTTTCCTATCACCATCCCTCTTGATACCCGCTTTGCGCATATGCACATTCTTGGCGGGTCGGGACACGGCAAAACCCAGACGCTTCAAAACCTCATTCTTACCGATCTTGGAAAAATCAGGAGCGGGGAGCGCTCAGTTGTTGTGATTGACAGCCAGGGGGATTTAATCCTAACGATCCTCAAACTCAAAGCGGTGGGGGATATCTTAGACCGGGTGGTCCTCATCTATCCCAAAGACCTCAAACACCCTCCCGCCTTAAACCTCTTTGATTTCGGGCTTGATAGACTTGGGGAGTATGCTGACGTTGACCGGGAAATGCTCCTGAATGGCGCGGTCTCCCTCTACGAGTATATGTTCGGGGCGGTGTTGGGCGCAGACCTCACGGCCAAACAAGGGGTGATTTTCGGCTACCTCGCCCGACTTTTGCTCGTTGTTCCCGGCGCGACCATTGCCACGCTCATTGATTTTCTGGAAGAGCCGGAGAAGGTACGTCCCTACCTTCCACAACTGAAACATCCCTTAACCCGCAGGTTTTTTGACGCGCAGTTTTTCAACAAATCGTTTGATGAGACGAGGCAGCAAATCCTCTACCGCATTTACGATGTGATGAAAACCGAAACGATTGCCCGCATGTTTCAAAATCCGCGCAACAAAGTCAACATCTTTGAGGCGATGAACCGGGGATCACTCATTCTTATCCACACTGCCAAAGACCTTCTCAAACAAGAAGGGTGTGAAATTTTAGGCAGGTTTTTCATCGCCCTGATTACTCAGGCCGCCCAGGAGCGCGCAGCGATTCCAAAAGCCTCGCGTACCCCAACATTTGTCTATATTGATGAAGCACACGACTACTTTGATGAAAACATCGAAATACTTCTGGAACAGGCGAGGAAATATCAGGTCGGGATGATTCTCGCCCATCAGCACCTCGCCCAGTTTGCAACCCGCAAGCTCCGCTCGGCCGTCACAGCAAACACCGCGATCAAACTCGCCGGAGGCCTCTCAGAAGCGGATGCCAAAGCTCTCTGCGGCAATATGGGCACCACTGCGGAATTCTTACTCAGCATGAAGAAGTACGAGAATGAACGGATAACCCAGTTTGCCTGTTTTGTTCGAAACCTTACGCCCCATGCGATCCCTCTCATGGTCCCCCTGGGGTTAATGGAGGAGGCAGAGAAAATCAAAAATCCCCACGTCCTCAATGAGCTATTCCGGCGTAACTGGGAAAAACACTGCGCAGACCTCACGGATGAGAACGGGCCAGATGAGCCGGGAAGGGCAGGGGACACTGATTCACCTCTGGGGGACCCGGACGACATCCTTTAACGGGGTGATGCGAGAGGGTTTTGTAATGATCCTATAAGTTTTCCGTCAAGTGCTGAGTAAGAACCCGGTATACAATTCCCCGTACTATGAAGGAAAGGTACACCGGGCAACCGGAGTCACAACAACCAAAGAGCAATGTCGTTGATTTTGAAGCGGCAGCGCAAAAAGGCCAGGCAGGGGAGAAATCGCAGATTCACCGGCCGGTGACGCCGTCACCGGCTCAGAAAGAGCAGTCTGGTGGCAGCGCTGACAACCAGCTACCGCATGGCAAAATCGACCCCGCCCCTCCTGAAAATCATTCCGCTGACAATCACCATCATGAAAAGTTCACATGGACGCCTGCGGATGACACGCTGGTCAATGATATCTTCGGCGGGCAAAGCCAAGAGGAGATAACAGCACATAATGAAAAGAGCGAATCCCGCCTGCAGAAAGAGAGACTTGAGAAGGAGAAACTTCACCAGGAAGCACTTGGCTACTACAACGAGTATCAAGAAAAACGCGCGAAAATTACTCCTGAGGAGCTGGAAGCGGAGAATAAGTGGCGGGAGGAAATGCGAAAGGGCTTTGAACACTTCCTGTCACCTGAGGGGAGAAAGGAATATGTTGTCTCATTTGTACAGGACTTGAAAGCCAGGGGAATCCTGCCTCCCGATTTAGACCATTTCTGGGTCAATCTTCCCTCAGGCTGGGCGGAATACCGGAAAATCCCAGGCAGCAAAGGCCAGGAGGGACCATCCTGCACAGTAACCCTGGATACTGAGCCGACTGATGAGCAATGGGAAGAGTACTACACTGATTTACAGGAAAAGATGCACTCCTGGAAAGCTGAAAAGGCCCGACGGGAGGCGGTTGCGCTCCATGCCGGAGACCCCCGGTATGATCCCATGACGGGCGACCTTCTTTTACCGGATGAACACCCTCTTAATGCATCTGCTGAATACACCTTTGATGGCAAAAACCGGGTGCGCAGTTTTGTGCATCCGAAAGCGCGCAGTTTTTTGTCACCAGACAGCCCGCTCTTAAATCATCGCAAGCCGTTACAGACAGATGAAAAGGACACTTCGGAGAGCGAAAGCAATGAGCGGCTCGTCAACCGCCTCCTCAAGGCTGGTTTTATCGAGGTTGAACCAACGCTTATGGATGAAGCCTCCTTTGAAAAAACACAGTGGTACAGAAGCCTGTCAGCCACTGAGAAAATGGCCTACTTGCAAGCGTATAGGCAGGAAATGTCTCTTGAAAAACCTTCTGATAAAAACGACTCGTTCTTTCGCAAATCCTGGGAACTGATTGATAATGCATTCAAAGAGATTCTTAAAACACTCGCTGAGGAAATGGCGCGGCTCATGTACGAACCTGAGGAGCAAAAACGTCCTTAACTCGCAGGAGAAGGGGTTAGATAGGCTGTATAGAGAAAACGCCCGGATACTGTTGGCGAATTCTAAGTCATTATCTTTCAACACCTTAATGTTTGGCCCATCGCAAGAACGGCTTGACTGAGGGCTCAAATTCAAGCAGTGGGGGCACCGATAAGGCGTTTTATGACAAGGTGTTTTGACTAAGTTGTTGAAATATCATTAATTGGAGTTCGCCAACAGTATCCGGGCGTTTTCTTTGCATCCCTTTTATCGTCCGTTTCGATTGGGAAATTTGTTGACACCGGATGCTCCTACTCCTAGGATGCTACACAAGATAATCCTCACCGACTGTTGCCTTCCATAGAGAGGAGAGAGCTATGAAACGCACTATAATCATCCTCAGTTTGACCTTGGCGGTTGGTATTGCTCTCGGAGCGCTGGGAGAGCGTTTCCTGAGTGCCCAGCAGGAGCCGATCAAGCGCAACGTGCTCCTCAAAACCGATCTGGCTGGGATCGAGGGGAAGGAAGGCGTCCTCGCACTGGCGGAGATTGCCCCTGGGGCCGCCACGGGCAAACACTATCATCCCGGCGATGAGCTGGCCTATATCCTAGAAGGCTCTCTTATCTTAGAGCAAGAAGGCAAGCCGCCCGTGACCTTGAAGGCGGGGGACGTGATTCATAATCCGGCCAAGCTCCCTCACAATGGGAAGAACGCCAGCACCACCGCTCCGGCCAAAGTCGTGGTCGTCTATGTGGTCGAGAAGGGGCAGCCCTTGGCCACACAGGTACCATAGCCGGCACGCGTCTGGCAACCGCTGAGCACCGTAGGGGGATATGGTTTGTATCCACCTCTCTGTTCTGTACCGTTCAAAAAACCTCCTCAAAACGCCCTTTGCAAACCGTTGATTTCATATAGGTTTTTGGTATGCTGGAGGCATCAAAAAATATTAGTTTTGTTGAACCTTATCCCCTATGCCAAAGCCATCTCACGATACTTCCATAACCAATTATCCTGACTTCTCCGATACGTGATTTCAGTGAGCATTCACGTGCATTTCCCGCCGACATCCCATGAAAGTGCTTCACACTCAAGGGGTTATGAACACGCGCCTAGTATTGTTGGGGAGCAAGGGTGTGTCCGCCGACGTCGCGTTACGCCAGCGCGTCCAACAACGCCTTGGCCTCCTGGAGGTCGGCGGTGTCGAACCCCTCGGTGAACCAGCCATAGATTGGGGCCAGCAGCTCGTGGGCTGCGGCGCGCTTGCCCTGCTGCTGCCACAAGCGCGCCAGGCTCATGGCGTCCCGCAACTCCAGTGATTTCGCCTCCTGGCGGCGGGCGACGTCCAGGGCCCGCTGCAACCAGGTTTCCGCCTCCGCCTGCGGTGTCCCCGTCTGCCGCAGGAGCAGGATGCCCCGGAGGCGATAGATCTCCGCTTCCCAGCAGCGCTCCTCCTGCTGCTCCACCAGGGTGTGGGCCTCGGCTAGCGCCTGGAGGCCGTCTGCTGGGTGGCCAAGGTGGTCACAGA
>Ga0209382_10007487_pt1 | contig 13881 bp, 17 predicted proteins | sample SoiMetdeltSBSDD5_FD_187599 | JGI IMG/M metagenome (GOLD analysis project Ga0209382, IMG submission 187599) | Bulk soil microbial communities from a Populus tree surrounding site in Tennessee, USA - Soil MetaG P. deltoides SBSDD5 (SPAdes) (version 2) | ecosystem: Environmental > Terrestrial >... | reverse complement strand
GGCTTTTTGGCTGGCATGGGCACGATTGAATGGCCTTATTTGAAGATATGCGAGTTTGTTCCTGAGAACGCTTATCTTCAACTATAATAATGCATTAGGCCCATTGGTGAAACTTGCAACCAGTTCAGGCCTAAATCACCAAAAGTTGGGAAGAGCCAGGATGTTTTGGCCAGGTTTGTTGGCCGCACCTTTCCGACGGCCTTTTTACCGGGTCATGCAGCCCGAGCGTATCCACTGGTCAACGTGAGTGAGGACGCCAATGCGCTGTATGTCACGGCCCTAGCTCCTGGCCTTGATCCGAGTGCCATCCAGCTTACCGTGCAGGACAACCGCTTGACCATTGCGGGCGAGAAGCCGCGTGTCGCCGCCGAGATTCAACCCGAAGCCTTCCACCGGAGTGAACGGGTGGCGGGCAAATTTATGCGCACCGTGACGCTCCCGATCGACGTGGATCACGAGCAGGTGCAGGCCGACTACAAAAACGGCCTGTTGGTCGGCACCTTACCGAAGGCCGAGAAAGCGAAGCCGAAACAGATTGCCGTCAGCGTCGAAGGTTAAGACCTCCGCAGACGGTACAAGATGAGCTAAAGCAGACAAGATTTTATCACAAGGAGTCGTATCATGGCGGAATCCACTGTGGCGATGCCAGAGACCGAACAGACCCAGGCCGTCACGCAGCCGGAGACCCAGGCTGTTGAAGCAACCCGTCCGCGGGAGCACTATATGACGCCGCCAGTCGATATTTACGAAACGCCCGAGAGCCTGGTGGTCATCGCCGACTTGCCTGGCATCGACCCTGCCGGCCTCGAGGGCCTTTATAGAGAATACGGGCAAAATTCCGTCATAGCGATGGTCGTCTAAAAATGTAAGCCTTTACGGACGAATTATCCATACCTCTAAGTCATTTAAAATCAACTCTCTTATATCTCCTTTCGGCGAATCCTTTTTCGGACACCTAGTCGCTGATCTATCGAGGCATGAGCTATCACGCTAAATTTAGCGCTTTCAAGACATTGTTTTTAAGTGCCTTGCAGCCTGTGACCGGTTTTCACACGTACTCTGTATAAAGGCCAAGAGGATTGTCGCTCATAACAGCCCTGTTGCTTGGAAGCTAGGGGACCTCGGAAGTTGTGATTCGTCGGGGCGTTCGCTACGATTGTCGGCGTTTTGTTATTGTCGCCATAATGCCAGATTTTGTCTAATGTCGAAGCCGAACAGAGTCGAGTGGCGGTCGGTTACAACTTTTGTTAGGCAGATGTGCTCGACATGTGGGCACTACCGGTCTTGCTCCCAGTGGAACTTGTGCATTACGCGGTGCACGACCGGCGCGGCGACGAGTCCCGCGGTGACGAGGAACACCAACCCGGCGTACAATGCATACAACCCTGCAAATACTTTACCCCCGTCGGTTCGTGGCACATCGACAGGTCCCATCCCGCCCAGGAGCATTGCAGCATTCAAAAAGGCATCGCGCCACGAGAGATGCTCGAAGTACTCGTAGCCTGTCATCCCAAGTACGAGTGAGGCCAACAACAGGGTCACTGCGGCGACGAAATGGAGCAGGACCCGCCGAATGAAGCGTGTCCGCGGAAGAGGTGGTTCCGTTTGGCGCTCGTACATGTGCCTAAGTTACCGATGTTTCGAAGCGCCTAATCATTGATTCACATGCCTCTTGCCATGATAACGTGATATTGGCGAGGTTTTCAGGCAGTATTGTACCATGGCCGATCTGTCAAGAACATCCAGTATACGCCGGTCTCTTTTTTCACGACAGTTCTACTGACTAGACACTTCGTTTCATAAAGTCTCATAATGAAGACTCCCCGCAGCAAGCTACGGGGTGAACCGGTTGCGAGTTCTATGTCGCACAGAAGCGCCTCAAATTGATGAGCGTGTATGCCATCAGTTTCATGCCGTAGTGTCGACGTTGCAGGTGCTCAAACCGCAGCAACAACCGCTTGAATTTGTCTTCCCAGGCAAATGTCCGCTCCACTCGATCCCGTAAGTCATGGATCGCCTGGTTGAATAGCCGTTTGCGACCTCGCTTGGGACGCTTGCGGTTGCGCGGATTCTCTTTGATGTTCGGGATCAGACCGGCGTTGAAGATCGCTTTGCGATTGGATGCCGAGTCAAAGCCGCCATCGAGGTTGAGATAGACGCCCTTGAAGCTCAACCCGGTCTGCTTGCCTATCCGCTTCAAAGCTTGCAATCCTTCAGGTAGCAGCACCGTATCAGCTTTATTGACGGGTGCTATAGGAAGCGGAGCCAAGATGTAACCGTTATTGTCGACGATGGCGATGACTTTCTCTCCCTTCTGATGTTTGTGGCCCGAGTACCCAATGCCGTCGCCGCCTTTTTTGGCTACTGTGTTGGTGCCATCGCCATGCAGAATGTGGAGATCAAGCTGGTTATTGTTGGACAGATGGGCCACACTGGCGACAAAAGCATGCTCGAGTGAACCGTCATCAGACCAGCGTGCAAACACTTTGTAGACCGTAGTGTAATGGATGGCATTGGTGCCGTCAGGCGCTTTAGGTACAGGTAGACACTTCCATTGCATGCCGGTGTAGAGCACCCATAAGATGAGGTTGAAGACGTGGTGATAGCCGAGTTTGCTCCTGGGGCCACGTTTAGGCATAGAAAGGTGTGGCAAGATAAATCCGGTGAACTCGGCTTCAGAGAGCTGTACAGGAATAGGAGTGGTAGCGGGCTTTTTGGCTGGCATGGGCACGGTCTAATGGCCTTATTTGAAGATATCCGAAGTTGTTCCTGGAAACGGTTATCTTCAAATATAATAAAGCATTAGGCCAATTGGAGAAACTCGCAACCAGCTCTGAAGGATATCGACGAAGTCGTTATCATACTCTACGAATACTGAGCCCCCTATTATCAATATCAGATGAGGTCATCGGCAAATGGAAGCCCCAGCCCCCGGCTCCCCTCAGGAAATCGAGTGCTTTCAACGCCTTCAGCAAGGTCTTGCCGGGCTTTACCGCGAGCTTTTTCCCCACCCGCAGAAACCGCGAACGGTGGTGGTGATCCCGAGCCTGTCGCTCGATGCAGATGTGTTGCAAAAGGTCACGGGCGCACATCACTACGAGGAGCGTATGCTCTGTATGCTGATGCTGCTGCGTTTGCCGACGACGCATGTCATCTACGTGACAAGTCAGCCCATTGATCCGATCATTATTGACTATGCGTTGAATCTCCTGCCGGGCATTCCGGTAAGCCACGCCCGCAAGCGATTGACGTTGCTCAGTTGCCACGATGCCTCTCCGATCCCACTCACCCAAAAACTCCTCGATCGGCCGCGTTTGCTCCGGCGCCTCCAGGACAGCATTGCCGAGCGCGGCAGTGCCCATATGAGCTGTTTTAATGTCACCAACCTGGAGCGCACTCTTGCCGTGAGACTTGGCATCCCGCTCTATGCCTGCGACCCGGCGCTTATCCATTTAGGCTCCAAAACCGGAAGCCGAGAGATTTTTGCCGAAGCTGGTGTCCATATGCCGGAAGGGTTTGCGGGCCTGCGCGATGTGGCCGACCTTGTCGATGCGCTGACCGAACTCAAGGGTCAGGTGCCGGCGATCAGACGCTCGGTGGTCAAACTCAACGAGGGATTCTCCGGTGACGGCAACGCCGTGTTTTCATATGAAGGCGCGCCGTCACCAGGTTCGCTGAAGCCCTGGCTTCTCCAAGAGCTACCCAAACGCCTGCGTTTTGAGGCTGAGAACGAGAGTTGGGAGCGTTTTGAGGCCAAATTCTCCGAAATGGGCGGCATTGTCGAGCGCTTTATCGAACATGGAATCAAGCGCTCGCCTTCGGTGCAATGCCGCATCGATCCGCTCGGTGTCGGGGACATCATCTCGACGCACGATCAGGTGCTCGGCGGTCCCTCAGAGCAGGTTTTTCTGGGCTGTATCTTCCCGGCTGATGCCGAGTATCGACTCGAGATTCAGCAAGTTGGAAAACGCGTGGCGGAGGTGCTCAGACAACATGGTGTTATCGGGCGTTTTGGCATTGATTTTGTCTCCGTCAAGCAAGGAGATCAGTGGGATCATTACGCTATTGAGATCAATTTGCGCAAGGGAGGGACCACCCATCCGTTTATGGTCCTGGAATTTTTGACGGATGGCAGTTATGATCCGAAAACCGGCCTTTACCTCATGCCGAGCGGCTCCCCTCGCTTTTACTACGCCTCGGACAATGTACAAAGCCCCTTGTACCAGGGGCTGTCACCAGAGGACTTAATCGATATTTCGGTGATGCATCAGTTGCATTTTCACAGTACAACTCAGCGCGGCGTCGTCTTTCATCTCATTGGTGCGCTCTCGGAGTTTGGTAAACTCGGGCTGGTGTGCATTGCTGAGAGCGCTGAGCAGGCCCGTGTCATTTACAACGATACGGTCCGAATCCTGAACCAGGAAGCTCAGCACGTTTAATCCATAACTCGCTTCACCATGAAAAAGACCATTTATAACAACGCCCTGGACAAAACGATCGAGACCGGACGGATTATCGGTGCCCTACAAGGCAGTGCGTAGAGCAGTGAGCGTCACACCCAGATAGGCCGCTGCCTGCCGTAGGGTAAAGAAAGGTTCGACTGGCAAGGTTGCATATAACTCCTCACGGCAGTGGGGGCAATGGCCATTATAGGGTGTCCCATTGGTCATATATTGTTCCTTATTGTTGTTGTAGTGGATGGCCCCTGGGCATGGGTCCTGAGGACTCCGAGAAGGCCGCCCGAGACCTCCCCAGTGCCGCCAGAGACCACTTTTGCCCAGGTCTCTGTGGTCTCTGTTCCTTAGGCCTCTGAGAGCCGTCTGAGAGCGGCCTGGGAGAAACCCGGCCTGGGTGTCCTCTCAAACCTGCCGTAAAAGCCCTTGATGCCAATCGCCGTCCCCAGTGCCGCGGGCGAGTCCCGCCGGGGGTCTCCCAAGGGTGTTTCTGGGGGTTGCGCTCCGGCGGGGCCGGCGCTAACATCGCGTTTGAAATTCCTATCCCTACACTCTTCACCCCTTCACAACGTAAAAGGAACGCATGGAACGCATCGGCCTGATCGGCCTGGGGCGCATGGACCCGGTATTGGCCGGCCGGCTGCTGGAGGCCGGTTTCCCGCTGACGGTTCATAACCGCACGCACGCCAAACCCGAGGCGCTGGTGGCGGCCGGCGCTGGCGCCAACTGGTGTGTCTGAGCTGCAAGCGGCACTTCCTCGAGATCCATGGCACCCCGTTGCACGGCAAGCAGGTGGCGCCGGACAAGCTGGTGTGGGCCATTGCAGCACTGGCCGAGGGCCTCGGAATCCGTGCCGTGGCCCGGGTGTTTGAGACCGATCCCAACACGGTGTTGAGCTGGCTGGTAGCGGCCGCCGAGCACCTGAAAGCCTGCTCGCGTTACTTCGTGCACGACCTGGACGTCGAGCAGGTGCAGATGGACGAGCTGTTCGCCCTGCTCAGTGCGGTCAAGGCCGGCGACGACGTCAGCGAACAGCAGGCAATGAAGCGCTTATCACGTTTACCGCATTGGGTCTGGATCAAGGAGAGCATGAAGACCTATTGGGAGCAGACTCAATTCATTACCCGCACGGTTCACATACACGACCAGAAAAAGCCACCCGAACGAACGCCTTCTGAGAACGGCGAGCATGTCTCGACTGTAAGCTCCTAAACCGGTCCACATGAGATTGGCACAGTGAGGTTCTCCTATGATACGTTGGAGTTTTTCCCAAGTCCTCGTTCAAGGAGAACTCATTGTGCCTGCTACCACCTTACTCGATATCCCCGATCACGAACAAGATCAGATGCTCAAAGCTTTGCGACGTGCCCGATATGGTTACCTCTTGGCTTTACATGTGCTCTTGCTGTGCGCCGCTGGCCGTAACCCCACTGAGATTGCCGCCTTCTTGTTGTGTTCACGTTCCAGTGTCTACCGTATCGTGCGAGCCTATCGACAAGGCACCCTAGGCTTGAGCGTCGACACCCAAGACCAACTTATCGCCCCCATTCGCACCACCATGCTCATGCCTTGGCTCAAACGCACCCTGAAGGCGTTGCTCAGCTCGGCCCCTCAGGCTCATGGCTGGTGTCGTACCCGCTGGAGTTGTGAGAGTCTGGCAGCGACTCTTCACGTCAAGCATGGCCTCGCGGTCTCAGCCGAAACCCTCAGACGCTGGCTCCATGAGATGGGCTGGGTTTGGAAACGTGCTCAGCTCGTGGCCAAGGATCGCGATCCCAACCGTCTCTCTCGCTTAGCCCATATCCGATTCCAGTATGAACACTTGTCCAAACGTGAGGTCTTGGTCTTTGCCGATGAACTCGACATTCATCTGCTGCCCAAGATTGGTCCTCAGTGGATGCCCAAGGGCACCCGACACGAGGTGATGACGCCTGGACAAAATGAAAAACACTATTTGGCTGGTGCCCTTAACCCTCTCACGGGTCAGTTACACACCTGCTTGGGGCCTCGCAAGAACAATGGATTGTTTCGAGAGCTTTTGACCTTATTAGATCAAATCTACCCTGCGCCTTGGACAAAACGCATCTATGTGGTAGTGGACAATTATTGTATTCACAAGGCCAAAGCGGTTGACAAGTGGCTCGAAGCCCATCCGCGTTTTAAACGATTGTGGCTGCCGACCTACTGTCCTCAAGCCAATCCCATTGAGCGAGCTTTTGGCGACGTCCACGACAAATGCACCCGCAATCACCAGCGCAAACGGTTGCGCGATTTGATTGCCGATGTGGAGCGCCATTTTGAGCAAAACGGCCCTTGGCGATACAAGCTCTCTCACATTTATCATGACCCAGAAGTGAACGTTGAGGTCAAACGACTGGCTGCTCAACAATCACGAGACAGGGCCGCATAAGTGTACGAATCTTGTGTGGACTGGTTTAGCTCTGGTGGCCTACACAACTTACTGGCGGTGGTGTTGGCGGCGTTGCGCGGGGTTCATGGCGAAGAAAAGGTGGATGAAGAAGTGTCTTTATACTATATCGCCAATGAAATTTCGACGACTTACCAGGGCATGATGATCGCAGTCCCGGCTCCAGAGTGGGACGTGTTTTATTCAATGAGCCCGGCGGAACTGGCTGCCATCTTGCTTGAGCTAGCTCAGAGGGTACGCCTTCAGGCGATTCGAAAAAGTCCTCGGAGGCCGAAAAAGCCTCGACCTCAAGTGAAAAAGCCAGCCCGGAAAGGACATGTAGCAACGGCTAAATTGCTGATGAACCGTCAAGCAAAATCGGCGACACCTTAACACCACTGGTACTGACACCAAACTGGCAAAATTGTACGCTAAGCATTATTATCGGCTGATACCACTGCTCTCTTCCCGGCGTCGCCGGTTCATGTCGTCTTTTCGAAGTCTTTGAGGCTACACGTTCTTGCTATAGATTTATCTGACAAGAATTATAGACGCGGCAGCTTCACGCGATGTCCTGACAATCATCATTCTGCGATACGCGATTGGAGTATGCTACATCTACCCCCTGTTCACTGGCTATGATAAAATCGGCTCTATATTTTGCCTGTTCGATTAATTCATAATTTTTCAGATCAACGAAGTCGGTTTTCCAAATCGCTTGCTCCTCTGTCCGACCACCCCGGAGATGTCGATCAATTAACCGTTGTCGGACAACATCTCTATCTACCTCAAGATACCAGACCTCGTCAAGAAGCTCATATACTCCTCTCCAACTATCATCATTTACCAATAAGTAATTACCTTCTAGTATCACAATTTCAACCTCACTAGAAATCATGACTACGTCGTCTACTACATCATGGATCTCTCGAGAATAACCAGGCGCTCTTGAAGCTCTTCCCCGACTGAACCTAATTTCTTTCATCTTTTCTGTCAACATAGCAACGTCATAAGTTTCGGGCGTACCTTTCCGATCCAAGAGTCCAAGGTTAGCAAGCTCTCTTTGGCGTCTATGGAAGCCGTCAATGGATACGACCTGAGCAGCTGACATCCCGAGAAGTGAATTCAATCTATCGACCAGATTCGAGGCAAATGTGCTCTTTCCTGCCGCAGGAGGGCCAGCAACTCCGATCAGTACCCGCTCCCGCTTCGAAACTCTGGATCTTGCCGTTTGGACTCTTTTTACTAACTCGAAACCGACACCCTAAACCGGCAACGCCTTAACAATCAGGTTTCCTGAGAGAATTCTGGTATCATGCGTTCTCATTATATGCCCCCAAACCTGTTGCATAGCGTTGCCAACGATGATCAAAGTCACGTATTTGCCCGTATTCGTTACCCATTTGTTTCGTGGCATGCCTGGAGTCTGGAAAGGTCAACACCGTCTGATGTTGATCTGGCTCATGGTCATGCAGGCGCTTTTTCCAGGGCGTAAAACCGTGGCTGAACTCGCTCGCTGGACACCAATCGAGATGACCGAGTGGCGATGTCGCCGCTTGCTGAAAGCAACCTACTGGGATGTTCATCGGCTCATCGACTGGTGGGCTCATCAGGTGATATCGGTTTTGCCACCACCCGAAGATGGCGTCCTGACGTTGACCGGTGATGGCAGCGATAAGCCCAAGAGGGGCAAGAAGAATCCACTGGCTCAAAAGGGACGCAAAAGTCAACATGATCCTTGGTTTTTCGGTGTTCGCTTTGCCCTGCTCATCGTCAGTTGGGACGTGTTTCGGTTGCCGGTGGCGTTTCGTTTGATTCGGCCCAAAAGCCATCCCAAGTATCAAATGGAGAATGAGTTGTTTCGAGAGATGGTGAGAGCATTTAGGCCGCCGACCTGGGCGAAAGTCGTCATCGTCGAGGGCGATGCGGCCTACGGCTCGAAAGACAATATGAAGATGGTGATGGAGCGGGACGCTGAAGACCCGGGTCGCACCTGGGGTTTTCTCTTCGCCATCCCGCGCACTTGGAAAACGGTTGAGGGTAAAGCCATCAAAGACTTGGTCACGCATCTGCCTCGCCAGTATTACCGGCGAACTTGGGTCCCCCGTATCCCTGTCTCCAATGGCCGACGATCGTTTTGGGTTTACCGCACTCACTTGTGTCTGCGTCACGTGGGTGATGTCACAGTGGTTCTGAGCAAAACTGGGCGCAACGTAGGCCCGAGTAAAACGAAAATCCTGGTGACCAATCTAACCGAATTGACGTCGAGATATCTTGTGTTTGCGTATCAAAAGCGGTGGGCTGTTGAGCAGATCAATCGTGAACTCAAAACAGACTTGGGGATGGGTGAACATCAGGTGAGGCAAGACGAAGGGCGTATTGAGAAGTCCTTTGGCATAGCAGTACTGGCGTATTTGTTTCTGATCCGCGTTTGTCGCGACGACCTGCGAACAGGCCAATCGTGGAGCGTTGCGCACCTTCAGCATACCTTTCGCCTTCGCGTGATCACCAATCAGGTTGAGCATAATGTCAAAGCAAAGCTTGGAAGAGGCCGTAAAGCTGCGTGATACCTCAGCTTACAACCTCAAGGTGTCGGTTTCGAGTGAATCACTATCTCGACGTCGACTGGCTACGCGAGGCGTATCGACGCCTGCGTAAGGCGAGTGCCCCTGGATACGATGGCCAAACGGTAGCGGATTATGGGAAGGACTTAGAAACCAACCTGCAATCGCTGCTCGATCGGGCCAAATCCGGGAGCTACTTTGCACCGCCTGTGCGGCGTGTACACATTCCGAAAGGAACGGGGAAGGAAACCCGCCCAATCGGCATTCCGGCCACGGAAGACAAGCTACTGCAACGCGCAGTCAGCATGCTCTTAGAACCGATCTATGAGCAGGATTTTCTAGAGTGCTCGTACGGATTCCGCCCGGGGCGGTCGGCCCATGGCGCTCTTAGCGACCTATGGAGCCAGTGTATGACGAGCGGGGCACAGTGGATTTTGGACATGGATATCTCCAAGTTTTTCGACACGTTGGACAAGACTCATCTGCGGTCGTTTCTCCAGCACAGGGTGCGTGACGGAGTGATCACAAGACTGATCGGGAAATGGCTCAATGCGGGCGTACTTGAGCAGGAGGTGCTGTCTTATCCGGAGGCGGGTACACCTCAGGGTGGATCGATCTCACCGCTGCTCAGTAGTATCTATCTCCACTACGTTCTCGACCAGTGGTTCGCTCAGGAGGTGAAACCGCGACTCAGAGGTCGTGCGTTTATGATCCGCTTTGCGGACGACGCGGTCATGGGCTTTGAGCTCCAAGAGGACGCGGAGAAGGTGTTCAGGGTACTGCCGAAGCGCTTCGGGAAGTATGGTCTGACAATCCACCCGGACAAGACCCGACTGGTGGCATTCGGGCGACCGAGTGGCACCGAAGGGAAAAGGCCGGGGACCTTCGACTTTTTAGGCTTCACCCACTACTGGGGCAAGTCGCGTCGGGGGAAATGGATCATCAAGCAAAAGACCGCCCGACAGCGCTTGAGCCGAGGACTCAAACGGATCGACGAGTGGTGTCGTCGCCATCGACACGAACCGGTTGCGGATCAACACCGGGAGTTGTGCCAGAAAATTCGAGGCCACTACGCCTACTACGGTATGACCGGCCATGGGCTCTGGTTGAAGAAATTCAATCAGGGGGTCAGACGAATCTGGCAGAAATGGCTCCATCGTCGATCGCGGACTCCCTCGGATATGCCCTGGGATCGGTTCGTTCGTGTAATGGAACGCTACCCTTTCCCGCCGATTAGAGTCGTCCATTCCGTGTACGCAGCGAAACCGTGACCTGAGGAACCGGATGCGTTAATTGCGCTCGTCCGGGTCTGTGGGGGGGCTGTTCGGGTAACCTGCTGCCCTACCCGGAATTGAAGCCTATTTTGTTTCTTCTTAAAAATGGGTATAATCTGGCGGAAGTTGTGCAAGATTAAACTCACATTGATCAAAGACTCTATAAGCTGCCATTGATGAGGTGATAAAAATGCTCAACACCACCGCGCATGTCAAAAAAGTTTTATAAATTCAAGCTTCTTGTCGATGAGAATATGCCTCCTCAGCAGCGGTTTCCTTTAAGGAGATGTGCATGTCCGCATGTATGGTGTGGGCGTTGATTTTGGCTGTGGCCGCTATAGTGGCGACGGGGTTCGCCTATCGGTATAAGCAGTTGGCGAACAGGATGAAAGCACGGGCAAGAATTTATATGAGATACGTGCCCACTGATAAACTCACAGGACAGGAAAGAGTTATTTTTGAAGATTTAAAGAAGGATATTGGCCATTTTTGACTATCCCCCCGAAAAGGTAAAGTAGGGTTTATACAATCTCATAGAGATGATTATTCGAGCCCTTCCATGGCGCACAATATTAATATGTAATCTTCAAATATTTGTACAGCGTTTCCCGGCTAATACCAAGGGTGCCACCGAGAATCGTGTGAAATTATACGGTAAGCATGAAATTAATACGAAAATAGCCACGAAAAAACACTTCTTACATAAGCCAATTGGTATTATTTAAGAGGTAAAACAGAATACTTTTTGTTTGATGACAGGATAACTCTTATGGGATTTTCTTCATTCTCTTTTGGAGTTTACTACTAATAGGCCGGTTTTTAGTAGAGGTGAAGCTAGACTAAAATACATCAGGATTTTTGCTCTTTGTTATATGCGTCCTAGCCTTCCATATACGCCGTCAATAATTTCGTTTGCGAACCTGCGATTCAGAAAAAATATATCGAAAATAACCCTATAACCCGCCAGTTTTGCTGTTATACGGATAAAATGTCGGGGCCATTAACGGAATCCACTGACAAATACCTCCATACTGATACAAGCACATTACCGCGTCATTGAAAAATGATCCATTGTCGCTTTGATGTGCGGAATGTCGGGTAGTGATGACAGTCACAGGCACAGGCACAGGGGGGGAAATCGTGTATGGTTCTGTCAGAAGCAAGGGGTGTTCAAAGACGCTCACCTAACTTTGCGACAGAACCGCAAAAATCAGGAGATCCCCTTTGAAAAAATGCATTCTAATGGCAATTACACTTTCATTGCTCATCTCAGGTTTCACTTCAGATAAGACACAGCACCGTCTCTCCTCTCCTTCAAAAGAGGTTAAGCCTAGTCAGACAAAAACGGGTAGATCAACAGTGTCCCAGAGCCAGACTGATGTGGCATCGCTTATCCATCAAGAGTATCTCAAATGGGAAGGCACGCCTCATAAGATGGGAGGAAACAATTCTCTAGGCGTCGATTGCTCTGGTTTTGTGCATCAGCTATATGATCGTGTATTTGATCTGAAGCTGCCCAGATCCACCCACCAGCTGATGGGTGTGGGACAAGAGATCAGTCGGCATCACCTGGAGCCGGGAGATCTGGTTTTCTTCCGACCTCCTTCATACCCCCGCCATGTGGGCATCTATATCGGCAACAGCAAATTCATCCATACCTCTTCCTCCGCAGGGGTGACCACTTCTGATATGGATAGCAACTACTGGAGGAAAGCCTACTGGATGTCGAGACGGGTATTGAACTAGGCCTTTTTTATCCCGGCCTCGACTAGGTCTTGTGGACGGATAACGTAGTCGTATAGGACCGATAACATCGGCCTTCGTAGACCCACAATCATGTTGCACAATGGTAGGTAGGCGACACGGGAGACCATGATCCGAGGCTAGGGAGCAAAATTTATTAGGCCGTATAAGTGTAAAAATCCCGTGTTTGGGATGGTTGGAAAATTTCGGATGATTCTTTGTCGTTTGACAAGGGGTTAGTTTTTGTCGAGGTGAGGAATACCGGTGTGCTCTTCTAGCACTTCAATTCGCTTCTCAAGTGCTTTTTGCTCTTGCCCGTTAATCTCTGCGATATCATGCATTATCCCCATCATTTCAGCTTGGGATTTTTGCTGATAATCATGGATTGCTTCTGCTTTTAACTCTACGTTGTCTACCTTCCCGTGAAGGCTTTTAACATCTCCCTGCATAACGATTTGCCCTGCTTCAAGCGTTTCAAGGCGTTCCCCATGTTTTTGCTGGGTGTCCTTTATAGAGCCGACATCAGCTTGAAGCGCTTTTTGTCCATCTTCTAGATTCTTTTGCCCAGCCTGCAAATCTTTAAGCATTTTTATTATTTTCTCGTCATTATTCATAGGACTAAGCCATTATAGCATATGGAAATAACGTGTTTTGTTTTTGAAATTCGTGACTGGCAGATGAGTGCATACTTCCTGCGTATCAAAACTCACTGATTAGCGCAACCTGTGGACGTTGATTTGTAGACGCGGTTTTGAGACATATGATCAGCCGTGAAATCGTCGTCGGGGGTCCCCGTCGGCGACTGTCTATAAATGACTATAAAAGGGAGGTTTTGTGGACTGGATGCATGGCCTCGATCACGGCAGCGGCCACCTTCGACGATTTCGAATAAACGCCCAACTCATCAAAGGCCTTGTTGTTCGGATGCTTTGGCCATTCTGCCCGGTGAAGTAGTTCATTAGGGGTGGCCCCGATCCGATGATCAAGGCCTAACATCCTGCCCATCCTGGTTTCAAAAGCGCCCCGGATTTTAACACCCTCTATGCCGGGGGCTTATGTCATGCAATCAGAGTTCCTCTTTATTCGCTTGGTGCTGAGCACGCTAGGTGGACTGTAACCGGCGGACTTTGCAGACCAGCGCTATCGTATATCCATACCTCTACGTCCGATTCATACTCGGAAGACGTGCCGCATCCGTGATTGAACGGATATTCAATTATTCCCGGCGACACGCGGCCATAGGATGGGCTCGAGAACGGAAATTCCTCTTCACCCCACCCAGAACCATTGACACCACGAAAACCAAACCCCTCTGCATCGTCGTTGGGATCAGTGTAGAACACCCGGAAGAACACCAGCCCCCCTTCGCGAAACGACTCAACGAGCTCAATCTCCGGTGGCCTTGCATCCCAGGGCGCCCCGATGCCTGCGCAACGACG
>Ga0209382_10007486_pt1 | contig 13881 bp, 7 predicted proteins | sample SoiMetdeltSBSDD5_FD_187599 | JGI IMG/M metagenome (GOLD analysis project Ga0209382, IMG submission 187599) | Bulk soil microbial communities from a Populus tree surrounding site in Tennessee, USA - Soil MetaG P. deltoides SBSDD5 (SPAdes) (version 2) | ecosystem: Environmental > Terrestrial >... | reverse complement strand
AACGGCGCGCGGTGAACGTAGGCCGCGCCCGCCCAGACGCCGCGCCAGTTGGCGCGCGCCGCGCGAATGTTGTAGTCCATCTCCCAGCACGGGCCCGAACCGTAGGTTTCGTCGGCCGCCCCGATCTCGTTGATCACCTCACGCCGGACGACGTAGCAAAAATCCGCGAGGCTGTAGAGCGGCCCCAATGTCAGCGCCTCACCGCCAAAGCGCAGCGCCGCCGCCTGCGCCGTGCGCGCGATTTCCGCGGGCGAGTCTCCGCTGCCCCAGTAGACACACTGTTCATTCCACGAGTAGTTGGTCGTCGGGCCGGCCAGTCCGTGGCGTGGATCAGCCTCGAGGGCCGCGAGCAGGTGATCCAACCAAGCGGGCCCGACCTGCGCGCCACTCTCCAGCAAGACCACGACCTCGGTCGCGCTGGCCTCCGCCAGGCGGTTGAAGCAGGCCGCCGCGCCGCGCGGTTCGGCCGTGCCTAACTGCGCCAGATCGCCTAAAGTCGCGAGCACAGCGCGCGTGGCGTCATCGGGACCATCGGGCAGCAGGAGCAACTCAACAGTCTGCGCAGTCTGTGCCCGGACGCTCGAGAGCGTCGCCAGCAGACGCTCCGGCTCCGCGTGCACATGGATTCCGATGCAGACCCGCTTCATGTTACTGGCTCTTCTTCGGTGAAGGCTTGCGGCGCTTCGAGAGTTTGGCGATCTCTTCTTTCAGCTCGTTGACGGCCTGGATGTTGAGCTGAAGGCCCTGGTCGCGGGCCTCGAGCGCCTCCTGGTGTTTCTTCCCGAGCCCCAACATCTCCTGCTTGAGGGCGTTCACCTCGGCGCGCAATTGCGCCGCCTCGGCCATCGCCGCCTTGGCGGCAGCGACCTCCTCGCGCAGCGCCCGGATCTGCGGCGACTCCGGCTCCACCATGGTGTAGTAGAGCACTTTGTCCTCCCTGCTGACGAGCTTGACCTGCATCCCTTCTTTTAAGCGCATCGGGGCGCGGCCGAATTCGACCAGGTTAGATAGGCCGGCGTCAGCGTCGTAAGACTCGATCCGGACGACTTCAATCTTCGCCTCCGCCAGTTTGCGGCGGGCCTCATCGACGGGCTGCCCAACCACATCGCTGTGCGCCAGGCGGCGCGGCGCGGCCTCCTTTCGCCCCCTCTTCGTCACTGCATCGAGGATGAGCGAGCCGCCCGATCTGACTTTCGTCACCCCCTCCCTCGTCGCGCCGAGGAAATCCGTCGTCTTCACGGTTTCCACTCCGCCGCGCACGCTTTTGCTCTTGATCCGGTTGTTCGCGATGACCACCTCATTGTCGCTCACCCTCGCGCGCGGAGCGCTCTGCTTACCGAAGAAGCTAGGCAGCGCGGCGCAGCAGACCCGCTCGACCGCCTTTTTGACCAAAGGCAGGATCGGGACCAGTGAGAGCCAATACTCGACCGTCGGGAAGCTCTTGACGTATTTGCGCAGAGAGAAGTTGCAGACCTTCTCCACCTGGCGGTTCCTGATGCTGATGACGGCCAGGTAGATTTTGTCGCCCGAGTCGCACGTCGGGCAGTTGACCAGGAAGTGATCGCAGAGGCAATCCTTGAGGTACTGAAGCAGCCCGCCCGCCAGGTCAAAGAATGCGTTTAAGACCGCCGTCCGGTAGTCAACCAGCTCCTTCATCGCGAGCTGCCGCCTGGGGTCGAGCAGCTCGGCCGGGATCGAGCTCACCGTGTTGCTCGCAAAATTAAGGACGTAGACGCGCTCATTGTTCGGCGCGACGGCGATCGAGAGCGGCGAGATTTGCGCCGGGAAGCGAAAGTTCGGCTCGACCGCATCATCGACATTGAGGACGGCCAGCCGGTAGCTCTCTTCGTAGGCGACCACCATTCTCCTGGTCGCCTGGTTGAAAGCGAGGCGGATGTCGGTGTTCCCCTCGCCGAGGTCACGCTGACCGGGCGCGCGCCCGGCCTCGAGATCGAAGACCAGGAGCTGCTTCGTGGTCAACCCTGCCGGCGGGTTGATGACGGCGTAGAGCTTGGTCGGCTGCGTGCCCCTGAAGCCGAGGGCGATGTCATCCTGACCCGGCGCCGGTTGGTTGTTGACGCGCAGTTCGATGGCCGGCGGGCTGTTGGCCGGCGACCTGAGGTTGATCCGCACGATCCGGTCGTAGAGGTCCGGGGCGACGTTAGGCACGTTGGCGGTGGCGAAAGCCGCCGCCGTCAGGTCGGAGATGACCAGATGACCCGAGGCATTGAAGGGCACGAGCGGCACCGGCGTCGGGTTGACGTTCTGCGGGTTGATCTCGTAAATCCCCTTACCCCTGCCGATAGCGTAGACATTGTTGTTCACGGACGGCGCCGTGCCGAGCCTCACCAGCTGCACGTCGCAGACGACCGGCGGCCTGCGCCAGACGTGATTCAACCCGATGACATCGGCGACAGCGAACGCGCTGTCTCTGTTGTTCAGCGTGGCGACCGCGTACAGCTCCCGCCCGTCCTTTGAGAAGGCCACGTCCTGCACATCGCCCGCGCTCCCGCTGGGGAATTCCAGCTCCGCGGCCATCTCATTTTGTCGCAGGTCGTAAACCGCGATCTTGTTGCTCCTCCCCCCGACCGCATAAGCGAGACGTCCATTCGGCGCGATGCGCAGCCGCTGCTGCTCACCTTTGCCGAAGATGGTTACGATGTCCTGGTCGGGGAAGGGGTATCTCCCCGGCAACGGCCTCGCCCCGTCGAACATCGCGCAGAAGGTGTGGCTTTGCAGCCTGGCGCGCAGCCGATCATAGAACTGCCGCAGGATCTTGTCCTCCTCACGCGAGAGAAAGACGAAACTGCCGTTGGTCGGATTGATCAGTTGGACGATGAGATTGAGGAAGGTCGTCAAACGCTGGCGCGCCGGGCCGACCGGGCGCTTCGCTTCATCTGTCCCGACGGTGAATTCGTCTCGGAAGAAGTCGCTCAGACTCTGAATGCAGTCATTGATGAAGTCCGCGAGCAGCGTACCCTCAAAGAGCGACTGCAGGTCATTCTTCGGCGGCGTGTAGCGCTCGACACGGAAGCGGTGCCGGTTCTGCTTGTCCAATTCTACGAACAGCGCCAGCTCACCGTCGGTCAAGCCCGTCGGCGGCGAGGCGAGTGGCGAAGTCAGCGGCGATCCCAGGTCGGCGGCGACGAGCGCTGGCAGATCCAGGCGCTCGTCCCGGTCGAGGGTGACGTCGTTGCCCTCGCAGTCAATCGCGTAGCCCTGGCGCACGGTGACGTGGCGGCGCGGCTGGCCCTGTGGGTCAGGGCCGCAGTTGACCTGCAGGCCGCAGACGATGCCCCAGCCGTGGAGGTGCTTGTTGTGATGGCGCAGGTCGCGCGCCGCGCAGAGACGATCGAGAGCCTCTTGCACCGTCTCGGCGCCCGGCAGCTTGCAGTTCTGGTTATCGAAGCAGACGTCCTCGGCGCAGATCTCGGTCAGCGTCGGGAAGCGCTCTCGACAATCTTCTTTGACCTGAATGGCGCCGCCCGCCGCGGCGATCAATGCCAGGCGGCAGTAGTAGTGCTTGACGCCGACGGGCAACTGCGCCTGCGGGTTTATGTTGGGGACCTCGAAAGGCGGCCATTCGATCTCACCCGTGGCGGCTCGCGCCGGGATCAGCCAATAGTCGCCCGCGCGATAGCTGCCGGCGGAGAATCGAACCTGAATGCCGTCCTCCAGATCAACCCAGTCCGCCAGCGCCATGGGCACGCCGTCGGCGTTGGCGTTGGCGCCTCCCTGATCCCAGCGCCGCAGCTTCAGCCCCGGCGGGCTGGCCTTGGCGGGGGCCGAAGTGTTCAGCGTGATCTCGCGCGTGGCCGGGTCCAGGTGATCAATCCGCATGAGCGGGAGCGGGGCACGATTGAGCGCTGCTTCTTCGGTCACCAGCTCCACCCAATCGCCGGCATGGAAGCCCAAAACTTCGTCCTTGCCGATGTCGGAGACGGTCAGGACGCTGCCATTGACTTTCTCCACCAGGGTCTCGACCGTGGCGTTGTCGCGCGACCACTTGAAGGTCGCAACGCTGCGCTCGCCGCCCTGGCTCACCTCGACGCGGTAGAGCTGATTCTCCAGCCGCAGGTAGCCGGCCTTGGGCGGCAAGAGGCACGGATCTTTCGGGTCGTCGGCCTTTCTGGTCTGCGCCGTCATTCTTCCCGTGCCGGCGGCGACGCGCTGAAGGTACTCGGGGAGCGGGGTCTGGCACGTCACGTTGCCGTTGTCGGTCGTCACGCGCAGCAGCCTGACCTGCCACACGGTTTGCAAGCGCGCCGCAGTGTCCGGCCCGCCCAGCGCCTTTTCGCGGATCAACGGGTCATCGAGCGCAGTGATTTCGCGCTGCCAGGCATCCAGGTAGACGAGATAAATCCCGTCCGCCAGATTGAGCCGCCGCCCACCCGGCGGGCTTGAGAGCGGAGAGGCGGGCGGGCTGGCAAACGGCGCGGCGAACTCCGGGTTGGGGAAGGAGGGCTGATTTGTATAGGCCGTCTGTTGATCCAGCTCACAGAGCAAGCCGCCCGCGTAGATCCGCCCGGCCGTGATCAGCAGATCCTGGCCGTTGGACGTGATCTTGAACCCGTCACCCGCTTTGGGCACGCCGCAGAGGCCGATCACATCTCGAGCCTCGGTCTCGGTCCGATACAACTGGATGTCCAGCTGCTCGTTCCAGTCAGCGTCCAGTTGCACGCGCCCCTGCTGCATGAGCACGCCGCGATAATGTTTCTTGCGGTCGAACGTCTTACGGCTGTAATCGCCGGGCATGGCTATCCTCCTGCGGAAAAATCAAAGGGCCAAAGTGTGGTGCCGACTATTAAGGTCAAGATCAACTGGCTTCAAAAATCCCGGCCTCCAAACCGAAGCGCAGAAACTCATCGAGCCGCGCGCGCAGGTTGGCAACGCGTTGCGGCTGGAATAGATCGTGAAAGGCGCCGATCTCGGCTTCGTCGTCAGCGCCGCGTTTGATCTTGTTGCTGCAATGCACACCGAGCTGGCCGTAGCCCGGATCGCCGTAACGCAGCGAGGTGAACAGCGGACGCACCCGCGCCGCGTCTGCCGACGTCTCGGGCTGGCATTCGAACTGGCGCGGCAGAAGCGAGCCGGGCGGCACGTAGCAAAACCGGACACACCCCTGTTGCAGCATTTCGGCGCGCACAGGCGCCGGCGCATCGGGCGTGGGGCTGGCAAAGAAGATCGTATTCGACGCCAGCTCCATCGTCAGCGTGTCGACTCTCCCGATGATCGTGCTGTCGACGGCGACGAGCGGCGCGCCCGGCTGCTGCGCGCTGATCCCCGCGTAGGCCACAGCCGTCTCCGCGCCCGCATCCACGATGCTGCCGGTCAGGCAGACGTGAGCGCCATCCGCCGCTCTAATCGCGCCGAGGATGCAACGGTCAATTTCGATGCGCAGGTTCGGCGCGTGCGCGACGATCGCGGACACCGCAGGGCGCGCAGGCACACCTTTGCTCTTGATCCCCAAGCTGGGACCGGGCGGGAACGTGCAATGACTCAACCGCAACGCGCGCAGTTTGTTGTCGCCCGCAGGCGCGTGCAGACCGCCGCCGCTGATGAGCAAGCCGTTCAATGCGAGTTCAGCGCCCTCACCGCCGGTGATCTGCAAATCTCCGTCGAGTATGATCACGGGCCTGTGTTCATCGACCGCGCGCAACGTGATCCGCTTTCCTGCCGGGACACCCGGGATCCCGGATAAGAGGTGATAATCGCTCGCGGCGACATCGGCCGGCTTTTCAATCTCGACCACACCGCCATCAAGCTGCGGATTGTTCGTCAATTCAGCGATCAGTGCGTTCAACGCCGCCTGAATCGTCGGCCTATCCGTGGGCACTTTGATTAACTTCTCGACGCCGCCGGAACTGACCTCGCGCTCGTATTCGCCGCCGCCCATCTCGGCGCTGAAGCCGTAGTGATAGGTCACGTGCACGCTGAGCGGCGGATCGCTCGGCGGGGAGGCGAGCGGAAAGGCGATCCGCCCGAGCACGGGGTCAATGGCGATCCTGTCTTGCGGCGTGTGCGCCCAGATGATATTGCCGCCGCCGTCCGCCACATCGCTCAGATCGCAGACGCGAATATTTTTGCTCGGGACTTCGACTCCGTTGCGATAAATCAGAATGCTTTGACCCGCGCCATAAGAAGATTCCAGGCGCCGGTCCAGCACGCGGCGGCCGAGCGGTGACGGGACATTAATGGGCTCGGCCAGGTGCGTGATCTCCTCTTCGACTTCGGGGTTGTGGTAAAGCTGCGTCTCTTTGCCGAGCGCGTCGAAGAGGTAACGCCGATCATCGAGCTTGTAGGCCGGCGACGCCGTCACCGAAAAGCTGCCGAGCCTCCAGAGGAAGACGCCGATGTTAGGGATGTTATATTTGCCACGTCGGCTCTCAATGCTCCGCACGTCGGCGGTGCGCGCCGTGCGGTCGAACGGGGTGTTGAGGTAATCGAGCCGCGGTGAATGGCGCAGATCGGCGAACGCCAGATTGTCGGGTCGCAGGTGGTTGAGGTACTGCGTCGTGGCGAGGAGTTGAAAATACTCGACGACGCTCGCGTCCCACCCGGTGACATCGCGCGCCAACTGCTCGAGCGCCGCTGCCGTGCCTTTGCGCCGCCGCAGCGCGATCGTGTTGGCCACGAGCGCGCGCTGGCTGAAACGCGCGCCACGGAATTCGACAAGGGAGCGCGCGCCGACCAGGTCGCCGATGTAAGGCACGACCCACTCGGCGCACGTCTCGATGAATTGATCGTCGTAAGCTCCGGCCAGGTCCTCTTCCAGCACGGCCACCTGTTCGGCGATGACCGCGAGCAAGGCTTTGAGCGGCCCGCGCTGCTGTTTATCCTGCAACTCTTCGAGCCGTTTGAACTGCGGCCCGGTCAGCGGGGAGCCGGTGTTGAAGAGCCCTTGCAGTTCCTCCAATTCGGCGCGCTCGGCCGCGCTCAGCGCGTCCTCTCGCCGCCCGGCCAGCTCGGTATCGCGCAGCCGGTAGACCGCCGGCAGCAATTGGTAGAGCCTTTCCAGATCAAAACTCATGGCGTGGCCTCCAACTCCAGCGGGCGTGGGTCGAGCGTGAGCAGCTCGGCGGCGAAGAGTTTGTCGCCGCTCAGTTCCGGGCGCGCCGCGGCCAGGCGCGCCTCAATGCCCGGCGTCTGGTCCGAGCGGTAGAATCCCCTGACCGTGACCGAGACCACACCGCGCGTGTTTTGAATGAGGCCGATGACTTCGCTCTGATGGACCGGCTGGCCGAAGTCGCGGGCGTCGAATGAAAATTGCTCGCGCAAACGCGCCTCGACCTCGGCGCGAACTTTGTCCGGCAGGTAATCGGGCGCGATTTGAATCGCCGCCGCGAGCCGGAAGAAGCGCGGCTCAAAACTCTCGGCCAGCAGCGACACGTTGGGATCGCCGAACTGGCGCAGCGCCGCGAGCAGATTCTTGTAAGTCTCGCTCTCTTTCGCCACCGCCGCGCCGCGCACGCCGGCCACCGTGAGCAGCACGCCGCGCCGCTCGCCGTTCCACGACCAGGTGGCGAGCGCCTTGGCGATGCCTAGAAACGCGCGGGCGAAATCTTCGTAATCTTGCAGCGAGACGACGCGACCGAGCGTGAGCACGGTCAAGGGGGCGCTGCGCCGCGCTTCGGCCAATTGCTCGCGGTCTTGCGCCCCACCCGCCGCCAGAGGATTGGTCACGCCCTTGACGCCGAGCGGTCTGGTCATCAACTGCGAGAGCCTGTGCTCTTTGACCATTCCCGACAGTCCGACGCCCCGGCGGTATTTCGCCTTCACGTTCTCCTGCCCTGTGGGAAGGCGCGCGCCGGTCTGGCCGTCGCCGAAGATCACTGTCGTCCGGCCCTCGTCGTCAGCGCGCGTCATGTAGATCCGCTCCTCAGGGCCGTGGCCGAAGAGATCAGGGACTTCGCGCCAGAGCAGGTCGTTGACGCGCACTTCGAGCGTGGTCTGACCCCCGGTGGGCGTCACGGCGCTCGTCTGGGTGAGCGGCGGCTGGCGCAGCGTAAAGCGTTGGAAGGCTTGGGTCGCGTCGCCGCCGCCGAGCGTCTCCTGCACCGTCTCGCCGTGGGTTGAGCGCGCGACGTTGGCGTTGATCGTGACAGTCCGGCGCACATAGCGATTGACGAGCGCGGTCGCGAAGACCAGGACGGTGAAGCCCTCTTCAAGGGTCACCTCTTTGATCGTCAACAGCTCGCTGACCGTCACGCCCTTGAGGTCGTCGCGCTCGCCGGTGAGGATGACCTTTTGACCTTTCTTCAAGCCGAGGTAGGCGCGGTCGAGCGTCATGAGGTTGCCCTGCACCACGTCGAGGATCGGCGCCTCAGCCAGCGCTAAGGCTTCGCTCTGGACATAGGCGGTGGTCGTACGTAGCTTGAAGGCGCTGTCGAATGGCTCGGGCTCCTCCACTCTGAGCCGCGAGACTTTGGCGCTGATGGCATAAGCGCTGCGCGAGACCTCGGCGTGATCCTTGATCTTGAACGTTTCGAGGCGCGTCGCCCCACCCCCGGCGGGCGCAGAAAGCGCCAGCCAGCTCTCTTTGGTAATGCCCGGATAATTGCTGTCGAGATCAACAGTGCGCAGATTGCCGCTGGTTTCTGAATCCTGCTCCAGTATGCGGCCCTCCCAGGTGGGCGGGAGAATTGTGGAAATTAGAGACGCATTGCTCGTCACGCCCGAAATCCCGATGCTCGGAGTCGGTGCTCTCGAGGCGGCGAGAAGGGTCACGGACGGTCTGTCCTCTTGACCGGCGAGCAGGGCTGCGGTCAGCAAATCATAGTTTGGCGCATTATAGCCGAAGATCGCGGCGCGCTGGCGGAAGGCGAAGGCGCCCGTGCCGTTAAAGAACTTCACGCTCCTTGCCAGCCTGTTGATGCCGGCCGCGAGCGACGCCGTCGGCCACTTCTGCATGATGGCCAGCGCCGCGAGGTCCTCTTCAGTCCATCGCCTGGCGATGATCGCCCGGACCGTAGTTTCATTGAGCGCGGTCTGCGCTGCGAAGTCTGCCGGCCGACCCGGCGGGAGTCCGCCGGGCCGCTGGTAAGAGGCCGGCGAGAGCCCCGGGTTTTCGAAATCCACCTGCGTGGTCTGGGCCGCGTCATCAATTTTGACTTCAAGGACCGTCCGCACCTGGCGCCCATCCGCTGCATCAATCAGCAGCTTGTCCCCAGGCTTCAAGTTGATCGCCGTGCCCTGGAAAACTACGCTGCCCATATCTTTTAATACCTTCTGCGGCTGCTGGAGGCGCGGCTGGAGCGCATTCCACTCGACGCGCGCTTCAATCGCTTCGACCGTCTCGAAGATCTGCGCCTGCTCGCCGGGGCCGGGCACGCTCTGCACCTTGACGCCCACGTCAATCGTGATCGGCGGCGGCGCTTCGGGCACTCCCTGCGCGATGTTGCTCAGATTGATGGCCTGGCCGAAGGCGCCGGGCGCATCTTCGAGCGTGAAGGCCAGGTGCGTGCCGGCCGCCACGCCGGGCCGCAGCTCGTAGCCGATCAAACGCGCGAGCTCTAAGACTGACATCCGCTCGGTGGCCGTGCGCAGGTAGTTCTCATGCGCCACCCGCTCCTGATAAAACGTGAGCACGTCGGCGACCGTCGCCCAGGCGTCGAGCAGCGCGATCGAGAAATCATCGTCGGCGCGCGTGTTCAAGCCCCGCAGCGCGGCTTCGTGAGAAGCCGACAGCCGCTCGAGCATCGTCTCTTTGAACTGCGCGTGCACACCGATGCGATAGGCGATCGCCGACAATCCCGGCCGGTTGAAGACACGCGCGGGCGTCTCGGCTGAAATGCCTTCGCAGCAGCCGCAATCGTTCAGGTTGCGCAGAGTTGGGTCGAGTGAAATACTCATCGTCCGCCTCTTATCTCGAATGTCATGACGCCGCGCTCAGGAAAATCGGGGTCGTTATCGAGCCGCGCGATCTCCAGCCGCGCCATCTCGAGCCTCCCCGCGTTCAGCGCGGCGTCACTCTCGATGCCTTGCCGTTGTAACCTCGTGATGACCACGGAATCCACGCCCGCGACTGCTTGCGCGGCGGCGTAGAGCTGGCTGAGAAAGACCGGCTGGCCGAAGGTGAAGTTGTCCGGATGAAACAAGCCACGCCGCCCATCGGGCAGGGCGCGGTTGCTGAAGACTTCAATCAGCGCGGCTTTGACGTCGCTCGCGAAGTAGCTCCGCTTGACGCAGACGGTCATCGCGAGATCCAGCGAGACGAAGCGCGCGTCGTCCACCTCCAGATCGTGGCCCGCCATGCGGAAGCGCTCCAGACAGCGGCGGATATCCCTTTCAAATTCGACGTCCACACCCCGGCCGCCAAGCCGGTCGGCGGATAAAAAGACCGTGCGCCAACTGCCCGTCCAGCGGAAGGTAGCGGCGGCGCGCTGGACACCCACGCGGCAGCGCAGCGCGGCGGCAGCGTAATCCTCAGCGGTGACGGCTCGCTCTTGCGTGCGGAATGCACTCGGCGCGGCCGCGCGCGCCTGCTCGATAGTCTCGGCGTCAACGCCGCCTTGTGCGGGCAGCGGGTTAGACACCCCGGCGATGACCTCATCGGTGATGCCCACGTCGTTGCTCACGAGGTGCGCCAGCGACTCCGCCCCGACATTGCCACGCGCCCCGTTGCCGATGCGGTAGCGCGCCAGGAATCGCTCGTCGGCGTCGGGGCGCGAGCCGAAACGCCCGTCGCCGAAACGCAGATAAGCGGTGCCGTCCGTCTCGACCTCGACCACGAAATTCTCGTCGCCGGCGCGGCTGTTGAGCAGATCACGCTGAGGCGTCCAGGTCCTCATCACTTTCAGCTCATTGAAAGTCTTCGCCGGCGACGGGCCGAAGGATTTGAGCGTAATCCTGGGGCGCGGCTCGCGCACGGGTGGGCGCATCGCGGCGCTCGCCGATGCGGGCGGCTGATTCGCAGGGTAAGGCGCGGCCTGGGTCAGCGGCGCGCGCGCGAGTCGCGGACGGTAGCGTGGCGGCGCCAGCTCCGTGCGACGTCCGACGCAATGGCTGCCGCGCCGCGCCGCCGCGCAATCGTCAATTTCAAACGAAACACGAGTGGCGAGCGCGGGATTGGAGCGCGGCACGAAATCGGGCGCGAGCGAGCTCGGGATGGTGTAAGGGTTGCGCGTCTTGTCTTGAGGCTCGTCCGCGACGGTCAGGCCGTGATCGGCGAGCGCGATGTTACCCCACGCGACGCTCACGTCCCCGAAGTAAGCCGTCCCGCTGCGCGCCGAGATGCAGAGCGGGAACGGCAGCGCATCCTCCGCGTGCCATCTGATCTCGGTCACCGGCAGGCCGCGCGGCGGAGAGCTGAGCGGCGACGCGACCGCGCCGTGGAGCGGATCGTGGCTCAGCTTGACGTCGGTCAAACGCACCGCGTGACGATGTTTCGGGTCAGCGTCCTCCGGCTCGCCCGTTTGCGGGCCGCGCACTTCGGCCAGGATGAGCACGTCACCCGGTTTCAAGTTCGGGAAATGGTCGAGCAGCGTGGCTCGTGTCGCCCCCTTCGGCAAGCAACACTCTTGTGCGTCCCACGTATAGAAACGCATCTGGTTGTGCGCCGCATAGAGCGTCAGGTCGTGCATCAACTCGAACACTTCGGGGCGCGCCGCGATCGCCTGGTCATAATCCGGCGAGCCAGGCGCGATGAACGGCTGATTGTCTCTCACGCGCGTCCACACTTGCGCGGGGCGGTCGTCATGCGCTTGCTTGAGCGCCTTGCCATCGACGCCCTCGGCCGCACGCACCCGCACCCAGACGCGCGCGTTCGAGCCGTCGCTTATCAAGTAATCAACCAGCCGCGCATGCCGCCGCACCGAAGCGCGGCGCCGCGCCGTGCCGATGTAGCTTTCGGTCGCAACCGCATCCTGTTGGTAGCTCAGATAATCACCGACGTAGGCCAGCAACTCGACCAGCGCGACGCCCTGGTCCGCCGGGTTGCGCTCTTTCCAGGCGGGCAGAAGCTGAGCCAGGCGGTCGAAGATCAACCGGCGGAAGCTGGCGTAATCTTTGGCCAGATAGTCGATTTCCGGCTGCGGCAGCGTCGCGGGTGGGCAAACCTGCGAGGGCCGGCAATCGAAATCGCTCTGACAAGCGACTTTGAAAGAGAAGTCGACGGCGGAGAGGATGGGATCAAATCCGGCAGGCGGATTGTCATGCTCCTCCGGGTCCACCAGGCGCAGAGTGTAAGTCGAAAAATCACCCGGCTCGGTCACGCGCACGACGAGCACGTTTGTGGATAGCGGCTTTGGCGGCGAGCCGGGCGGCGAGGCGAGGCCGCCCGTTTCGACGCCGATGATTTTAATGTCGCGGATGCGCTCGCCGCCCTCGATGCGCACGTTTCGTGCAGTCAACGCGCCGGGCGCGAGCGCATGAAGAAAGTGAACGTGCAGCGTCCGCTGGCGCAGCTCGAAAGGATCGGCCGGGTTGTCCACAACCTCCAGAAAATCAATGCCGTTGAAGGCGGATTTCTCGACGAGATTGCGGCGGCGTTCATCGCAACAGAAGTAGATCATGGCCGACTCCCTCCCTGCACGAATTGCGCCACCTGTGGCTGCTGCGTGCGCCGCACGGTGTACTGCACGACGACGCGCAGCGTCGCGTCTTCGCTCTCGACTTCGACGGCATCGACCTGGATCAGATCGCCGAGCCACTGCTGCAGCGCGCCCTGCACTAAGAATTGCGTGGCCGCGGCGAGTTCATCGCTGTTCGGAGCGAAGACTAGCTGCTGGAGCCCGCTGCCGAAATCGGGGCGGTTGACGCGCTCGCCTGGCGCGGTGAAGAGCACCTGCTCGATCAAATCGCGGATGTGGCTCTCGTCATCGGTCTCAGCCGTCCGGCCGCGCCCGTCGAAATGTAATGGGAAATCAAGGTTCATCGCTGGCCTCGCCTCACATCCCGGTGACTCGCGTTTGCGTGACCGTGATGAGCAATGGCGTGCCTGTCGGCACGCAGATCGCCTGGCTGTCGAGCAACAGTAACGGCAGTCCATTGGAAGTGACACGCGTCGCGGCGGTGACGAACTGCGCCGTCACGCACGGGCCGTTCGCGGCGGGCGGCGGCGGGAGCGTGCAGCCGGCGACGACGTACGGCGTCGGCAGCGTCACAGTTGGCATCCCGCCCAGGAGCACGCGCGGGTTGGGCGCCGTGGGTTGTGCTTGCCCGGCGTGCGAACAGAGCACCGTCGCGCCAAGATGAAGTAAAAAGCCAGGCATCGTCTGCCTCCGTTGCTGGCGATCAAATGACCACCAGCGCGCCGTTATTGATGGTCACCGACGGGCCGACCATGACCAGTGACGCGCCTTTCCCATTTTGAATGTAAATCCCGGTATCGTTGACGATGATGGTCGCGCCCGTTGTGCTCTTGAGCATAATGCCGCCGGTCGGCCCCGGCAGGTCACTGATGACGATGGTGTTTTGCAGCGTCGTTTGCAGGACGATGTTCGGGCTCGCGGGGTTGCCCGCCAGGGCCAGTGCCGGCACCTCCGCCGCCGAGCCGAACCAGCAGCCGCTCCAGATGGGGTAGTCGGGATTGCCCTGCTCAAATTCGACCCATACTCCCGCGCCAATTTGGGGAATCATGTAGGCGCCCATTTGTTTCCCGCTGATCGGGAAACAGGGCATCGCCCAACTGGAGGGGGGCAGGCCTGTGACGTCGGGCACCTGGACCAGGAGCCGCCCGATCTGCATCGGGTCCACGTTGTTGAGGACCATGCCGCGATATTTACCGTAATACTTTTGCCCGTTGCTCATTTGCTCATACCGGAACTCTGGGAGTAATCGAGACCAGCCCGTTTCTCGTCAGCTCGAAACTCTGCTTGAATTCTCCTTGCTTGATCGTGCTCGTGACGCGTTTGACAAAGTAAAGACCGTCAAAGGCCAGGC
>Ga0209382_10007484_pt1 | contig 13884 bp, 13 predicted proteins | sample SoiMetdeltSBSDD5_FD_187599 | JGI IMG/M metagenome (GOLD analysis project Ga0209382, IMG submission 187599) | Bulk soil microbial communities from a Populus tree surrounding site in Tennessee, USA - Soil MetaG P. deltoides SBSDD5 (SPAdes) (version 2) | ecosystem: Environmental > Terrestrial >... | reverse complement strand
CGCGAGCTCGGCGATCTCGTCGCCGAGCCGCTCCACCTCGGCGATGTTTGGATGAGTCGGGACGACGCTCGGACCCTCGATGTTCATCGGCGCCTCTCCTTGCGCCGACTTTAACCCGCGATTTTCGCAGCCTCTGGGAGCCACCAGGAGGCGCGATCACACGCCGGAACAAATTTTTTCGAATGGCGGTCGTCCGCGCCGACGGTAGCGGCGACACGCGAAGCTGGAGAGCTGTTCGCAATCGATTGCGCACAACGCAGAGCGCGCAGTAAAACGCCTGTCAAGAGTCGAAAATCAGATACATGCTTCGTGACACACGCGCTTCGTGACAGATCCGCTTCGCGACAGATGCGCTTCGCGAAGCACACGCGCCGCGCGGCGCGCCCCGCGCCCTCACCCCGCCGTATACCCTCCGTCGACCGGCAGCGACACGCCGGTCACGAAGCTCGCCTCGTCGCTGGCGAGATACAGAATGGCCGAGGCAACCTCGTCGGCCTGGCCGAAGCGCTGCAGTGGATACTTCAGCAGCACCGCCTCGCGGAACGTGGGGTCATCGAGCAGCGCGCGCGTCATGGGCGTTTCGATCATGCCGGGGCACACACAGTTGACGCGCACCCCGGGCGCCCACTGCATCGCCATCTGCCGCGTGAGATTCACGACCGCGCCCTTCGATGCCGCATAGGCGGGGGAGAGCGAGCCGCCGACCATGCCATACACCGACGACAGATTCACGATGGCGCCTTTGCCGCTGGCGCTGAGCGCGGGGAGCGCGGCGCGCGACGGAAAGTACGTGCCGGTGAGGTTGGTGTCGACCACGCGATCCCACTCGGCGGGCGCCGGCGCGCGGTCGCGGCCCTCGGGGCGGACGCCGGCGGAGTTCACCAGTGTGGTGAGGACGGTGAAGCGCGAGACGACCTGATCGACCATGCGCTCGCACGCCGCCGCGTCGGTCACGTCGGTCTCGATCGCGAAGGCCTCGCCGCCCGCGGCACTGATGACGCGCGCCGTCTCTTTCGCGCGCTCGCCTATGCGGTCGACGCAGGCCACCTTCGCACCCTCGGCGGCGAACCGCTTCGCCGTGGCGGCGCCGATGCCGGAGCCCGCGCCCGTGATCAGCGCCACCTTGCCTCTCACCCTGCCTGCCATGACTTTGCTCGCCGCGGAGGATACAATCGGGCCCTCGACAACGCCAGAGGGGGCCGTCATGGATTTCGAGTACTCGAAGAAGACGAAGATGTACTTGGAGCAGATCACCGACTTCATGACCAAGTACATCTACCCCAATGAGCACGTCTTCCACGAGCAGCTCGACTCCGGTCCGACGCGCTGGCGGATTCCCCCCATCATGGAAGAGCTCAAGGACAAGGCGCGTGAGCGTGGCCTCTGGAATCTGTTTCTGCCCGAGAGCCAGCGCGGCGCCGGGCTCACCAATCTCGAATATGCTCCCCTCTGCGAGCTGATGGGCCGCTCGCATATCGCGCCCGAGGTCTTCAACTGCTCCGCGCCGGACACCGGAAACATGGAAGTCTTCGAGCGGTACGGCACCGAGGAGCACAAGAAGCAGTGGCTGCAGCCGCTGCTCGAAGGCAAGATCCGCTCGGCCTTCGCGATGACCGAGCCGAAGGTCGCGTCGTCGGATGCGACGAACATCGAGTCGTCCATCGTGCGCGACGGCAGCGATTACGTCATCAACGGCCACAAGTGGTGGACGTCGGGCATCGGCGATCCGCGCTGCAAGGTCCTCATCTTCATGGGCAAGACGGACCCCAAGAACCCCGACAAGTACAAGCAGCAGTCGATGATCGTCGTGCCGCGCGACACGCCCGGCATCACCGTGAAGCGAATGCTGACGGTCTTCGGCTACGACGATGCGCCCCACGGTCACGGCGAAGTCCTGTTCGAAAACGTGCGCGTGCCCGCGTCGAATCTGCTGCTGGGCGAAGGTCGGGGGTTCGAGATCGCGCAGGGGCGCCTCGGGCCCGGCCGCATCCATCACTGCATGCGGCAGATCGGCGTGGCCGAGCGCGGGCTCGAGCTGATGTGCAAACGCTCGATGAGCCGGGTCGCCTTCGGCAAGCGCATCGCCGACCACGACGTCACGCTCGAGCGCATCGCGGAAGCCCGGATCAAGATCGACCAGGCGCGGCTGCTCGTTCTCCACGCCGCGTACATGATGGATACCGTCGGCAACAAGGCGGCCAAGCAGGCGATCGCGGAGATCAAGGTCGCGGTGCCGAACATGACGGGCCAGGTCATCGACTGGGCCATGCAGGTGCACGGCGGCGGCGGCGTGAGCCAGGAGTTCCCGCTGGCATTCATGTGGGCGCACTCGCGTACGCTGCGCTTCGCCGACGGGCCCGACGAGGTGCACCGTCGCCAGATCGGCCGCCTCGAGCTGCGTAAGCATTCCTGAGCGGAGCCGTGATGATTGCGGGGCGCTGCGTCGCGGCCGCGCTGATGGTCGTCGTCGGCGCCGGCTGCTCGACCGCGCCGCGCATGCCGGCGCCCACCCCGCGCGCGACCAGGGCGCCACACACATTGGTGCTGTACGGCATCCTGAATCGGGAGGTTCGGCTCGCGCATCTGGGCGACACCGCCGGCCCGACCGACGCCGCCAGCATCGTCAGCGCCGGGCGGCCGATCGGCAACATCCAACCGCTGCCCGCGGTGTTCTCGAAGCGGCACCAGAACGCCCTCGTGGAGGCGGAACGGCTCTACGCCCGGCAGGATTACGTGATGGCGCTCGCCACGCTGGAGCCGGTGTACCGTGACGAGCCCGATAATCCATTCGTGCTCGAAGCCTATGGGCGCGCGCTCTATCGTCAGCGCGAGCGCGAGCGCGCGTTCGTCGCGTATCGCAAGCTGATCGACCTGCTCGATGCCGAGTGGGCTTCCGACGCGCCCAACGTCGTGACCATCGATCTCTGGTTCGTTGACGCCTACTGGAAGGTGGGGACGCTGCACATGGACCGGTCGGAGTGGGAGCGGGCGGCCTTCGAGATCAGCCGCGCGCTCGCCGGCGGCTTCAACTGGGAGCCGATCGCGGTGGACCAGGCGCTCTCGTATCTGGCCAAGGCGTATGCCGAGATGGACCGGCGCGACATCTCGAGGTACTACGCGGAGCGCGCGCTCGAGCGCAATCCGCGCAACACGTTCGTAAAGCGCTACCTCGACCCGCTGTCGCGGTAATGAAAAGGAGACGCAGATCATGCCACGGATGACCGGCGGTGAAGCGCTCGCCCGACAGCTGGTTCGTGAAGGCGTGAAGGTCGTGTTCGGCCTGCCGGGAGTCCAGCTCTACGGCGCGCTCGCGGGACTGCGCGACGAGCAGGTGCGATTCATCACGACCCGCCACGAGCAGGCCACGACCTACATGGCCGACGGCTACGCGCGGGCGGGGGGAGAGGGCGGATTCGGCACGGCGTTGGTCGTTCCCGGGCCGGGCCTGCTGAACGCCGCGGCCGGGCTCTCCACCGCGTATTCGGCGTCGTCACCCGTGCTGATGTTGTGCGGCCAGGTCCCCAAGCGCTACATCGGCCGCGACGTCGGCGTGCTGCACGAGGTCAACGACCAGATGGAAGCGATCAAGCCCGTCACGAAGTGGCGGCGCCGCGTGCTGGAGGTCTCGGACGTTCCGGGCGCGGTGCGCGCGGCCATCCGACAGCTCAAGAGCGGGCGTCCGCGCCCGGTGCATCTTGAGTTCCCGCCCGACGTGCTCGAGGAGGAAGGCGACGCGGCGCTGCTGCCGCCGGCCGAGAGCGACCGCGTGGCGGCTGCCGAGGCCCTCATCGTCCGCGCCGCCGAGATGCTGCTCGCCGCGCACCGTCCGGTCATCTACGCCGGCGGCGGTGCCGTGACCAGCAACGCGCACGAGGCACTGGTGGCGGTCGCCGAGCATCTGCAGGCCGGCATCGCGACGACCGCCGAGGGCAAGGGGGTCGTGAGCGACGCCAACGACCTCTCGCTCGGCGCCGGGCTCTGGCCGAAGAATCCGCTGCGGCGCTGGCTCGACGCGGCGGACCTCATCCTCGTCGTCGGCTCCCGGCTGCAGGTCGCGGGGTTCCAGCCGACCCAGCAGGTGATCCAGATCGATGTCGATCCCGACGAGATCGGCCGCAGCCACGGGCTGACGTTCGGCCTGGTGGGCGACGCGCGGCTCACGCTCGAGCGGCTGCTCGAGCGGCTGCGCGCGCTGGCGCCGCGACTGTCCCGCAAGGCCGAGCGCGAGGCGCTGCGCGCGGAGATGGCGGCGCTCGACGCGACGGAGCCCAACACGCCGATTCTTCGATCGCTGCGGGCGGGAACGCCCGAGGACGCGATCGTGATCGCGGGCATGACGCAGATCGGCTACTACTCGCGGCCCTTCTGGCCTGTCTTCCGGCCGCGCACCTACATCAATTCCTCGTACTCGGGCAACCTGGGCTTCGAGTACCCGACCGCGCTCGGCGCCAAGGTCGCGCAGCCCGACCGGGCGGTGATCGCCATCTGCGGCGATGGCGGCTTCATGTACAACGCCCAGGAGATGTCGACGGCGGTGAAGTACGGCATCAACGTCGTTGCCGTCGTCTTCAACGACAACGCCTACGGCAATGTCGCGCGCGATCTGGACGAGGCGTGGGGCGGCGCGTGGGAGGCGGACTTCCGCAATCCCGACTTCATGACGCTGGCGGAGGCCTACGGCGTGGCGGGCATCCGCGTCGAGAAGCCGAGCGAGGTCGGCGACGCGGTCCGCCGGGCGCTGGCGCTGAACCGACCGGCGCTCGTCGAGGTGCGCGTGGGCCGCATGCCGCGTCCGCCGTTCTTCATGCAGCTCAAGGCACCCGACAAGTACAAGAAGTGATGGACGCCGCCGACCGCGTCCTCGAGCTGATCGGACGCGCGATGGGGCGCTTCGCGATGCTGCGCCCCGGCGACCGCGTGGCCGTGGGCGTGTCGGGCGGCAAGGACAGTCTCTGCCTGCTCGACGCGCTGCTCGCACATCGCACGCGCGCGCCGTTCGCCTACGACGTCGTCGCGGTCACCATCGAGCAGGGAAAGTTCAAGAGCGACATCCGCGCGCTGCAGACACAGATCGCCCGCCTCGGCGTCGAATGGATCGTGCGGGACGAGCCCGCCACACTCGCCCTCGTGAAGGACGGTGTCGTGCACGGCTGCGACGTGTGCAGCCGCCATCGCCGACGCGCGCTCTATCGCGTGGCCGCCGAGCTCGGCTGCACGACGCTGGCGCTCGGCCACACCGCGGACGACTGCGCGGAGTCGTTGCTGCGCAACATCCTCTTCAACGGGCGGATCGCGTCGCTGCCGCCGGTGGCGGCGTCGCGCAGGGGCACGCTCCGGCTGGTCCGGCCGCTGGTCTTCGTCAGCGAAGAGCTCACTGCCGCATACGCCCGGGCACGCGGGCTCGCCACCGTCGGCTGTGTGTGCTCCGACAAGGCCGGCGTCCGGAGCGAGATTCGCGAGTTTTTGACAATGCTGCGCGCGCGCCATCCGGGCGTGGCGGAGTCGGTGGCCGCCGCGCTCGGGAACGTCAATCCCTACACGCTCTTCGACCCCGCGCTCGAGAAGGCGGGCGCCGACCTCTCGCCCGCGTTCGAGCCCTAGCGCCCCCTGTCACTGGCGCGCGTCTTGCGTGACGTCCCGCGACCTTTGCATCAAGGAGGGGCGCCATGGCGAAAGACCCGCGCGAGCAGCGGCGTACGGACGCGGAGCGCACTCCGGCCGACCAACCCGGTCGGCTGGACGCCGACGAAGTCGAGCTCGATGACGACGATCTCGACCTGGATGACGAGGATCTCGACGAAGACGATCCGGACGACGAGGATCTCGAGGAGGTATGAGTGGGTGGCGTCCCGGGCACTCGGCCCGGGGCGCCCGCTCACGCGGCCTGACTAGCCTGATTCACGCGCAGCGTACGCTCGTCGGAGCACGCGTTGCCGCGCGGCCGACGCTCCGCACCCCAGCCCTCGCGGCCATAGCCCGCCTCATTCGTCCAGGACGCGCCGACATAGCGCTGCGGCGGACTGTTCCGCTGCGGCTCGCGATAGGCGAGATGGCGATACTGCCACCGACCGCCGCGAACGATATCCTGATCGCACGCACCCAGACTCATTCGCACGTCACACTCAATTTCCACGTCGCCGAGCAACGACTATGCCGCCGACTCGAACTCGGCATCGCCTCGCGGTAGGCTTTGCACGGCATGTCCCGCTGGGCCGTTCTGGTCCTGATCACGCTGGCCCATGCGCTCGGCGCGCTGGCTCGACTCGCGTGGGGCGCCATCAGCGACCGATTCTTCTGTGGCCGCCGCTGCCCCGGAGTGGTTCTCAACGCCCTCATTGGCTCCGGCGCCTACGCGCTGCTGGCCCTCAGCGATCGCTTACCGGTCGAAGGGCTGGTGCCGCTCGCCATCATTGCCGGTGTCGGCGCGTTCGGGTGGGTCGGTCTGTATTTCGCGCTCGTCGCCTTCGCGTGGAGCGGCGTGCTCGTCGGACCGCCGATCTTCGGTCTCATCGTCGACCGCACCGGCTCGTACGCGTGGCCGTGCCTCGGCCTGGCGTGCGTCGGCCTGGCCGTGGCGGCCACGCTCCCGTGGCCGGCACCGCTGGTGGAGCGCGGGTCAGGCCGATGACGCTCGTCAACGTCGTCGTCGCCATCCTCATGATCGCTGGCGTGGTCGGCGCGATCGTGCCGTACCTGCCCGGCGCGCCGCTGATCTTCGCCGGCGCGCTCCTTCACGCCATCGCCACCGATTTCACGCCGATCGGCGCCGGTCGCCTCGCGATCCTGGCGGCCGTGGGCGTGCTCGCGTGGGCGCTCGAGCACGTGGCCGGCGTGGTGGGCGCGCGCCGCGCCGGCGGCGGCCGTGCCGCCGTCGTCGGTGCGATGGTCGGCATGGTCCTCGGCGTGATGGTGGCGCCGGTGGGGCTGCTGCTGGGGCCGATCGTCGGCGCGATCGCAGGTGAGCTGCTCGCCGGCCGTGCCCCGGGTCCGAGCGTGCGCAGCGGCATCGGCGCGGCGCTCGGCGTCCTCACCGGGGTCGTCGCGCACTTCGTACTGGCGCTCGTGATGGTTGCGCTCTTCGTGTGGTGGGTGTGGCGGGGTTAAGGTGAATATGAGGTGCCCATGAGCGTCCGGCCCGACGAGGCGCGCGTGCAGCAGATCGGCCGCGAGCTGTTCGAGCGCGTCGCCCGCGATCGGCAGGCGTTTTACTCGGCGGACCGGTGGACGGCAGCGCTGTTCGCATGGTCGCTGGCGCACGAGGACGCCAAGCTGCAGCTGTTCCGATTCGTCGACGTGTTGCCGGCGCTGGATACCGACCGCGATCTGGTCCGCCACCTTCGCGAGTATTTCGAGGGGCGCGATGCGCCCTACGCCGGGCTGCTGCACACCGCGCTCGGTATCGCGCGCGTGGCGGGTCGGCTCGGCGATGCCGTGGTCGGCGTGATGCTGCGCGAGACGGTGAGGCGCCTGGCCCGGCGCTTCGTCGCGGGCAGCACACCCGCGGAGGCCCGCCGCGCCGCGCTCGACGCGCGACGCGCCGGCCAGGCGTTCACCCTCGACGTCCTGGGCGAGGCCTGCCTGAGCGACGCGGAGGCCGACGCTTACCAGGCGCGCTACGTCGAGCTGGTCGAAACGCTTGGCCGCGAAGCCCCGCACTGGCCCTCGGCGCCGCGGCTCGACACGGCGCCCTGGGGTCCGCTGCCGCGCGTGAACGTCTCTGTGAAGATCTCCGCGCTCCATCCGTGGCTCGAGCCCGCCGACCCGGAAGGCTCGGCGGCGGCCGTGAAGCGACGGCTGCGCCCGATCCTGCGCGCGGCGCGAGCGAGCGGCGCGCACATCCACGTCGACATGGAAGACCGCCGGCTGCGCGAGCTCACGCTGCGCATCTTCATGGAGCTCGGCGAAGAAGCGGAGTTTCGGCACGAGCGCAATCTCGGAATTGTCCTGCAGGCCTATCTGCGCGATGCGGAGACCGACGCGCGGCGTCTCATCGCGTGGGCGCGCCGCCGCGGGACGCCGGTGAGCGTGCGGCTGGTGAAGGGCGCCTATTGGGATTACGAGACGGCGCATGCCGAGCTCGAGCACTGGCCGGTCCCGGTCTTCGAGACGAAACCCGAGACCGACGCGTCGTTCGAGCGCCTCACGCGCCTGCTGCTCGAGCACACCGAGAGCCTCGACCTCGCGGTGGGCAGTCACAACATCCGCTCCATCGCCCATGCGCTGGCCGCGCGCGAGGCGCGCGGGCTCCCCCAGGGCCGGGTCGAGTTCCAGGCGCTCTACGGCATGGCCCAGCCGCTCGTGCGCGCGCTCACCGAGCGCGGCGAGCGCGTGCGCATCTACATGCCCTTCGGCGAGCTGATTCCGGGCATGGCATATCTCGTACGCCGGCTGCTGGAAAACACGTCCAACGAATCCTTCCTCCGGCGCGGCTTCGCCGAGGGCGAATCACCCGCGGCGCTGCTGGCCAATCCCGAGACCGCGCCCGCCACGCCGGTCGTGGCCGTGCGGCAAGATTTCGACAACGAGCCGCATGCAGACTGGAGCCGCCCCGGCGTGCGCGACGACCTCGTCGCCGCGCTCGGAGCCGTGCGCCCGCGCCTGGGCGCCGACCAGCCGCTGGTGATCGACGGCCGGCGGGTCGAGACCGCAGAGCGAATCGTGTCCCTGAACCCGTCGCGCGCCGGCGAGGTCGTCGGGCGCGTGGCCGCCGCCGGCGCGGCGGAGATCGACGAGGCCGTGGCCGCGGCGGTGCGCGCGTTTCCCGCGTGGCGGGACGCCGGCGCCGACGGGCGCGCCGAGATCCTTGGACGTGTGGCCGCGGGACTGCGCGAGCGGCGCCACGAGCTCACGGCGTGGATCGTGTACGAGGCGGGCAAGCCGTGGGCCGAGGCCGACGGCGACGTCGCCGAGGCCATCGACTTCGTCGAGTACTACCGCGTGCAGGCGAGCGGGCTGCAGCGGCCGATCACGCTCGGCCGCCGGCGCGGCGAGGTGAACCATTACACGCGTGGTCCGCGCGGCGTCGTCGGCGTCATCGCGCCCTGGAACTTTCCCCTCGCGATTCTGACCGGCATGACGTCGGCCGCCCTGGCCACCGGCAATACCGTGGTCATGAAGCCGGCGGAGCAGACGCCGATGATCGCGGCGCGCCTCATGGAGGTGTTCGAGGCGGCGGGCGTACCGCCCGGCGTGGTGAATTACGCGCCCGGCCGCGGCGAGGTGGCGGGCGACCGGCTGGTGCGACACCCCGACGTCGCGCTGATCGCGTTCACCGGCTCGCAGGAAATCGGCACGCGCATCTACGCGACGGCCGCGGCGACCCCGGGGTCGCGGATGCTCAAGCGCGTCGTGGCCGAGATGGGCGGTAAGAACGCGATCATCGTCGACGACGATGCAGACCTCGACGAAGCCGTGCAGGGTATCCTCACCTCGGCGTTCGGCTACGCCGGTCAGAAGTGCTCGGCGTGCTCGCGCGTGATCGGCGTCGGCCGCGTCTATCCGAGGCTCGTCGACCGGCTCGCGGAGGCGGCACGCACGCTGCCGATGGGCCCGGCCGACGCGCCGGGCACGATCGTCGGCCCCGTCATCGACGAGGCGTCACGCGAGCGGATCCTCTCGTACGTGGATCTCGGCAAGCGACTGGCGCGTCCGGTATTGCTGCGCGAGCTCGACCCGAGCCTCGAAGCCCTCGGCGGCTTCTATGTGGCGCCGGCGATCTTCGCCGACGTGCCCGCGAGCTGTGCACTCGCGCGCGAGGAGATCTTCGGCCCGGTGCTGTCGTGCCTGCCGGCGGCGAGCTTCGACGAGGCGCTCGAGATCGCCACCGACCTCGACTATGCGCTCACGGGCGGCGTCTTCTCCCGGAGTCCGGTGCGGCTGGCCCGCGCGCGCGAGGCCTTCCGCGTCGGTAACCTCTATCTCAATCGCGCCACCACGGGCGCCCGCGTGGGCCGCCAGCCGTTCGGCGGGCGGCAGCTGTCCGGGATCGGCTGGCAGGCAGGCGGACCCGATTATCTGCTGCAGTTCGTCGAGACGCGCGTCGTCACCGAGAACACGCTACGTCGCGGATTCGCGTCGCCCGAGCTGACGTAACGGCCGACGGGCACAGGAGCGAGTCCTCTCCTCACGGAGCGAGTCCTCTCCCCACCGTGCGGAGCGACCGATTTCGCGAGCCGCGCGCCGAAGCGCGCGGGTCGGACTAGGCGCGCGCTCGGGTCGGACGAAGCGCCGGGGCTATGCGTCGCGTGACCGTGGTCGATCTCGCCTGGCGATGGAACAGGGCGCACCAGCGGCGATTGTCTTCGCCGCCGGCCTCACCGCTGCCGGCTGGATAGCTCTCCATCGCGACGACCTCGTCGTCGAGGCCGCCCGAGGCTGGCGTGTGCGCAGAGCACCAGCGCACGTCGAGAATCTCCAGACTCGGATCGGTATCGGGCTCGCAGGCGGGACAGTACGGCCGAGCGACGGAGGGTGTATCCCTGACGGGCTCCGTCAATGAATCATGGCGATGATGATCATCGTCGCCATCTCCTAGGGATCACCATAGCAAACATTTCGGCTCGGACGTTAGAACGAACTGCACTCCTATCGATGCAACGGCTTCCCGGCGGTCGGCGTTCCCGGTATCCTCTGCGGCCGTGACACCTCGCTGGGGACTCACGGTTCCGCTCAGTGGCATCTCGCTCGCGGCGCACGAGCCAGTCTTTCGTGAGGCGGAGGTGCTCGGCTACACCGATTTCTGGTCGGCGGAGTCCGACGTCGATCCGTGGATCGTGCTCGCGCTGGGCGCGGCGTGGACGACACGCGCCACACTCGGCACGGCGATCGTCGGCGCCTTCACGCGCGGTCCCGGGATCATCGCGATCGGCGCCGCGGCGATGGGTGAGGCAGCGCCGGGCCGCTTCGTGCTCGGCATCGGCTCGGGCAGCAACGTCACGGTCGAACGGTGGAACGGCGGACGCTTCGAGCGCCCGCTGACGCGCGTGACGGAGGTCGTGACGGCCGTGCGCCAGGCGCTCGATGGCGAAGCGATGGCCGTGCAGGGCGAGACGCTTCGCGTGTCGGGCTTCAGGCTCGGCCGGCCGGTTCCCTCGCGGGTGCCGATCTACGTCGCGGCGCTGCAGGAACGCATGCTCCGCCAGTCCGTCCGCATCGCGGACGGCGTCATCACCAACTGGCTGTCGGCCGACGACGTCAAGCAGGTCGCCTCGGCCGTTCGCGACGAAGCGCGCCGCGCGGGCAAGGACCCCGAGACGTATCCGATCGTCTGCCGCGTCACCGTCTGCCCCACCACGTCCCCGCGCGCGCGTGAGCAGTTCCGCCGGGCCGTGACCGCCTACCTCAACGTGCCCGTGTATCGCCGCTTCCACCAATGGCTCGGCCGCGGCGCGGCGCTCGCGGAGATGAACGCCAGGTGGGACGCCGGCGACCGCCGCGCGGCGCTCGCCGCCGTGCCGGAGCGCGCGATCGACGAGCTGGCCGTGCTGGGCACGCCCGAGCAGTGCCGGGAGACGATGCACCGCTATGTCGCCAACGGGGTGACGGTGCCCGTGGTGAATTTCATGAGCCTCGAGACCGATCCCACCGCGCGGGCGGAGGAGAGCCGCGCGTTCCTGAAAGCGCTGGCGCCGTTGTAGAGTGGAACGATGCGGACAACGGCTCCGCGTCTCGGGGTAGGCGAGCACGCGCCGCAGTTCGCCCTTCCCTCGATCCAGGGCGCCATGGTCGATCTCGCCGCGTATCGCGGTCACCTCAACGTCATCGTCTGGTTCTCGCGCGGCTTCACGTGCCCGTTCTGCCTCATGTATATGGACGGGATCCGCGCGGGCTATGAAGGCCTGGCGGGGACGGGCACCGAGGTCATCCAGGTGGCGCCCAACCTCCTCGAGGCCGCGCGCAACTTCTTTGCCGGCTCGGCGGCGCCCTTTCCCTTCGTGTGCGATCCCGACAAGCGGCTGTTTGCGATGTACGGGCTCGGCGATCGCGGCGCGCTCGATGCCAGCCGCACCGCCGTCGTCAGCTTCTCGCGCGCGCTCGCCCAGGGCGACGGCGGCACCTGGACGCGCGGAGCATGGCTGGACGTCGTGAATCGCAACTTCGTGCGGCGACTGCACCACCACGCGATGACGGCGATCGAGCAGGGCGTCTTCGTCGTGGACCGCGAGGGCGTCATCCGCTACATCTCCATCGTGGGGCCGATCGACCCCGTGCCGGACGGGGCGCAGTTGACCGCGCTGGTGCACGAGCACTGCAGCGCGCAGGCCCAGCCCACGTGAGCCTCGCCGAGCGCCTCACGCGCCTGGGCGAGCTGCTCGTCGCGATGTCGAGGTCGCCGGTGCCCACGCATCTCTTTCAGACGCTGGCCGACGAGGCCGGCGGCGCGCTGCCGAACGACTACGTGGCAGTGTGTCTGGCCGACTCCGAGCAAGGCGGATATCTCGTGCATTCGCTCGCCGCCCTCCCGGATCGCAGCGCGCTGGCGCCACGCGTGTTCATGCCGGACGAGGGTGTGCCCGGACGCGCGATGCGGAGCGGCCAGGCCTGCGTCGTCCATGAGCTGGCTCGGGCCGAAGGCGCGACGGCCGATCTCGAGGGCGCCCTGGCGCGGGCGGGACTCGGCTCCGCGCTCGTGGTGCCGGTCCGCCGCGGCCTTGAGATCCTGGGCGCGCTGCTCTTCGCGCGGCGCGCTGCCGCCGCGTTCACACCCGACGACGTGCACGTGGCGACGCTCATCGCCAGCGGGATGTCGGCGGCGCTCGAGACGTCCCGCGCCTATCAGGCGCTGGCCGACGAGCGCAGCACGCTGGCGGCCGTGCTCGGCAGCACGGACGACGCGGTGCTCATGGTGAATCCCGACGGTATCGTGCTGCTGGCGAATCCGGCCGTGCAGCCGATGCTCGGCCTCGTGCCGGAGACGCTGCTGGGGCGTCCGCTCCGCGAGGTGATCGAGCACGTCGGGGTTCGCGCGCTCTTCGAATCATCGCCGCGGCGCCCGGTCGAGCTGGCGCTCGCCGATGGGCGCACGGCGCAGGCGACGGTGGTGCCGGTGGTCACGCCGTATGGCGAGGCGGTCGGGGCCGCGGCGGTGCTGCGCGACATCACGCTGCTGAAAAATCTCCAGGCGATGAAGGATGACTTCGTGCACGCCGTCTCGCACGATCTCAAGAGCCCGATCTCGGCGATCGCGGGCCTGGCCTACCTGCTGCAGCAGGACCACCGCGAGGATGCGCAGTACCAGCGTCGGCTCCAGCGCCTGCGCGACACCGCCAAGGCGATGGGCGACCTCGTCAGCGACCTGCTGGATCTCGGCCGCATCGAGGCGGGCCTCGATCCGGCCACCGAGCGTGACGACGTCGTCCCCCTCATCGAGGGCGTCGTGCAGACGCTCGGTCACGAGGCCGAGGCCAAGCCGATCACGATCGAGACCACGCTGCCGAAGGACTGCTGGCTGCCGATGTCGGCCGCGCGGCTGCGCCAGGCGCTCCTGAACCTGGTCGGCAACGCCATCAAGTACACGGCGGCCGGCGGGCGCGTCCACGTCACGCTCGCGGTCGACGACGCGCTCGGCACGGCCACCATCGCCGTCCGCGACACCGGCCGGGGCATCCCGGCGGCCGATCTACCTCACGTCTTCGACAAGTTCTATCGCGTGAAGAGCCACGCCGCGGACGGAACACCGGGCACCGGCCTCGGCCTCGCGATCGTGAAGAGCATCGTGGATCTGCACCACGGCCGCGTCCGCGTCGAGAGCGTCGAGGACACGGGCAGCACGTTCTGCGTCGATCTCCCGCTGGGCGACCGCTCGCACCGCTGAATCCCACGAGCACCCTCGCGTCCCGCGCGCCCCTTCCGTCAGGCTTGCATTAGTGTCTGTGACACACTAAT
>Ga0209382_10007483_pt1 | contig 13884 bp, 16 predicted proteins | sample SoiMetdeltSBSDD5_FD_187599 | JGI IMG/M metagenome (GOLD analysis project Ga0209382, IMG submission 187599) | Bulk soil microbial communities from a Populus tree surrounding site in Tennessee, USA - Soil MetaG P. deltoides SBSDD5 (SPAdes) (version 2) | ecosystem: Environmental > Terrestrial >... | reverse complement strand
TAATATAAAAACTATTGCTAAAAAAGCATACAAGGTTGAAACGAACGTAAACGCAAAGCTGACCGGTACGAGTAGCGCCCCGGCAAGAACCAACAATCTCCGCGGTTCGGATCTAAGGTTCACATATTTAGCAAATAAAGTGACAATCAGGCCTTGAAAAATGTATTCAGCCATCATCACGGTTCCTACGAATGCCGGAGTCACTCCTAAAACTTTCGTAATATACACTGGAAGAACAACAACTCCCCAAGCATCGAGAGCGCCGTTGAGCAGTCCGAATCCCAATCCTAGAGTTTTGATCTTCTTGTCTGCCGCACCCCAGATTTTAAGCACGGGCAGTCTAACCTGTTCCCTCATATCCGGCAGATAGCGCAGCGCGCATAAAGCCGATATAGCGGTAAAAACCGAAAAGATCAGAAGTGTATTCTCGATGGTGAAAACGGCGATCAAGAGCCCGCCGCCGATCATGCCAACGCCCTTGGATGCTTCTTTTAGCCCGAGAACCATGTTTATGAGAAATCGTTGATTGTCCTTTGCAGCGAAATGCTTAACGTAGACAGCGCTGATGTCAGCCATATAGAGCAGCCCGCGGACGAATCTCTCGACGTAGAGCAAGAAGAAGCTCGGGACCATATAAAACGTTGAAATGAAGCTGTGAAGAGCAAGACCGGTGATGAAAGTTTTCTTGTACCCCCATCGGTTAAGCATAACTCCGATGCCCAGCGGGGCGAAAATCTCGGCAAACTTAAACAGGAAAAACAGAAATGCGATCCTAGAAATGGAAACTCCGATTGCGGCAAAGTAGACGGGGACAACAACGCGCAGAGCCCCGTTGGTCAACGCAGCGCTCCAATAACCTAGTGCAACCATGCCTATGGTGCCGGAATGCTTCTCGGGCGAGTCTATCTTTGATGACATGTACCCCTTCCACCTCAACCCAGAAGGCTATTTTCCATGTATGCGTTGATGAGCGGGATGAAGTAATTCGCCTCCTTATGATGTTTGAGCGGCCCCTTGAATAAGAATCCCATCCCCTCGACTGGCTTCAGATACTCTCGTTCCCAGATCGGATAGCGTTGTTGCAGTTCAGCAAACCATGCTGGCACCCCCTCATCCATCAAGCACTTCATTTCCATGATAACCTTCCCGCCTCGTCCTGCCGAAGGTTCCACCAGATACTTCCACGAACTGGCTTCGTAGACAGAGGTTGGAACATAGTGGTATTCTACATCCCAGTCGATGGATAGACGCGAAGTGTCGCTCTGAAATGCAATTCTTTTGCACGTCACCAACAAGATCGGTTTGAGTCCCATTGTGAGCACTGTTTCCTGAGTCGCCCGATACAGTTCAATAATATCGGACTCCCCGATTTCACGCGCGCGCTCAACTAAGTTACGCGCCATGTCCTTGCCGTCAAGGAAATCGAAGAGCGCGCTTTTTGAAAGCGGGAATCGTCTTTTTCTTCGACGCGTGCCCTGGGCGGTTTTCACCTCGATCCAATATTCTGAGATCGGCTCCGGAAGGCTACCGTACATTTCATAGGCTCTGGTTCGAAACAGCATAAGGTGACCGAGCAGACTGAAACGTAAGAGGTCGCAGTCTTTATTGTCAAAATAGACGCTCCCGACCGATGTAATTTCTTGTACAGGCTCGAGCCCGTAGGGGTGCAAGACAGCGCCGAGATCACGCCAAAGCATGGCGACTTCCCTCTCTTCAATGCCGAGTTGAAATTTCTTCTCGATCCGGTCGTTGAAAGCTGGGACGTTCATTCGTCAACTCCCCTTGAAGTATCGTTCTAAAGGCGCTCCTCCGTAGAATTGAAGACATTGAGTAGCCATTAACGAGTTCTTGTCGGGTACGAGCATGGATGTCAGCGACTGGTAATTTTGTGCAACGCTATATAGTAGTTGCACCTACTAGTCAAGGAAAGTGTTAAGCCGACTCGCGCGGAGCCTGGGCTCGAGTACGCTAAACCAAAACTTTAGGTTATGGCTATTAAGCAGTGTAGGGTAAATATTATCGTGAAAAGGCTTGAGGCATTAAACGTTAGGACTTCTTTCTAGTACGGTCTATCTTTGCCCAAGCGTCTTTTAAAGTCACCGTTCGGTTAAAAACCAGTTTTCCTAGCGCCGATTCTTTATGGTCCGCGCAGAAATAGCCCAGCCGTTCAAACTGGTAGCGCTCGCCGCCCTTAGCACCGGCAAGAAAGGGCTCGACGAGGCAGTTGGAAAGTCGCTCGAGCGACTTCGGATTGATATTCGCCAACCAGTCACACCCCTCGGGCGCATCTTCGGGGTCTTCCTTTGTGAACAGATGATCGTACAATCTCACCTCGGCTTCGAGCGCATGGGGCGCGGAAACCCAGTGGATGGTGGCTTTGACTTTGCGCCCGCTTTGCGACGAACCACTTTTTGTTTCTGGATCGTAGGTGCAACGTAGCGCCCGAATCTCACCGGTCGCAGGATCTTTATCGACCGCCGTGCACTTGACGATATAGCCGTAGCGCAGTCGCACCTCTTTGCCGGGCGACAAGCGGAAAAATCCCTTGGGCGGCTCTTCGCGAAAATCATCACGTTCTATATACAGCTCTCGCGAGAACGGTACCCTCCGTGTTCCCATCCCTGGATCTTCCGGATTATTGACGGCCACGAGCTCCTCGACCTGTGCTTCCGGATAGTTTTCCAAAACGACTTTGATCGGCCGCAATACAGCCATTGCCCGCGAAGCCCGCTTGTTCAGATCCTCCCGCAAACAATGCTCGAGCATGGCAATATCAACAATGCTGTTTCGCTTGCCGACACCGATCCGCTCACAGAACGCGCGTATAGCTTCCGGGGTATAGCCTCTGCGCCGAATCCCCGCCAGCGTCGGCATGCGAGGATCATCCCAGCCGCTGACATATTCCTGCTGCACCAACTGAAGCAGTTTACGCTTGCTTAGTACGGTGTGGGTAAGATTCAAGCGCGCGAACTCGATCTGTCGTGGATGATGAATCCCCAGGTGCTCGAGAAACCAGTCGTAAAGCGGCCGATGATCTTCGAACTCCAGAGTACAAATAGAATGGGTGATTCCTTCGATGGAGTCCGATTGACCATGCGCGAAATCGTAAGTGGGATAAATACACCATGCATCACCCGTGCGGTGATGCGTCGCCCTTAATATCCGGTACATCACCGGGTCGCGGAGGTTAATATTCGGCGACGCCATATCGATCTTGGCGCGCAGCGTGCGGCTGCTATCGGCAAATTCACCGGAGCGCATACGCTCAAAGAGATCGAGGTTCTCTTCTACCGAGCGATTGCGATAAGGACTATCCTTACCGGGCTCCGTCAACGTTCCTCTATACTCGCGCATCTGCTCAGCCGTTAAGTCGCAGACAAAAGCCTTGTCCGCCTGGATCAACTTAACGGCGAACTTATAAAGCTGCTCAAAGTAGTCCGAAGCGTAGAACTCACGATTATCCCATTCAAAGCCGAGCCACCGCACATCTTCCTTGATCGATTCGACGTACTCGACGCCTTCTTTGCTAGGATTGGTATCATCGAAACGCAAGTTACAATTTCCGCCAAATTCCGTTGCCAAGCCGAAATTGAGGCAAATGGATTTGGCATGACCGATATGAAGGTAGCCGTTCGGTTCCGGCGGAAAACGAGTATGCACTCGCGCCTGATTTTTACCTTGCTTGACATCCTCGGCGACGATGTTGCGGATAAAATGAGATGGCGCGCTGTCGGCATTGATCCCTGACGAATCAATATTGTTCCCTGCTGACTTGGTTTCCACGGACCCTTCTCCTCGCGATAGCTGTCGATCATAACACAAACTGCGCGCGTTTTAACGCGCCGTTGACGCTTTTTCCCCGCCCTGTTAGCTTACCTCATGGATCAGATTCGCACTCGCTTCGCCCCCAGTCCGACGGGTTATTTGCACATCGGCGGCGCGCGCACGGCGCTTTTTAACTTTCTTTTTGCACGGCACTACGGCGGGAAGTTCATCCTCCGCATCGAGGACACCGACCGCGAAAGATCGACGCCGGAGGCAATTCAGGCGATCTTGGACGCCATGAAATGGTTGGAGCTCGACTATGACGAAGGCCCGTTTTACCAAACCGAGCGCTACCCGCTATACAAGGAAAAAATCAAAGAATTACTGGCAAAAGGCAAAGCCTATGCTTGCACCTGCACTGCCCAAGAGCTCGATGCCAAGCGCCAGCTGGCGCAGAAAGAGAAACGCAAGCCGGCATACGACGGCACCTGCCGGCCCGCAGAAGGCAGGATTCCGCCACTGCCAACCGGCAAGCCTTTTACCGTGCGCTTCCGCTCACCGCGCGACGGATCGACCATCGTCAAGGATTTGATCAAAGGCGATGTCGTGTTCGATAATCGCGAGCTTGACGACCTCATTATCGCCCGTTCGGACGGCACGCCGACGTATAATTTTTGCGTCGTGATCGACGACGTCGACATGGCTGTCACGCACATCATCCGCGGCGACGATCATCTCTCCAATACACCGCGGCAGATCCAGCTTTACCAAGCCCTCGGCCGTGAGCTGCCGCAGTTTGCTCATGTGCCGCTCATTTTAGGGACCGATAAAGCTCGGCTCAGCAAGCGCCACGGCGCCACCTCGGTCACCGCTTATCGCGATATGGGATATTTCCCCGAGGCAGTCGTGAATTATCTGGTCCGCCTCGCCTGGTCCCACGGCGATCAGGAAATTTTTTCGCGCGAGGAGCTGATCGACAACTTCACCCTGGAACATGTCGGCAAGTCGGCCGGCGTGTTCAATCCGGAAAAATTTATGTGGGTGAATTTCCAGTATCTAAAATCGAAGCCTTTATCTCGGCTCGCCGAGGAAATTGTGCCGTTCATCGAAGCCAAAGGATATCCGCCGCGCGACAAAGCCTGGCTCGAAAAGATGATCGCCACACTCCAGGAGCGCGCTAAAACATTGACTGAGCTCGTCGATACTGCCCACTACTATCTCGCCGAAGATATCTCTTACGATGAGAAGGCGTCGAAGACATTTCTGCGCAAGGACAGCGCGCCGCCGATTCAGAGTTTAATCCAGAAATTATCCGAGCTTACCGATTTTAATGAGGCGGACATCGAAGACGCATTTACCCGTGTACTCGAAGCACACGGCTTGCAGATGGGGGCGCTCGCCCAACCCGTGCGTGTTGCGCTCACGGGCGGAACGGTCAGTCCGGGCATTCACGACGTGATCGCCGTGCTTGGGAAGGAGCGCACAATCCGCCGGCTGCAAGACGCGCTTGAATTCATCGTCAAAACTTGACTCCATCCGTTAATTCTTTTACGTTTATCAATCTCCAATTTGAGGAGTCGGCTAATTGGTAAGCCACCTGACTCTGGATCAGGCGATTGAAGGTTCGAGTCCTTCCTCCTCAGCCAAAGGTCCCATCGTCTAGCGGTTAGGACACCGGCCTCTCACGTCGGGAACACGGGTTCGATTCCCGTTGGGACCACCACACTTGGCCAACTTAAAATTTTTCACTGTCCGGTTTTTGTCCGGTTGCCCCATCATTTTCCCATTTTTTAACGGTCCATCACTAGGTCGTTTACCTTGACCCAGGGGGACGACACGAGGATTTTCAGTCCTGATATAGTCCCCGAGACTAGGTGTCACCATCGGTCACTATTTGAATCGCTGCGGGTCGTATTCCCCGCAGCTTGCTGCGTCAATTGGTTTTCTTTCCGAAGACCGTCATTCCCGCATGTTTTAAGCGGGAATCCAGGCGGATCCGGAACTGAACCTCCGATAGAAATATTCGGGAGTGACGCCTTTGGGATATTCCCCGTCGCGTTCTTGTGATACCCCGCCGCTTGCTGCGGGGTAGTTCATTCTAAAATTTATCGACGATTCGTTATCACGTTCTTGTCGCTACAGTTTTAGCTACACCCGTCTAGACTCTTGCAACTAACGCAGACGCGTTTACGGCGGGCTTAAACTTTTTATCCTCAATATCGTGCTCCTCGTTTACGGCGTTCACGGAGCCGGGGGAGTTCCGCTCCACATGGTGACTACAGCGCCAAAAAAAAGCCCGGTCTGGAAATTTCCAGCCGGGCAGAGAAACGAGCGGGTTGGCTATGCCGGGTTGCGAGCCTACATATCCGCCTGATGATTCACCCAAGAATCTTGAGCGAACGCTTCGTCTTCGGCCGTGGTTTGTTTACGGCGCCACGGCAGCCGTCCGGCGAAAGCGATAAAGCGCGGCTGAGCGAGCAGAATGCGGCCGAGCATGCCGACCGCCTGGTCGCGGTTGTATTTTCCCAACAGGCCGATGGTCTTTTCGTTCAACAGGCCGAGCAGCCGGTCGTAATCGGCGCCGTTAAAACGATTCAGCGCGTTTCTGATCACCAGATGCAGGCTGAGCTCGCGCCGCAGCGAGCGCAACTCCTTCATATAATCGGAGCCATGCAGAATCGCGTTGGCCGCCGCCCGGGCGCCGCGCAACCCGGTAACGAGTCCGCCCACGGTGGTCACCTTGACCTGGGCCGCCGCGTCGCCGATGAGATACACGTCGCACCCCGCCAGCCGGCGCCGCGGCCGGATAAAATGCGTGTAGGACGGAATGCGCGCCGACTGCATCTCCACCGCCTTGAGCCCCATCCGGCCGAGAAATCGCTCCAGTGTGCGGCGCGCGCCGTGGCCTTCCGCCGCGATGAAACCAACCGCGGCATGGGTGCGCGATTGCGGGATCAACCAGTAAAAATACGGCGTATCCGCCGGCTCGAACCACACCTGCGTGGTGCCCGGCCGCGATCCCCGCGGAAGCTCGACGATCGCTTGCAGCAGCGGCGTGGTCATCGGGCCGCTCCCGGTGGCGCTTTTGGCGACCCGGCTCGACATGCCGTCGGCGCCGATCAGAGTTTGGGTTTTGAATTTTTCGGTGCGCTGCCGATGCGTATCGCGAATCGTCACCGTCAAATCTTTATCGCCCGATTGCACATCGACCAATTTGCAGCCGCCCCTCAGCTCGACGCCGGCGTCGAGCGCTTTGCGGGCGAGCAACCGCACGACCGCGGCGCGCTCGACGACCAGATCGGGATCGCGCATGGGAATGCTCACCGAGCGCCGCGCCGAATAGAGGTCGATCTGGTCGATGCGGTTCACGACCGCTTCCCCGGGATAAAAACCGAGAGCGTCGCTCAACCGCGCCGTGGTGATCAGGGTTCGAGAATCGACGTTCAGCACATCGTTCGCATCGAAAAGGCGCACCTTCCTGCCTTCCCGCGCGAGCAAATAACCCGCGAACAATCCCGCCGCCGATCCGCCGATGATGTCGATGTCCGCCACGATGTCTCCCCCGTTTTGATTTAACCAGCGATCAGAAGTCAGAGATCACAGGTCGGCAAGTCAGCAAATCCGCAATTCTCCCTGCTCTTTAACCAGCGGTCAGAGATCAGCGGTCAGGAAATCCGCAATCCGCAATTCCCCTGATCCCTTTTTGGCCACGATCGATCGGACTCTTGTTCGAGAGCGCGTTGAATTTGTTGCGTTGGGTTAGGAGCAGCTTTCTGAGGATTTTGATATTGTGCTGGCCGGAAGTTTGGCATGAGCGAGAAATATTATTCGATTGACACACCTCAACTATGCTCTTTGCCAGGTCTTAGCTTCTTCCGGCCGCTTCCAGGTGATCCATACGTTCCTCGAGACGCCGCATGACCCGGAACTCTATATCCAGTGTCTCGTGAAGCTTCATAAATCCATCGACGTGGTTGTAAACCTGCTCAAGGCGGTTTTCCATACGGCCGAATCCTTCCTGCATATTTTGTACAATTGTAATAATCGTAGTGTCGTTTGCCTGGAGTGATCTTATCCCCCGCTCCACTGTGGTCAGGCGTGATTCGATGGTTTTTTTAGCAGGTCGGCGTGCCATAGACCACCATTTCTAACCAGCAAGGAGTTAATGAGTCAAGAACGCTCCCCGCCTCTTGTAACCAGAGGTCAGAAGTCCGAGGTCAGAGATCAGCGGTCAGAAAATCCGCACTCCGCAATCCGCACTCAGCAATTCCCCCTGCTCTTTAACCAGAGGTCAGAGATCAGCGGTCAGAAAATCCGCATTCCGCATTCCGCAATTCCCCCCGCCCTTACCCCTTTGCTCTTTGCTCGCCGCCTTGCGGCTCCCCGCGCCCCGCTCCCTGCTCGAAGTAGACGCCGTCACGCCGGCAAAGTAGCACAAAGGCTTTTCCGTTGGACGGGGACAGGAGCCGAAGACGTGGAGATCGTAGACTGTCACTGAAGGGGAATGATCATGCGCAAGCTCAAACCTGTAACGCCCGGCGAACTCCTGATGGAAGAATTTTTGCGGCCGATGGGGATCAGCCGGTACCGCTTAGCGAAAGAAATCGGCGTGCCGGCGCAGCGTATCGGCGACATCGTGGCCGGCAAGCGGGCCATTACTGCCGACACCGACTTGCGCCTGTGCCGGTTTTTCGGCCTTTCGAACGGCTACTGGCTCCGCGCCCAGGCCGCCCATGACACCGAAGTCGCGGAAAGAGTTTTGGGTGCCAAGCTGGCAAGAATCAAACCGTGGTCGAGTACCGAGTCCCGTGGAAGTCGCGCATGAGCGGCTCTTTTAACCGGAGGTCGGAGATCAGCGATCAGAGATCAGAGATCAGAGATCGGAAGCCAGCAAGACAGAAAAATCCGCACCCCGAAGTTCAGAAGGGATATTCGCTGCTTCTTAAGCTCTCCGCCCTGAGCGTTGCGCAACTTTCACGCCGCCTGTACCATCGCACCCAGATCAGGATCGATTAGACTGTAGCTGTATTTTTCTTTGTCGCGACAAATGAGGAATCGTTTGACCGAATCTTGTTCGAGAGCCCGTTGAATTTTGTTGCGTTCGGTTAGGGGCAGCTTTTTGAGAAACGTCAATCTAACGCTATGGCGGCCGAGAAGTTTGGCATAAGAAAGAAACATGATTCGATGGACGCGCCTCAACTTCGCATCAGTCCAGATCGTGACATTGTCACTCAGCTCATAGCCCTTTTCCGCAACCGCCTCTGCCAGCTGGAAGTCTACGTCGAAGATATCTCCCTCGGCGTCGCATTCGAAACGATCTCATGGATCGACGTTTCAATCGCGACACCAGGTAAGCCGTCAAAATAAAATGGTTTCGTTCCCTCTTTTTGTCGTCGACGATGTGCGTGAGGTTCACTGCTAAGTCGGCATACTTAGATTCAGGTGTGACCTGGCCAGCCAGAATCAATTCCGCTCCCGGACGAGCTCAATAATTCCCCGTCGAAAATGGATTGTAAGTTTAAATTGTTTGAGAAAATTAAGCCCTAAAAGCCCATCTACGGCGCTCTCAGCGGGAAGGTCGTGGCAGAGCACGTCGAGGCCGTTAACCTTTTGCCCGATAGCTGACGCCGAGCGCACGGTTAGAGACGGAGCGGATTCAATGCCGCTACCGGTCACAATACGCTGTCGTTCCAACAGGGGGCTAGCAGGATCGTAACCGAGTCGCGTCAACACATCAGTGGCAACAATCGTATAACTCGCGCCCGTATCGAGAACTGTCGGAATGACGGCAGAATAGGTACCATTCCTAGACTCCAACATAAGGTCGACAATAATTGACGTGGCCGCGGGGTCGTAGACGACGCGGGACATCAGAACAAGATTCCGGTGTCCTTAGGGAGCTGGCCGGTGAAGTGAATACAAAAACTGCCTTTATGATTTTTGAGCGCGCGATGAATCTCGTCTCTATTTTTGCTGCTGACAATAACCCGGCCGGCCCGAAGCGTCGTTGAAGTGTCCAATTTGTAATCGCTCACCAGGAGCCACTGATCTGGATATCGCCGCCTCATCTCTTGTTTTGTCATGAGGTTGTTTTTGCTCATGCTCGGATTCTCCCTCGAAGCGGATCGAAGCGCAAATTTAACTTATAAGGACTTTTTTCTCCATCGACCGCCGCTGTTTTGATTTTACCTTTGACATTTAATCACCATGAAGAAGACTGGGATGATTGGGGATTGTCTTGAAAAAGGCGGTAAGCTCGTCGCGCTTGGTTTCGGATCTCCTCTGGCAATTCGTCGTACAGGGCGCGAAATCGCTTCGTCGTGTGCGAAATCACAGCTTGTTCGGATTAAGCCGCCGTGTCTGACCCGCCAGGTGTTCGGCTAAAGCCTCCTGCGCAAGTTGGTCTAATTGCGACTGTGATTCAGTAAACCGCTTGTCCCACTCTCGCTCAGACTCCAACTCTTGCAGTAGGAAACGCGCCACCGCGTCCTGTTCGTCTTGCGACAGCTTCGCTGCTTCGGCAAATGCCTTTTCCAAAAGACGAGTCATGCGACGTACCGCGATTTACCGACAATACCACGGCAGTATGCCCCTCCGCAAAAACAGACAATATCCGAACCAGAGATCGGAAGTCAGTAGTCAGCAAAACCGCAATCCGCATTTCCTCCGGCTTATAGCAAATAGCAAATGGCCCTGCTCCCTGCTCTGTAAATCCGCAATCCGCACTCCGCACTCCGAAATCCGCAATTCCCACAGACCTCCGACACGACCTCTGTCGTCCGCGCCTACATCGCTGCCTCGGGTTCATGGCTTTCCATTCGTCCCGGGTTTTTGAATGTGCTGGGGTTACTGGAAAGAATATCGTCGTAAAACGTCACAAACTGCCTGGCGATGCGCTCCCAGCCAAACGCCGCCGCGATAAGCTGCCGTCCTTTCGCCCCCATGGTTTGAAGTGTCTCGGCGTTACAAGAAGTTGCCTGGCGTAACCCTTCGGCTATGCCGTCGATATTCGCATCCACCCGCCACCCACAGCCGTGTTGCCGCAACATCGGCCATGGCGCTTTAGTCGTTGTTAAGACCGGCAAGCCGTGCGCAAGAGCTTCCGCGATCACCGTGCCGGAGCTTTCGGAGTGCGTCGGCAGCACCAAAAAATCCGCGTCGAACAATGCAGCGCGCTTCGCTTCACCCTCGAGCGGTCCGAGGAAGAAATGATTTCGCCGAGGCCGGCCGCAAGCACGGCACTTTCCATTTCCGCACGGTGTCCGGCGTCGTCCGGACCGGCAATCCGCAAGCTCCAGCCGTTCGGCCGGACTCGCGCCCACGCTTCGATCAACCACGGCAGGCCTTTCACGGCATAAATCGGCCCCAGAAACAGCGCCGTCCTTTGGCGCGCATTTCTTTTTCGGGCTTCACGCATGCCCGGTGCCAATCCGCCCTGCCGCACGTCCACGCCGTTTGCAATGACGCGGACAGGAACACCGAGCTTCAGTCGCCGCAGGTTGCTCGCTTCGCCGTCGGCGGTGGTGTGATGCCAGTGTGCCCGCACCAGATCGCGCCGCTGGTAAAGCAACCATGCAACGCGTTTTTTTAAGCGTCCGTGGTACATCGCCGACGGCTCCAGCATACCCCGCGTGCTCACGACTCTGGGGATGCCGCGCTCTGCCGATAATTGGGCAAGCCGATGATTGTGTGACAGCCAGATCCCGTTGTCGTGAAGGACATCGACGATTCCAAAGCTGTTTAAAGCTTTACGCGGGCTGCCCATCAGCCGTTGCACAGGCGAATCAGCGGATAACAAGGTCGTCGCCGCGGCTGATTGGTCGGCCGCCCACAGGCCGACGCGGACTCCAGCTTCCGCCAAGGCAGTCGCCAATTGCGACACCGAATGCGCCGGGCCGCCGTAAGCCGGCCGTAGACTATTATCAGCCAGGAAGAGTTTCACGGTAGCCGCTTTTCTAGCCGGAGGTCAGCAATCAGAAGTCAGAGGTCAGAAAATCCGCAATCCGCAATCCGAATTCCGCACTCCGCAATATCGGAGCGCTCTTTGCTCTCATCGTCCCGTGCCTACCGGAAACCCGGCATAGTAGTTGACCAGCCCCAGATATTCCCGCACGACAGCTAAAACGAAGCTGCGCCTTTGCCACCAGCGTTCCGGATCGAAAGGGTCGGCGCTTGCCGCGCGAACGATGGGCGGTGATTTGCCGCCGCTGACATAATTCCACGTGAGACGAGTTCGCCGCGTGTGAAATTTCGAAGTCACGAGAATGACGCGGGCAGCCTTGGCTGGCACTACCGTGTAGGCCGCCTGCAACTCCTCGAGCGTGCCGATCCCTTGCCTGCGCCGGAACAACGATGGCGGATTTGGGCACGCCCTGCTGCATCAGCACGCGAGTGCTCAGCTCCCAGTCGTCTTCTTTTTTGATCTTTAACGCTTGCAGCGCTTCGGCTTCAGCGTTCGCCGCCGCGCGCACGACGATGACCTGCGGCGCCCACCCTTCCCGATAAAGTTTCGCGGCTTCCATTTCGCGAAAAGGCACGTGGCCACCCAGAGCTATAATCGCCGCCGCCGGCTCCAGCGGATCCTCGACGATCAGGAATGAACCCATGCCGCGAAAGAGCGGCAGTTCGACGAATCCAATCAGCGCGATGGCAAGGAGCAAACCCGCGCCAAGGCATAGCGCTCGCCGGGCGTACGATCGCGCCTTGCTTGGCTGGGCCGAGCGAAATGCTGCAAGCTGGATCATGCGCTGGTGATGTCCGTACGCTTATTCCCGATTACTTGCGGCGTACTTTTTATCGATTGCCGGATTTTTCGCGAGCATCTCGCTTGATCGCGCGCGCCGCCGTATCACAGTCTCGAGCACATGCACGTAGATCATCGCGGTCTGTTTCCGCGAAAGATTATCGACAATGTACGCCCGCCCATTGTGCCCGAGGGCTTTACAGAGTTGCGCGTCGCCGTGGAGTTTTGTGACCGCTAGCGCCAGCGCCGCAGCATTTTCCGGTTCGACGAATAACCCGGCCTGCGCCGCTTCGATGATTTGCCGGGCCTGCCCGTCCACACCCAGGATCACCGGCCGGGCGCACGCCATGAACTCGAGCATTTTGGTGGGAATGACCGTTTCGAAAACGTCCGCCTTCCTGAGCAACACCAGGCAAAGATCGGCGGCATGAATGATCGAGGGAATCTTCTGCCGCGGTTGCTGCGGCAGGAAATGAACGTTGGTCAGGTGAAGTTCGGCAACCATAGAAGTTAATCGCTCTTTGTCGGCGCCCTCGCCGACGAACAGGAAGTGAATTTTCGGCAACGTGCTTTGCAATTCGCTTGCGGCCTGCAACACCGCCTGCAGCCCGTGGGCGAGTCCCAGCGTACCGATGTACGACACGACAAACTTTCCTGCCAGACCCAGCTCGCGCTTAACTTCGTCTCCGGAAACATCGGCAGTGAAAAGGTCCGTTTCCACGCCGTTTTCCACCAGAGATATTTTTTCGTCGCGCACGCGCCACCTGGTCACCAACGCTTGTTTGAAAGCCGGAGTGACGACGACAATGTGATTGCACGTACGGTAAAGAAAGGCGGACAAAGCGCGCAACAAGCGAATCGACAGATCCGTGTCGCGTCCCATCCCCGACGCGGTAATGGACTCGGGCCAAAGATCGCGCACCTCGAGCACGAACGGCGCGCGTTTGATCCAACCCAGCCATCTGCCGGTCAGGCCGACAAATAATTGCGGCGAGGTGGCGATGATGACGTCGGGCCGGCGCAGGAAAATGCCGGTGATGCACGAGGACAGGACGAAAGACAAATAGTTCAGCAGCCGTTCGTGGGCCTTCCGGTTCGGACAGGGAAACAGCCAGGTGCGGACAATATCTACCCCGTCTTTCTCCTCCCGGCAGACAAGCCGCCGCAGTTTCGCACGATACTCCGGCGCGACGATCCCGGTCGGATGGTTGGGAAAGCCGGTCAGGACCGTGACTTGATGACCGGCTTTGACCCAGTGCCGCGCCAACTCCGAGACGCGCGCCGCCGGCGCGCCCATTTCCGGCGGAAAATATTGCGACACGTAGAGGATCTTCATGGTGACTCTGGGAGCATGGAGCTATTGCGTAAGCGCGGAG
>Ga0209382_10007482_pt1 | contig 13889 bp, 10 predicted proteins | sample SoiMetdeltSBSDD5_FD_187599 | JGI IMG/M metagenome (GOLD analysis project Ga0209382, IMG submission 187599) | Bulk soil microbial communities from a Populus tree surrounding site in Tennessee, USA - Soil MetaG P. deltoides SBSDD5 (SPAdes) (version 2) | ecosystem: Environmental > Terrestrial >... | reverse complement strand
CGGCCGCGATGGGATCCCCGCCGGCGGATGCAGCTCGTGTTGATGCTTCTGCGCGACCCGCAACTCGACGTGCTCATCACGGGCGAGAGCGAATTCGAGGAACTGCCGGACGTGATGGCCAGGCTCGCGCGTGCGCCGGGCGATACGCTATGCCACCGCATTCGATATTCGTAAGGGGGTCGGGGGTCATTTTTCGAGGACACTCGAAAAATGACCCCCGACCCCATTTCGTAAAAGGAAACTTCCGATGTACAGCGTGACGGTGCGCGACCACATGATGATTGCGCACAGCTTCAAAGGCGAGGTGTTCGGCCCCGCGCAACGGTTGCACGGAGCCACCTTTGTCGTCGACGTCGAGCTCAAACGGCCGGATCTCGACGCCGACGGGATCGTGGTGGACATCGCGCGCGCGGGCGAGGCCTTGCGCCGCGTGCTCGCCGAGCTGAACTTTCGAAATCTCGACGAGGTTCCATCGCTGGCGGGCCGCAATACGACGAGCGAGGTGCTGGCGCGGGTGGTGTTCGACGGCGTGGCCGCGGCCATCGGGCGCGGAGAGCTCGGACCTGAAGCGAACGCGATCGAAGTGGTGCGCGTCACGCTGCACGAGTCGCACATCGCCTCGGCGTCGTTCGAGGCCAGGCTGAGCGGACCCTCATCGCGATGACGCCAAGCGTACTGGTGGCGCCGGGGCCTCTCGACTCACGCACCGGTGGGTACATCTACGACCGGCGCATGGTAGAAGGCCTTCGCCGCCTGGGCCGTCAGGTGGACGTTCTCGAGCTCGATTCCTCCTTTCCTCATCCGACGCCTGCCGCACTCGAGCACGCCAGCCGCACGCTTGCGGCCGTCCGCGCCGGGACCATCACGATGGTCGACAGCCTCGCCTTGGGTCCGCTGGCTGCGATCATCGTCCGCGAGGCCTCCCGGCTGCCGGTGGTGGCGCTCGTCCATCTGCCTCTGGCTGCCACCATTGGCCTCGAGCGCGAAGACGCCGCCCGATTTGAAGAGGACGAACGGCGCGCGCTCGCCGCTGCAGCGCGTGTCGTCGTCACCGGCAGAGCCTCGCTGCCGCTGATCGCCAGGTACGCAGTCGATGCCAGCCGGGTGGTGGTGGTCGAGCCGGGAACCGATCCCGCGCCGCTGGCGCATGGTTCCCGAACCGGCCCGGTGGAGCTGCTCACGGTAGCGACGCTCAATCTGGGAAAAGGGCACGAGATGCTGCTCGAAGCGCTTTCCGCCGTGAGCGATTCGGCGTGGCGCCTCACCTGCGCCGGCAGCCTCACGCGCGACCCCGCCACCGCCGCGCGCGTGCGCGCCACCGCTGCACGGCTTCAGCTGGAGAATCGCGTGACATTCACCGGCGATCTCGACCGCCGCGCCCTGGCTGCGTGCTATGACCGCGCTGATGTCGCCGTCCTGGCTACCCGGCAGGAGACCTACGGAATGGCGGTGGCGGAAGCGTTGGCGCACGGGCTCCCGGTCGTCGCGACGATGACTGGTGCGATCCCGGATCTGGTCGGCGATGATGCCGGGCTGCTGGTTCCCGTTGGAGATACGGCGGCGCTGACCGCGGCCCTTGCCCGCGTGCTCGGCGACTCCGGTCTTCGCGCGCGTCTTGCCGAAGGCGCGCGCCGCCGACGCGACCGATTGCCAACCTGGGACGATGCGGCCAGGGTGATGTCGACGGCGCTCGATCGCGTAAGGGGGTCGGGGGTCATTTTTCGAGGACACTTCCCGTACGATCCGACCGGTGATGGAAGTGTCCTCGAAAAATGACCCCCGACCCCTTTGATGAGGCGCTCTCCCACTGGCTGCGCGTGCGCGAGCCGGCGGATGTCGCCGCCCGCTCCGAGGCGCTGACGCGCGCGATCGCTGACGCGACCGTCCCCGGCGAGCCGCTGCGCCTGCTGGATCTGGGAACCGGCACGGGATCGAACATTCGCTATCTGGCGGATCGCTTCCGCCGTCCTCAACGCTGGCTCGGGATCGACCGAAGCGCCGTCCTGCTGGCCGCGCTCCCTGAGCGGATCACGTCCTGGGCGGCAGCCTCGGGCTACGAGGCGTGGACCGACGATCGACATTGCGTCGTGCGCGGCGCCGACTTCGAGTGCGATATCGAAACGCAGCAGGCGGATCTCGGCACGCTGAACGACCCTCGAGTCTTCGCGGGACGCCACATCGTGACGGCGTCTGCCCTGCTCGACCTCGTGTCGAAGTCGTGGCTGGTCGCGCTCGCCGCCCATTGCCGCGTCGAGGGCGCGCTGGCGCTCTTCGCCATTACCTACAACGGCCAATTCACGTGCACGCCTGCGGACGCCGAGGACGAGGAGGTGCGAGGTCTGATGAACCAGCACCAGAAGAGGGACAAGGGGCTGGGCGGCCCTGCAGCCGGACCGGATGCCGGTGCGGTCGCGGAACAGTGTTTTGTACAGGAAGGGTATCGTGTGCGCCGTGAGAGGAGCGACTGGGTGCTGGGCCCGGCCGACCGGGACGTGCAACGGCTGCTGATCGACGGCTGGGCGGGCGCGGCGACGGAGATGGCGCCGGACCGCGAGCCCGCCATCGCGCGGTGGCGCGCGCGCCGGCTCGCGCTCGTCGACGTCGGCCGCTCGCGCGTCGTCGTCGGCCACGACGATCTCGCGGCATGGCCGGCGCGTTTCAAGAGTACGTAGTGTCCGCCTTCAGGCTCAATGGTACGTAGTGTCCGCCTTTAGGCGGACCCGGGTCCGGCTAAAGCCGGACACTACATATGAACCTCACCGCGTTTCCCCGGCGCGGCTAGCGGCGGCGCGACGGAACGTGGCCACCACAGGATGATGATCGGAGACCTCGCCCGAGGGAGATGCCGCCGAGACATCAACAATCTCAACTGAATCCAGCGCCAGGTTGAGCGTCGGGTCGTAGAGGACGTAATCGATGCGCGACACGCGCCCGAACGGCCGCGTCGATCCGGAGGCTACCCCGCCGGCCCGTCCGCGCGCGGCGGCCTCGGGCCACGCATCACGGTAGCGAGTCATCACCGGACCGAGTTCGTCGGCGCCCGGCTGCGCGTTGAGGTCGCCGATCAAGAGACCGGGGCCCTGCTGCGCCGCCCACGGGAGCAGCACTGCGAGCTCACGGATCCGATCCCGCTGATTCTGCCGATTCGCCGCCAGGTGCGTCACGATCACCGGAACATCCGGCATCGCCGCGACGCGCACCGCCAGACCCACACGCCCCTCCGACAGGCGGACAGAGCGCGACGACAGAATGGGACCGCCAGCAATGAAGGCCAGGTCTTCCGTGGCAACGTCGGATCCTCGCCCGCGCATCAGGCACTGCCGGTCCTCGGTGATCCATGCTCTCGCCTGGACATGCGTCCACCGGCGTCCCGTACGCCGGCTGAGCCCCGCGGCGATCAACGCCGGCTGATCGTCGCAGTTGAAGTCCGGATGATTGCGCATCGCCTCCTGCACGCCAATGAGGTCGACGTCGAGACGCCGGATCGCATCGATGGTCCGCTCGAGATCGTAGTGTCCCTGGCGATCCGCTCCCTTGTGGATATTGAAGGTCGCCACGCGAAAGGTCCGGCCGACGCCTGGCGCGGACGAGGCGTGGTACTTGAGAGTGCCAGCCAGGCCCATCATGACCACAACGAGCGCGATCCCGACGGGGCGGAAGATTCGCACGTGGTACGTCCGAACTAGATTATGCGGTTCACGGTTCCTGGAACGGCGTCCTGCGGCGTATCGGCCCTGAGGTTCAAATCGCAATCGAACAGCACGTCGCCACCCATGCGGAACACCCGGTAGCCGGGCCGGCGGCAGTCGCGCAGGCGGACCTGCGGCAGGAGCCGGACCGCCGGACGACCGTCGCCAATAAGGACCGGCGCGACGGCGATCTGCAGCCGGTCGAGCAGGTTGGCCTCGAGAAACCTCGATACCGTCACGCCTCCCCCCTCGACCAGCACGCGCGCGCAGCCGCGCGCATGCAGCAGACGCAGCGCCTGCGCCGCTTCGTCCCCAGGTTCGCCCTCGTCAATGGCAGCCATGATCGCGCAGCCCATGTGACTCTCATCGGGCGACATCCGCGAGCGCGCGCAGATGTACAGCGTCGGGGCGGTGCGATCCGTGAAGACGCGGAAGGCCGGCGTCAACCGCCGCCGCGGATCGAACACCACTCGGAGCGGATTCTCCCCGGGCACGTGACGGGTCGTGAGCAGCGGATCGTCGGCAGCCACAGTCCCGGCGCCGACGAGCACCGCGTCGCACAGGGCGCGCAGCCGGTGCATGTGAACGATGTTGTCGCTGCCGGTGACGGTTTGCGAATCGCCCGATGGCGTCGCAATGAACCCGTCGAGGCTCTGGCCGAGGTGGCCCACGGTCAGCGGACGGGCGGACGTCGCGCTGCAGATCGGAAGGTACAGACTCAGCAACTCCGATCGGGCATCGTCAGCGGCCAGGCGTGACTCCCACCCGATCCCCGGATGCCATGCGAGCACGGCACCGCGGCCGTCCCCGCCTGGCAGCGGCCGCATGCCATCGACGTCATCCGCGCCGAACACCTCGAACCGGCCGCTGCGATCGAGCGTGTCGGCCAGGGCGCTCGCCGCGCGGAGCAGGGTCCACGCCGCGTCCACGGTCGGCTCGTGTTGCGGCACCGATGCGGCTCCGGATGACATATGACCTGCGCTAATGTTACGTCGTGATCGACGCCAGCGGCGGATCGACCTCCGCCATTCGGACGCTGCCTCGCGCGGTACTGGTCGACCTGGACGACACCATCATCGATGGCAGCGCGGTCGTGGATTGCTGGACAGTCGCCTGCGAATGCTGCCCGCCTGACGTTGACGTGCAGGCGGTTCTGGCGGAGCTCCACAGGTTTCGCGAGTGGTACTGGTCCGACCCGGTGCGCCATCGCCAGGGACGTCTCGACCTGAGCGCCGCCCGCCGGCACATCGCCCGGACTGCGCTCGTCAGTACCGGCTGTGACGCGGATGGTCTTGCCGATAGGATTGCCGAGCGATACGACCAGTGCCGTGACGAACGGACGGTGCTGTTTCCCGGCGCAGTTCCAGTGTTGACGTGGCTGCGGAAGAGCGGCTGTCGATTGGCGCTGGTCACCAATGGCGCCGCGGATGCGCAGCGCCAGAAGATTGCGCGGTTCGGCCTGGAGCCATTGTTCGACATGATCCTGGTCGAAGGAGAGCTGGGTTTCGGGAAACCCGACGAGCGGATCTACCAGATGGCGCTGACCGGGTTAGCGGCCGAACCGCGTCACACCTGGATGATTGGCGACAATCTGGAGTGGGACGTCGAACAGCCGCAGAAGCTTGGCATGACCGGCATCTGGGTCGACAGGGACGGAGCGGGCGTGCCGGCTTCGAGCGCGGTCCATCCCGATCTCGTCATCCGGAGCCTGGCCGAGCTCCGTGATCATTGTGGAAGGTGAACGGTAATGAATCGGATTCTGGCGTACGGAACTTTTGCGATGTGTGCCGTGGGAGCGCTCGGCGCGGCCGCGCAACAACCCACTTTTCGAGCGACTGGCGACTCGGTCCGCGTCTTCGTCACGGTGACTGATCGGGATGGCCGGCTGGTCACGACGCTCTCGCAAAACGACTTTGAAGTGAGAGACGAGGGCCAGCCGCAGCCAATCACGCTCTTCGACAACACGCCCCAGCCGATCCGGCTCGTCGTGATGCTTGATGTGTCGGGGAGCATGGAGGGTAACCTGCCGTTGCTGCGCTCCGGAGCGGAACAGCTCTTCGCGCGTCTTCGCCCGGACGATCTCGCACGCGTCGGGACGTTTGGACGCGAGATTGCGATCAGCCCGACCTTCGCCAACGATCCAGAGGCCCTGCGAAAGGAACTGCCCGACACAGTTGCATCCGATGCGCCAACTCCGCTCTGGCGCGCGATCGACCAGGGGTTCGACGCATTCGGCGATGGCGGCGGCGATGGGCGGCGCGTGATCCTCGTGCTAAGCGATGGCAAGGACAGCGGCCCGGTCAGTTTCCGCGAGCGCTACGTCAGCCAGGCTGAGATCGTCGACCGCGCGCGCCGCGACGATGTCATGGTGTACGCCATTGGCATGCGCAGCCGCGGCTCGCGGCAGAATCAGCCGGGGATCGGGCCTGGTGGTCTCCAGGCGGCCCTGCTTGCCGACCTGCCCGATGCCGGGCTCGCGCTCGTGGCGGAGCAGACGGGCGGCGGCTACGCCGAGATCGGCTTCGGCCAGGATCTCGGGGCCGCATTTGCCCGAATCGCCGACGAGTTGCACAGCCAATACCTCCTGGGCTTCGCTCCACCCAAGCGCGACGGGAAGGTGCACGACATTGCCGTGCGTGTCGCCACCCGAGGCCTGAAGCCGCGCGCCAGAAAAAGCTATGTCGCGCCGAAGGACTCCTCGCGTTGAGCGATGGTGGCGGGTCTGTTCTAACGCCGCCAGAACGGCCATGGAAAACCGGTGATTATCTCACCCACGGTTTCAATCCTGAGTTGGGGATTGGACGCGTCACGGCCCTCGAAGGTCGAACGCTCGTCGTCGAGTTCCCGCGCGCGAGCACGCATTTGCGGCTGGCCGCGAATACTGATGCGCTCATCCCGGTAAACCTCAGTCCCGGGCGGCCAGTCCGAATCACGGCTACACAAGAGGAAACGACGATCGCGGCGCGGCTGCCAGACGGGAGGTTGCAGCTCGCGAACGGTCGGGCGGTGGCGTCCCACGAGTTGTGGCCGCTGGAGCTCGAAGGCGCGCTCCTCGAACGCCTCGCCCTGGGCGATCTCGATGAGGTCGAGGATTTCGTGACGCGCCTGGACATCCTGCACCTGCTGGCGCTGCGCGAAGCCGAGGGCCTCGGCTCGTTTCTCGGCGGACGCATCCGGCTCTTCCCGCATCAGCTTCACGTGGCGGAGCGGGCGAGCGCCAGCGATCCGGTGCGCTGGCTGCTCGCGGACGAAGTCGGCCTCGGGAAAACGATCGAAGCCTCGCTCATCCTGAATCGGCTCGTGCACGCCGGGAAGGTGAAACGTTGTCTCGTGGTCGCGCCGGATACGTTGACCGTTCAGTGGCTGGGTGAGCTCTGGCGAAAGTACCACCAGGTGTTCACGCTGCTCGATGCGCAGCGCCTCGCCGATGTCGCGCGCGACTTCGGTATCGACTTCAACCCGTTCGAGGCGCACCCCCGCGCCGTGATCGCGCTGGAGATGCTGACGGAACGCCCACAGCTGACCGACCAGGCGGTGGCGGCGGGCATTGATCTCCTGGTAGTGGACGAAGCCCAACGACTGCGCCGGCCTCCGGGCCACCCCGGCGACCCCGGCTGGCGAGCGGTCGCGCCGATCGCGGGGCTGGGTCGTCACGTGCTGCTGCTGAGCGCAACTCCGCTCGAAGACGACGCCCATGGGTTCTTCCGTCTGCTCCAGCTGCTCCGTCCGGAAGAGTTTCCGGAGGATGTGAGTTTCGAGGCGCGTCTCGCCCTCGCCACGCCTCTGCCTCCCTGCACCAGCTCCACGCGGCGCGCCGACATCGGAGGCCTGCCACCGCGGATAGGCATTCCGATCGCCCCCGATAGGCCGGCGGGCTGGCAGCTGCGGGACGAGGTCGAAGCAGCGGTGCGAAGCACGATAGCGCCTCATGCGGTTGCGCAGCGGCAGAAGATCGATCGTGTCCGCCGCGCGCTCGCGTCCGGAGCCGCGCTCAGGGCCGTGCTCGCCTCAGATGAAACTGCGCTGCGCCGCCAGGCGGAAGCGATGGACGCCGGCGATCCGCGCCTCGAATGGCTGCTGGCGCAGGCGCCCCGCTGGCGGGACGCGGGAGAGAAGACGCTCGTCTTTGTGGCGCACCGCGAGACATTGGAGATGCTGCGCACGGCGTTCAGCCACCATTCGCAGCTGGCGAGCGGCGTGTTCCACGAGGAGCTCTCCCCGGCGCGCCGCGACACCGAGGTCGCCCGCTTTCGTGAGCTCGATGGTCCGAGCCTGCTCGTGTCCACCGAATGTGGCGGCGAGGGCCGCAACTTCGAGTTCTGCCGGCGTCTCGTGCTCTTCGACCTGCCTTGGAAGCCAACGGTCGTGGAACAACGGATCGGACGACTCGATCGGATCGGCCGGCGCATCCCGGTGGATATCGTCTACTTCCGTCCGCCCGCCGGGATCGGCGCCGATGTCGTGCGGCTCTTCGAAGCGCTCGGTCTCTTCCGCGAGCCTTTGGCCGGCCTGGAGCCGCAGCTCGTTCACGTCGAGGGGGCTCTCGAGGAGGTCGCGCTAAATCGACTGGCGTCGCTCTCCGCAGAGCGCCTCGAGGCGCTGGTGGGCGAGGCTCATGCGGCGCGCACACGCATCCGCGAAGCGGCCTACCAGCAGCTCCATCGCGACCCGTACAGATTGGAGATGGCCGCGGGCATTCTCGCGCGCGTGCCCGCGGAGCTCGACGCGCTCAATGAGGAGGTCGTGGTGACGGCATGCATCGGGCTGGGATTCACGATCGAGCGCCCGCGCGGCCGCCGGATCTTCGCGATCGAGCTCGGGAACGGGGCGCTGGTGGACGGGCTGCCGGGCGTTCCGGGCGGGTCAAGCTACGTCGGCACGTTTGACCGCGAAGAGGCGTTGGAGGAGGAGACACTCGACTTTTTTGCCTCCGGGCATCCTCTCGTGGAGGGGATTTTTGCCCATTTCGAAGAGACCGCCCTGGGCAGGGTCGCGCGGTTCGAGGTCGACATCGGCCTCGAGCGCGGCGAGGGGCTCATGGCCGTTTACAAGGATGGGCCCGTGTTCGAGGTCATTGCAATCGACTCGACCGGTCGGGCTCGGCACGACTGGGCGGCGGCCTTCCGTCAGCGACGGGTCCGCGCGCGCCCGATCACCGACGAACCGATCGAAGACCAAAACTGGAGGCGAATGGTCCGCCGGCTGGCTCCGCTGCTCGAGCCGGCGCGCCGTCCCCATGCGATCGCTGCTATCGTGGTGCGGCCCGCTCGGTGAGTCGGACCCAGCCCACGACGGTCATGACGCACAGTCACACAATCGGCATGACACTGACGAGGCGACTGAACGGCGCAGAAACGGAGCTCATGTGACGAAGCGCGACGAGGGAACACAACCAGCGGTCGGTGGCACGACGACCATCAGCGCGCCGGGCGCGACGGCCGCCGAAGCGATGGAGCAGCGTGTGGTGGCATTTGCGGAGCAACTCGGACGGATAGTCGGGACGATTCAGGCGAAAGCCGATGGCTGGCTGGACGGCGACGTGCTTCACAAGCAGATCGCTACGGTACGCGACGAGGCGGCGCACCTGCTCGAACAGCTGACAGGCGGCGCGAAGAAGGCCACGAGGAAGGCGACAGCGGCCGCGGCGGCGGCGCGCAAGGCCGGCAAAGGGCGGAGCGGCGGCGTGGTCGACGCGCCCGGCAAGAAACATCGCAAGAAGGCGCCGACCGATCCGAAGGCGAAGACGGCCCGCAGCCAGGCGGATAAGATGCGGATGGCAAAGACGATGGTCAAGACTCACCGGCGGCGCGGGCGCGGCTAGAAGGAATATCCAGGGGCCATAAACGGGGGCCACCGCGCGAAATGATCCGCGGGTCGGGTGGATTATTCCGGATTGTCGGCGGCGCGTCGCGGTCCTGCGGCGCGTTTGGCGTGCGTTTCCCCCTCTACTCCGCTGGCGCGATCTGTGCTCTATCGTCGGACAGCCGGGGCAAGACCCGACGCAGGCAACCGGGGTCGTCCAGCAGTATCAGCGACGACCTCAGAGCCAGACTCCGAGGACCGCAGGCTTCACGACAAAGTCCCGGATGCCAGCGCCGAATCCACTGCCCCGACTTTCATGTACGCAGCCGTATCATCTTCCCTGCCGTTTCAGGCAGGATCGCACAGGAGTCGGGCGTGATGATCACGCGTGCGTGCATGACGAGTGTGTTGATGGCAAGCCTTCTGCTCGCCAGTTCGGCTGACGCCGCGACGGTCCACGGTTCGGTGTCCGACGCGACCGGCGGACTGCTTTCAGGCGCACGCGTCATTCTGCGCGTGCTCGCGACCGGCCAGGAATCGTCGGTTGAGACCAACGACGAGGGGCGATTCGAGTTCGAGGGCGCCGCGCCCGGTACCTACTTGATCATCGTCAGGCGCGACGGCTTTTCAGAGGCGGCGCGGACGATCGCGATCGACGCCGCCGACGCCACGCTCGATCTGCCCGTGCAGCTCGAGGTCGGCGGCCTGAGCGTCGAGGTCAGCGTCACGGCCACCCGCGCGGAACGCGAGACTCGCCGGATTCCTCTTCACGTGGAAAGTATTCCGCGAGGCGCCATCGAGCAGGCGAACACGCTGTCGACGGGCGATGCCCTGACGGTCGCGGCGAACGTCACGCCAGTTGGAAATGGACCGTTTGGCGTGCGCCCGCGCCTGCGCGGCCTCGACTCCACGCGTCTGCTGGTGCTCGTCGACGGCGAGCGGCTGAACACGGCACGTCAGGCAACCGACCGCACGGGCGCGGAGGTCGGACTCATTGCGCCCGACACGGTGACCGCCATGGAGATCGTCAACGGGGCGGGGACGCTGCTCTACGGCTCGGATGCACTGGCGGGCACGATCAACATCATCACGAACGAGCCGTCGTTCTCCACCGACACCCGCTGGCTCTACGGATTCAACGGCTTCTACAGCACGAACGAGCATGGCGCGCGAGGGACGGCAACCATCGGCGCCACAGGCCCGCGGTACGCCGTCCGGCTGCAGGCGGGGGCCGAGTCGTTCGACAACTACACGGCGGGCGAGCTGACGGTCGAAGACACCCGCCCATTCCTGGCATCCGGTGCGCTCCGCCGCACCGATACGATCGACAGCAACTTCGGATTCGGCCTGGCAGCGTTTCCCGATCCGTTCAATGCCCCCTACGTCCGGACGAGCAACGAGATTGAACGCTCGGGCGCGCACGGACGGTTCCTCAATCTGGCTACCCTGTTCAGCGTCGGCCAGCGGCGAAGCGTGCGGGTTCGCTATCAGCGCCGCACCATGGACGACGTCGGATTTCCCGACTTCGTCCAGCCGTATTTCTTCAACGCCACTTCGCTGCCCAGAAGCGATCTCGATCGGGTCTCAGCACGTTACGAGGCCCAGGCGGTCACGAGCTGGCTGGCCAATCTCTCCCTGACCGCCCATTACCAGCGGACCCAGCGCGTGCTCCAGAACCTGCTTCCGGTGCAGTTTCCAGCGCCGACTCCGGTGTCCTTCTTCCCGATCAGTGTTTTCAGGCTCGGCATCCTGTCGGAAACCGAGCAGCGCGTCTGGACACCGGGTGTCGATCTCCAGGCCGTGATTGTGCCAGCCGCCAATCACGTGCTGACGAGCGGCCTGACGTTCTATCGCGATCGCAGCAGCGACAATCGCACGACCACCACGACGACGACGATGATCGGACAGGTGGTGCTGGGGCCGCGGGGTCCATCGGCGAACGTGTTCCCCGCACCGGTACAGCTGGGTCCACCCTCAGTGGCACATCCGGTCCGCGTTCCGGATGCGAGCCTCCGCGACATCGCGGTGTTCGCGCAGGACGAATGGACGCTTCGCCCCGCGTTGTCGGTGGTGGCCGGGCTGCGCGGCGATTTCTACAACGTCGCAACCGAGGCCACGCCAGGCTACGACGTCACTTCGGTCGTCGCTGGCGCGCGGCCCGCGATCGATCCAACCACGCTCCCGGACCCCAGCGGCGCCACCTACGCAAGGACCGCCCTGACCGGCGACATTGGCCTGGTCGCCAACAAGGATCGCCGGGTGAGCCCGTTCGTCCGGTTCGGCCGCAGCTACCGCCATCCCAACCTCGAGGAGATGCTGTACGCGGGGCCGGCCACCGCCGGCAGCATTGCGCCGAACGTGAAGGTGGCGCCGGAGACCGGCAACAATTTCGACGCCGGCGCCAAGTTCAATCTGTCGCGGATGTCGGGCGGCGTCTATCTGTTCGTCAACCAGTACAAGAACTTCGTCGCGCAGGATCTGGCCGTGGCAGCCACGCCGGCGGGCCCGCTGGCGCAGGCGACCAACTACGCCGACGTCCGGATTGGCGGACTTGAAGTGTCGGCTGACTCACCCATCGTGCTCACGCAGGGCGTGCTGACACTGCGAGCGTCCGGCGCATTCACGCGCGGGACGATCACCAGAGGCGTCAACCCGCTGGACGGCAGCTCGCTCGACGGCGCGCCCGCCGACAACATCACGCCGGTCAAGGCGCTTGCCTCGGCTCGATTGACGGCGCACAACGGCCGCTGGTGGATGGAGTACGGCGTGCGGACGCAGACGAAGGTGAATCGCGTGACGCCAACGCTCCTCAGCTCGCCGTTCGCCATCGCCCAGGATCTGCTGTCGCTCGACGGCTTCACCGTCCAGCGGCTTGGCTGGGGCGTCAACTTCGCAGGCCGCCGGGAGAGGCTTGGCCTCACGTTCGCGGTCGAGAATCTCGCGAACACCTACTATCGCGAGCACTTCCAGTTCGCGCCTTCCCGCGGGCGCACCTTTTCAGTTGGCGTCAGCGCGGGGGCGTTTTGAGCGTCCGATCGATAAAATCCAGAACTTCGCGCGACACGCTCGTGTCCGCCGTCCCCACCGACAGCAGCTGCGACACGTGGTTGTGCCCGAGGCTCTGCCGGTAGCGAGGCCTTGCGTTCTTCTCGAGGAGCTCCTTGAACAACTGCGCTTCGGGAGCGAAATACCGAGGGTCGTCCCACTCGGCGGTGGTGAGCAGCACCGGGATATCGGTGCGGGTGACGTTGCCGGTCACCACCATCTGCGGCCAGCGCACCTTGTCTTCGCCGAAGTACGCCAGCTCGCCTTTCATCGGCGCGGAGAAGTCGAAGGTATACGGTCCCGAGAACAGCACCGCGCCCGCCGGCCGCGCGGTTCCCGGCAGCAGCAGCTCCGGCCTGAAAACATAGGTGGCTGTGTGCAGCGCGCCGGTTGAGATCCCGCACACGAAGATCTGGTCGGGATTACCGCCGAACTCGGCCGCGTGGTCGCGCACCCACGTCACCACCGCGCCGACGTCGCGCGCGCCCTCGGGCCATTTGGAGTCGGGCGCCAGTCGATACCCGGCATTGACGCCGACGAATCCGATGCTGGCGAAGTAATCCGCAAACGTGGGCGTGTTGTCTTTGCTGCCGCCGATCAACCCTCCGCCATGAAACACAACGACCACCGGTACGGGGCCCGGCGCCCGGCGCAGCGTCGAGGTGTGGATGTCTATCCGCTGCCGCTCGTGGGTGCCGTAGGCGATGTCCTTTCTCACCTTGATCTCGGCAGCGTCGTGGACGCGTGGTTGAGAAGCGTAGAGCTTATATGTGTCTTGAATGGTGAGCTTGGGGAGCTGTGCGGCCACATCGGCGGGCATGCCGTTCCTGGACATCTCCGCGGAGCTGAGGCCACGCTCGCCCGGCGAGGACCATCGGAACGATTGATTGCCCTCGAGCGCATCGCTGCAGCGATCCAGGCCGACGTCACGCCGGTGATACACCGGCGAGAGCAGCATCGGCGTTCCCGCGGGCGTACCCTTGTCCCCTGCGAGCGAGACGCACAAATCGGGCCTGGACGCCGGACTCAGACGGCCCCAGGCCATCGACCAGAGCTGCGTCGGCACCGACGTGCAGGGTCGTACTAGCAGGCGGGCGCCAGGCTCGAGGCTGGCGGCCGCCAGGCAGCGGTCGTACATCGGGGCCCGGATGGCGCCGCCCGCGGTCCGCTCGAAGCGCTGATCGTCGAGCGTTGCTCCGTACTTACATGTGTGCGCCTGCAGCGCATCGTCGAGCCGCAACGACTGGCCCTCGCCCGCAATGTCGAGGCAGTACCCGCGCGCCTCGTCCAGGACGTGGATCGTGCGCAGGAGGCCTGCATCGGCATAGGTTGTTGCGGGAATCGACAGGCACA
>Ga0209382_10007480_pt1 | contig 13891 bp, 10 predicted proteins | sample SoiMetdeltSBSDD5_FD_187599 | JGI IMG/M metagenome (GOLD analysis project Ga0209382, IMG submission 187599) | Bulk soil microbial communities from a Populus tree surrounding site in Tennessee, USA - Soil MetaG P. deltoides SBSDD5 (SPAdes) (version 2) | ecosystem: Environmental > Terrestrial >... | reverse complement strand
TTGTGGAAACGACTCGATGCGACCGTTGCGATCACGTTTTTCTGCTCGCTGCTGGCGTTCCTGAACCTGTTAATCCTCATACCACGGTTCCATCACTTTGCTGCCGCGGCGCTCGCCGCCGGCATCGCGACGCAGATGACGTCGCTTGTGCGAAGGCGTTCGGCAGGTTTTCACACGATTGTCCGTCGCACGTTTCCCTGGATGATCGCAGTGGTGCTCGCGCTTGCCGTCGGTGTGCAATTGCGAAAGTCGATGGCCGAGAGACAGTCGGTGGCGGGACTAACGGCGGCTCCCGGTGAAGCGGTCAATGTTCTTTTCATAACGCTCGATACGGTGCGTGCTCCGAACATGAGTGTGTACGGATATAGCCGTCCGACGACGCCGCATCTCGAAGAGCTATCGAAGTCGAGCGTTGTCTTCGACCATGCGCTCGCCGCCGCCTCATGGACGTTGCCTTCGCATGCCACCATGTTTACCGGCCGTTGGTCTCACGAATTGACAGCGGATTACGCTACGCCGCTCGACGCAACTCACACCACACTAGCGGAGTTCTTCGGCAAGCGTGGTTATGAGACTGCAGGCTTTGTTGCCAACTACGGTTACTGTGGTTATGAAACCGGATTGGATCGAGGCTTCGGCCGTTACGAGGATTACCCGATCTCGCTCGGTCAAATGGCATCAAGTACGGCGCTCGTCCGGACCATCGCCGACAATTTCAGACTGCGGCGATTGATCCAGAATGACGAGCATCTGAATCGAAAGACTGCCGACGACTTGAATCGGGATGTTCTGAGCTGGATCGACCGTGAACGAAATCGGCCGTTCTTTGTCTTCATCAACTACTTCGACGCCCACGATCCTTACCTTCCTCCGGCTCCCTTCGACACGAGGTTTGGACCCGGCCGCAAGCTGGGAAAATACAGCCCCGTACATCACTGGTTCTACGATCCCGCGGTTGGTCATCGCAACATGGATGCCGAAGCCGTAACCGAAGAGATCGATGCTTATGACGGAGCGCTCGCTTATCTGGACGACCGCCTGAACGCGCTGTTTGCGGCGCTTAAGGAGCGCAATCTTTGGAACAACACACTTGTTGTCATCACAGCCGATCACGGCGAAGAGTTCGGAGAGCACCGGACTTTTGGCCACGGCAACAGTCTTTACCTGACGTCATTGCATGTTCCCCTGCTGATTTCATTTCCCGGCCGTATTCCTGGAGCAACACGCGTCCATACGCCGATAACTCTGCGCGATTTACCGGCAACCATTGCAGATGTTTTGCATTTCAACGACGGTACGCGATTTCCCGGCGCATCGCTGGCCCGTTACTGGAATGGTGCCGAGACGGTCGACGAAGAGCCTCTGCTGTCTGAACTGAATCACGCCACGGGCCAACCCGAGTGGTTTCCGGTAAGCAAAGGTAATATGAAATCGTTGTTGTTCCGAGGCTTGCGATACATCAAGAATGGCGATGGTACCGAAGAACTCTACGATTTTTACAAGGATCCTCTCGAGACGAACAACCTTGTATCGTCCGATGCACATCGCGCGTTTCTTGCCGAGTTTCGGGCCCTGTTAGATCAAAGTGTCCAGTAACAACCTGACCGCAAATCCTGATGTGTCCGTCGCGGCACAGCTTTATCCAGCCGAGCGCGGCGTAGAACGCAGTGCGCGAACCACACTGCTTACACTTGGGCTGTGCGCTTTGATTCTGGTTCCGACGCTGGCTTATCGCATGACCGTCGACCAGGGAATATTCGCTTACATGGGTTCGCAAGTGCTTGAAGGCCGTTGGCCATACCTGAGTACATGGGAAAGCGACTATCCGGGGCTGATGTTTCTGCAGGCAATCGAGATTCTGTTGTTCGGCAAATCGATTGTGATGTTTCGACTGTTCGATTGTTTGTTCCAACTCGGCAGCGCTTATTTCATTTACCGAATAACCTATCGGGTTGGGACCAGGCGAGCAGGCGCCGTCCTGGCCGCAGTCCTCTTTTGCTTGATCTATCAAGGATATGGTCCGTGGAATACGGCTCAGAGAGAAGGGTTCGCCCTCTTCTTTGTCCTGGCCGGCTTCTGCCTGTTTTTCACGGCGGAGAGGCGGCCTGCCGTCATCACGGGCCTTGCCATCGGGCTCGGGCTTGGGATGGCGTTGCTGATCAAGCCGACCGTGCTAGCGCTCTCTCTTTTCTACTTGCCGCTCGTATTCGAACTCCGAAACCGTGATGCGTGGAAATCGCTCTTGTCTGTTTTCGCCGGAGGTATTGCGCCGATGGCAGCGGTGCTGACTTTCTATTGGATCCAGGGTGGATTGAGGGAACTGTACGAAGCGTGCGTTCTGTTTCAATACACCTACACAACCTTGCTTCGCAACGACGCGTCGCTGCCCGCTTACTGGTTGTCGAAGGCGCGCCGGTTGGGTGCGAATGCCGTCTGGCTGCCTGTAGTGTATGCGCCATTCCTGGTCTGGGGCGCAGAGCGCCGCCATCGTGTCATGCTCTTCCTCGCGTACCTTGGATCGTTGTATGCCGTGTTCGTGCAAGGAACATTCGCCGGTTATCACTATCTTCCCGGCCTGGCCATTGGAGCGATCCTGATCGGCAACATGTGTTCGCAGGCATCGGATTTCCTCTTCAAGCAACGCCGGTTGCCGGTAGTCGGAAAGGCGTGGATGCTGCGCGACGTGGCGGTAGCCGCCCTGATCCTTCTCGCGCTGGTTGTTTACATCAAGCCTACGACGATTCGAAATTTCGTGAGTTTGCGGTTTCTCGAACGGCCTTTACCGAACGAATACCGGAACGGCAACGTCTTCGATGTGACGGAGGACTACGACGTCGCCGACTACTTGAAGTCGCGAACTGAACCGAGTGAACCCATTCAGGTCTGGGGTTATGAAACTCTCGTGTACTACCTTGCCGAGAGACGTGCGGCGAGTCGGTTTCAGATGACCACTCCGTTGGTGATGCGGACGGCGGGACAGAGTCTCAGCCCTTTGCAACAGAAATGGCGCCAGGAGTTCATGAACGACATGATGCAGAAGCGGCCCAAGTATGTTGCCGTCGTACGAAACGATAACTGGTGGTGGGCCCCCAATAACAAGAGTTCCGAAGAATTACTCAACGACTTTCCGGAGTGGAAGGGTTTCATTGATAGTCACTACAGGCTCGAGCACACGATCGGAAAGTTTCTCCTCTATCAGCGTCTCTAAAAAATATGAAACGTTTAATCATCGTCGCATTTCTTATCGTCGGCACATTGACCGGTGCATACGGCGCACGCGCTCTGTGGCATCGCTACAGGAAACCGCCTGAACGAAAAGCAATCATTCAGCCGGTCGGTGCGATTTACAACATCGTCGACAATCTTTATGTGGTGCCTTCAGGTGGAGGGAACACTGCTGTTTTTGTCACCTCGAAGGGCGTCGTGCTGGTTGATACGAAAATGACGCCGAGTTGGCAGGGGCTGATGCAGCAGATTCGGACGGTGACGGATAAGCCCATAATTTATGCCATCAATACGCATTGTCACGGCGATCACACCGGCGGAAATGATTTCTTACCGGCGGGGGTCGAGATCGTTGCGCAAGAAGAGACCGCGCGTGAGATGAAGAAGATGGCATACCAATTTGCCGACGGCGATCTGCGCGGCCTGCCGACGAAGACGTTCACTGACAAAATGACTTTGCTTGATGGGCCGGATGCGGTCGACTTGTATTACTTCGGTCCCGCTCATACCGGCGGTGACGCGTTCGTCGTCTTTCGCGCGGCAGGTGTTATGCACGTGGGCGACCTCTTTGCCTACAAATCCGTTCCTATCATCAATACAGAACGCGGTGGAAACGGTAAGACATATGCCGAGACTCTTCATAAAGCTGTCGCAACGATTCAGGGCGTTGATTTGGTAATCACTGGTCACTCGACAGTCATGAACTGGACAGATTTTGAGGACTACGCGGAGTTCAACTCGGCGCTGCTCGAGCAAGCCAAGGCGTCCATGGCCGCCGGCGAAGACGAATACCACGCGGTGGCGGCACTCAAGCTCCCGGATAAATTCAAGGACTATGATATGGCCACAGCGATCAATGCCTTTGACCAGATCTACAAAAAGTTTGGAAAATAAAGTGAGTTTTCGACGTTTCGTTCTGGTTACACACCGATGGCTCGGGTTGGGGAGCTCTGTAGTACTGGCAATTGTGGCCGGGACCGGATCGCTCATTCTGTGGACTCTGCCAGACTGGTTGCGCCGAATTGTCGGACCTATGCACCAAAGCCTCGGCTTCGAGAAAATCGGCTTCGAGTCAGAGGGTAGATGGATTGTCATAGCAACCTCAGCGGTCGCAGCCGTACTGGCATTGGGAGGATTGATCCTTTGGTGGAAACTTAAGATCATCCGGGTTAAAACAGCTGCGGGGTGGCGCCGAGCTTTGTTCGACGTTCATCACGTGCTGGGTTTTGTTGGCTTCCTTCTGATGTTCACCTTGGCAGTTTCCGGAATTGGAATGATTGTCACTGTGCCGGACAGCGGCGAATTTCAACGGATCATCGTCAACCTCCATACGACAAGGGGATTTCCGTTTTGGCTGAAAGTTATCTGGGCCATGGGAAGTGCCGCCTTTGTGGTTCAGGGGGTGAGTGGGGTCGTAATGTGGTGGAAGCCTCGAACGAGCACCTCTAACCGTCGATCGCGGGAATTGGAAGTCAGCGAGATACAACTGACTTCCTCTGCGCCGCGCACAAGCCGGAACGGTTCTTGAAAACCCGCACGCACTTCGCCATCGGTTGCATTCTCATGCTGGTGGTTGCCTGCGTCGGCCCGCATTCGGCCTCTTCCGTCATCACGTTGAATCCGTCAACGACCTTTCAGACCATGAAAGGTTGGGAAGCCGTGCTGATGTCCACGGTTCTGGACTACAAACCGTTCTTACCTGCGCTCGACCAGGTTCTGCGCGAAGCTTCGGCGGATCTCGGCATTACAAGACTTCGCATTCCCATTCAATCGGGCATCGAGCACCCGCCGGGTTACGCACAACAATACATCAGCGGCGCAATGTCTGAAGGGACGCTGATGCAGAAGTTCGCTTACGACATCATCAACGACAATGCAGATCCGAACATTGCGGACACGACCGTTTTCGACTTTGGAATGGTGGACTGGCGCATGGAGCACTTGGTGCTGCCGTTCAAGAAATACGTCGAGGCGCGCGGCCAGAAGTTGTACGGCTACCTTTCATACATCGACTTTGGAAGCTCGACTTTTGAGCATTACGCTCACCCGGATGAATACGCCGAGTTCATGCTCGTGCTCTTCGACCATCTCAAATCCAAGTACGATTTCGTTCCCGACGGCATTGACGTCGTGAACGAACCGGACAACATCAACGACGGTTGGACGGGCACCGCCATGGGCAACGCCATCGCAGCGACTGGTCCACGCCTTGCTGCCGCTGGCTACCGCCCGGATTTCGTTATTCCATCCACGATGGATCGTGGGCGCGCCGTGCCTTACTTCGACGAGGCGGTCGCCGTCCCCGGCGTTCCGCAGTACGTGAAAGAAATCAGTTTTCACTGCTACGCAGACACGGGGACGCGAAGTCTGGAGACGATTGCACGGCGGGCGGCGCAATACAGCATCACCGTCGTTCAGGACGAATGCTGGCGCGAAGCGAACACTTACCAGACGCTGCATGAAGATCTCAAAGCAGGGCAATCTTCGGCGTGGCAACAAGGGAACCTGGTCGGAATGCATGGGTATTATGACGTCGATTCTTCGTCTTTTCAGGTGACGCTCAGTCCCAAAACCAAGTTGATGCGCCAATACTTTAAGTACGTCAGGCCTGGCGCTCGGAGAATTCAAGCGGACACCACGAATGCGGTGCTCGATCCGATCGCCTTCATCAACACGGACAACCAGTACGTGGTGGTGATCAAAGCGAACTCCGCCGGCGAATTCACCATCCAGAACTTGCCCGCCGGCACGTTTGGAGTTTTTTATACGACTTCGTCGGAATTTGACGCACAAGGTACGGACATTAAGGTCATGCCGGGACAACCTTTGAAGGCGAGCATTCCGGCTGCGGGGGTAATCACCATCTACGGCAAACAAGAATGAATAAAGAAGTTGTGTATTTGCCGTCCCTCGCAGCCGTGTGAATGGACTCAACCATCAGAAAACATTCGTAAACAGTTTGCAGTTGACAGAAAACAATGCATGTAGAAGATAGACGGGTACCGCATGTACGAGTAAATGGGACCCAAACGGCGGTAGCCCGTTTCGTGTGGTTTGCTGAAACTTGTCGTTAGCCCTGCCTAATTCACTCCTGTCTTTTTAATCTGTTAGGTTCTTCTTGGGAAAGTTTAGGAGTTAAATACGATGAACGTCTTTGACCTCCACGCACTCAAACCGCTCGCCCTCATCCTGTACACCGGACCGGATCAGATGTTGCCCATCCTGTCCTTCCTGGGAGCAAGCCTCGGTGTTTTATTGATGTGGTGGCGAAAAATCTTTATGGCGATTCGCCGACTCTTCAAGGCGGACGTGCAAAAACCTGAAACATCGACAAAGAATCCGGAATAAGAGGACTGATCGTCTGGCCTGAGCCATGTACCGGCGGCTGACATTCTTGTTTTTAGGGTTACTGCTCGCGGGAACAATCGTTGGCATTATCGTTCCGGCAGGTCCAGGATGGGACTTTGCGAATTTCTACGATACCGGGCGACGGATGGCAGCGGGACAGATTAGCGATCTTTACCACCCGGAGAGTCTGATTGGCGGACAACCGCCTCAGGGCAAGCTGGGTTTTTATGGTGCTCCCATCTCCGCGCTCTTGTATGCGCCGCTCGCGTGGTTTTCTCCGACCTGGGCAATGGTCTTGTTCAAGATTGAAAACACCATTGCATATTTCATCGCACTATTAGTTTTGTATTTGCACAACCGCAGCTTCGCCGAAAGTGACAGCGAGTCCCAATGGCGATTCGCCGCTCTCTTCTCCGGCCTCACACTCGTGTATCAGCCATTCTGGACGGTGTATCGAGTGGGTGGGCAAACCACGCCGACAGTTTTCCTGCTGCTTGCGCTGGCGATGGTCTGCCATGTTCGCTCGCGATTCTTCTTGTCGGCTCTGTTTGTGGTCGGGGCGGTTCTGATCAAGCCGGCTTTCATTTTCGCGCCGGCTCTACTCGTTTGTGTCTCCGGTTGGAAATTCTTTAAGCAAATGGTCGTTGTTTCGGCATTGGTCGCCGCGATTTCGATTCCCCTGCTGGGATGGCCCATTCACGCGGAATTCATCCAGGTTATGGCGCGTGCCAGCCAGGAGAGTTACCCGTGGTTCTACAACAGCTCCATTTACGTTGTCGCGGAGAACATTCGGATTCTTGCGAACGCCGGCCAATGGAATGATGCATTGAAGCTGAGCACGATTGCGGTCAAAGTTGCCGCCCTGGCCATTTGCGTTTACACGTTGATCAAGAGCAGGACGCTGAACCTGCCCGAACCTGCCCGGCGCCACTTTGAATTTCTCACCGCGATCGTACTTTGCGTTCTGGTTGCGCAAACAGTCTGGGAACATTACCTGGTCGCGCTTTTTCCTTTGCTGATATATATCGCAGCTGCGCGGCACCGTTTCAGAACGGCGACACTCGGCCTGGCGACGGCAATTTTCCTTCTCGCCGCATGGCAGAATCTCATTTTGATCAGTTTTTTGCGCGCGCACTTACACTTCAGCACGATACCGGAACTGATTCTGATCGGACTCATAAAGAGCGCACCCCTCACCCTCACCGCGTTTCTGTTGTTGCGACATCATCAGGACATGTTTCAGAGCTACAAAGCACCTGCATGGTCGCATGCTAACGTGCACGAAGTTGTCCTAACGTGAAAGCTAAAGTCGTCCTTTTTTCCGGGGGCCGCGGATCGAGCGTGCTCTCGAAGCAGTTGATCAAGAATCCGCAGGTTGCGCTGACGCTTGCGATCAACGGTTATGATGACGGCGCATCGACCGGAGAAGTGCGTCGGTTCCTGGGAGACTGTCTCGGTCCGTCCGACTTCCGCAAGAACGCTTCGCGGCTCGCAAAAGAGCTGCAGTCGTGTCGCTCGGAGCTCATCGAAGTCCTGGATCTGCGCTTTCCAGTGGGTTACTCGGCTGAAGCTGCTCATAACGCGTTTCAGATAATCGCCGACCCCGGCACGTGCTCTGCTGCGCCGTCAGAGTTTCAGAAGACGCTTCTCAAACTTGTCGCTGCCATCGATCCGTCTTCGCGGCAGATCGTTTCCGGCAAACTGAGCTGGTTCGAACGTGAGCTCGCAACTTCCGGTCAGTCGTTTTCATTCTCGGATTGCAGCATCGGCAACCTCGTGTTCGCCGGATGCTTTCTCGAGATGCGGCGTGATTTCAACGGCGCGATCGCGGACTACTGCACAATCTTCAACCTGCCGCAGGGTCTGATCGAAAACGTGACGGTCGGCACCAACGCTCACCTGGTGGCGCTGGATCGTGATTTTCATGTCCTGGCCACCGAGGCAGACATCGTCGATGCGAACCGGCGTAATCACATCAAAGACATCTATTTGATTGGAAGTCCACTTACCGGTGAGGAACTGCGCGCGTTAGCAGAAAGGCGGCAGGATCAGATCGTCGACTTTCTGAAGCAGCGTTCGGTTCATCCTGCGCCGAATCCGCGTTTGTTGGAACGTATTGCAGAAGCCGACCTCATCATCTACTCCCCAGGGACGCAGCACTCGAGCCTGTTCCCGTCCTATCTAAATCCTGGCATCGGACACGCGATCGCGCAGAATCTCACCGCAATCAAATTGCTCATTACCAATTTGCAGGAAGATGCAGACATTGCGGACAGCAGCGCGGTGGATTTGATCGATAAGGCCGCGTATTACCTGAAGGAGCGCAACACTCAACCTATCCCCACTCCGTGCCTGATCACGCACTATCTGCTCAATGACCATCAACAAACGAGCGATGAAAGGCCGTACGTGCCGCTCGGCCGCATCGAGAGTATCGAGGATCCACGGCTGGTTCGTATTGGCGCGTTCGAAGAAGGGACGGCTGGACGTCATGACGCGGCGAAGATACTGACGCCTTTTATCGAATCCATCCTTCAGCGCGACGAGCCGCGACGCATCGCCGTGTGGTTACTCGGCGCCGAATCGCTGAACAAAATCTCGCAATCGATTCTGGAGATGGTGCGCGGCGGCATCGGTGATCTCCACATACGTGTTTCGGCGTTCTACCATAGCCGCAATACTTTTCCTTCGGTATTCACGGGTTCATTGCCGTTCGAGGTGCGCAATGTCGCGGCGAGAGGAGAGTCCGAAACGGCGGCGTTTTCGAGAACGCTCGCAGACGAGCGATTTGACTACGTCATCCTGTTCGAGTCGTCCGGTATGTATCGCGGCGAAGACATCGTCAATCTTGCGTCATTGCTGAGTAATCGCCGGCTCGATGCTGTTTGGGGAAGCCGCCGTTTGTCGGTCAAAGACATCCAGGAGTCTTACAAACTTCGGTACCAGCACAATACGGTGCTTGGGGCGATCAGCTACGTCGGAAGCCACCTGCTCAGCCTCGCGTATCTGCTGTTTTACGGCCGTTACGTGTCGGACACGCTGTCAGGAGCGCGGGCGATCCGGGCTTCGGTTCTGGCTGACGCTCGTTTCGATCTCACCAGTCCGACACTCAATCAAAACCTGCTGTCACACCTGCTCGGCCGCCAAGCCGAGATTTTCGAAACGCCTGTTCAATTCTTTTCTCTGTCGCCCGGCAAGGTTCGTCGCACAACAACGACCGACGGTCTGCGCGCGCTCTCTAGCGTGGCGGCAGGCTGGTTCAAGTCACGAGGAAGCCGGAAAAGTGGAAACATTTCTGAGCGACAGCCGGACATCGTGCAGGAGCTTCGAGCCCGCCGCGCAGGGAAGCCTTCCTGATTCGATAAGCCTGACATGAATCGACTGATGATCATCCCGGCAGCCGGGGCCGGCACCCGCCTGCAATCGGCGGGACCGAAACTGCTGTTCCCAGTTGCGGGGCGACCCATGATCGACCATCTGCTGGATCTGTACGCGCCATTCGTCGATCGGTTTGTTCTCGTATTGCACCCCTCCTTCGTGGATGCCGTGCGTGGTCACTGTTCGAATAACGGTCTGCAGATCGACTACGACATTCAGCTCCAGCCCACGGGGATGCTGGATGCGATCCTCATCGCCGAGGACAAAGTGCGAGGTTATTCGCCGAATCAGATCTGGATTACCTGGTGTGACCAGGTAGCCGTTCATCCGCAAACGGTGAAACAACTGGCAGAGGTTGCCGGTGCGGTACCGCAGCCCGCAATGGTCATGCCGACCGTGGTTCGATCGGAGCCGTACATCCATCTCGTTCGAAACGCAGCTGGTGACATTTTAGAAATCCTTCATCGGCGTGAAGGTGACTCACTGCCGGATCCAGGCGAAGGGGACCTCGGATTGTTTTGCCTCTCGCGTCACGCGTACCTGGAACTGCTTCCGAAGTACAGCAATGACGTGGTGACGGGCCATTCCACTCGCGAGCGAAATTTTCTGCCGTTCATTCCATGGTTGACGGGCAGAGCACCTCTCGTCACGTTCCCGGCCCGTGATCCGATCGAATCGGTCGGTATCAACGACGCGGCCGACTTGCAGCAAATTGAGCAGTACTGGAGTCATGAGCGCGAAGCTCTCGGTAATCATTCCCGCTTATAACGAGGAACGTTTCATCGGGCGACTGCTCGAAAAGGTTCTCGCGGTTGACCTCACCCCCTTCGCTCTGGAGAAAGAGGTCATTGTCGTCAATGACCATTCGAAAGATCGCACCGCGGAGATCGCAGGCTCGTATGCAGGCGTCATTCTGAAGACGCTCCCTAAAAACATGGGAAAGGGCGGAGCCGTACAGGCCGGAATCGCGCTGGCCACCGGCGACTACCTGATTATTCAGGATGCCGATCTCGAGTACGACCCGAACGATTACGTCCCGATGATCAAAGCGCTTTTGAGCGACGGCGCCGGTGCTGTTTATGGAAGCCGTTATTTGAAGCATCCCAATCGCGGCAAGATCGTGAATCTGCTTACCGGCAAGCATCCGAACCAGTCGTGGCCGGCTTATCTCGGCGGACAAAGCTTAAGTTTCATTGCACTCGCTTGCACCGGGCGCTATCTAACCGACACGGTCACGGCGCTGAAACTCTTCAGACGTGAAGTCATTCGGCCTTTGCAGCTCTGCACGACCGGATTTGAACTCGATCATGAAATTTCGTCGAAAGTGCTTGCCGGTGGTTACCGAATTGTCGAAACACCAATCAGCTATTTTCCGAGAAGCAAGGAGGAAGGAAAGAAGATCGGTCTTAAGGATTGGTTTCGCGCGCTGAAAACCTTCTTTCGGTACAGGAACGGGTAATTCGGCCGAAGCGTTTCCGTAAAACAGAGTAAACTTCCAACGCAATTTGAGGAGTGAGGATTCAGATCATTCATGGCAAGGATACTGGTTACAGGATCAAAAGGCACGTTGGGAGAGCCGCTGGTCGCGGAATTACGCGCGCGTGGTCACGAAGTGTGGGGCTGCGACTTACAACACCAGGCAGATCAACAATACTATCGTGCCGATGTCTCCAATTACCGTCAATTGGAGCGGGTATTCGAGCAAAAGTACGACTACGTTTATCACCTGGCGGCCGAGTTCGGACGCATCAATGGCGAGGAATACTACGACACGTTGTGGCAAACCAACGTCATCGGAACACGAAACGTTTTGGAGTTGCAGCGGCGGCATGCCTTCAAATTGATCTTTGCCAGTTCATCGGAGATTTACGGCGACCGGCACGAAGAGATTCTGGAAGAAAGCGTTCCTCTGCAACGTTCGATCATCCAGCACAATGACTACGCGACCACCAAATGGGTGAATGAAGTTCAAATCATGAACTTCGAAAAACGCTACGGCACGCCCTGCGTGCGACTGCGTTTTTTCAACGCGTACGGTCCGGGCGAGTATTACCACAATTATCGAAGCGTCGTTTGCCTGTTCGCATATCGCGCCCTCCACGACCTGCCGTATCAGGTGTACGAGGGCTACCATCGCGTGTTTATGTATATCGACGACTTCATTCCGACGCTCGCAACCGTGTGCGAGAACTTCGTACCTGGAGAGGTCTATAACATCGGTGGTGAGGAATATCGCAGTGTCCGAGAGTTGAGTGATTTAATCCTTCGACTGGCGGGCAAGGACGATCGTCTGGTTACCTATCTGCCTGAAGATAAGCACAACGTTCAAAACAAACGTCCTGATATCAGCAAGGCCCGTCTGGCGTTCGGACACAATCCCAAGACCACCCTGGAAGAAGGCGTACCGCTGACGGTGGAATGGATGAAGGAGATTTATCCGTCAAACGCTGCGAGCCGCCACCGAGTGGCCTCCCCTCTCCCAAAGGGCTTTTAAAAAACATCTATCTCAACTTCCTGAGCCAAAGCTGCATCTATGTCATCACTCTGCAACGACGTTCAAACAAAAATGGGCACGCACGAAGGAACAAAAAATGGAGGACGGCCGCGAGTTGCAATCCTGGGTGCCGGACCCGCGGGTGCGACCGCTGCTCTAAGTCTCGCTCAGCGTAACAACACCGATGTAATGGTGTTTGAACGCGGCGACCGGGTCGGGGGAAATGCCGGCAGTTTTATGGTCGACGGCATCTGGTGCGACCATGGCAGCCATCGCTTTCATCCTGTCGCTGAAGCGCGAGTCTTCGAGACGGTGAAATCGGTACTCGGAGACGATCTACTTTGGCGTCCGCGGCACGGCCGAATTTTGCTGCAGGGCCGCTGGATTCATTTCCCGCTCAAGCCGGCCGACTTGTTTGCCCGATTACCCAAACGCTTTGCTGCCACGCTTGCCTTCGACACCATTGCCAAACTGATTCCCAAGCGCGCTCCAGCCGAAGAGAACTTTGCTACGGTGCTGAAGCGGGGCCTCGGGCCCACAATCTGCAATTCGTTCTATTACCCTTACGTTCGAAAACTGTGGGGCGTGGAGCCTCATGAACTCGCCGTAACACTGGCCAAGCGCCGCGTGTCTGGGAACTCAATGTCGAAGATGTTGCTCAAGGTTGCGCGTCAAATGCCCGGCTTCAAATCCGAACGAGCCGGCGGGTTTTATTATCCGCGCCTGGGGTTCGGGCAAATCAGCCAGAAGTTACACGACTCCGCTGTAGCCAATGGAGCTCAATTTGTCTTCGGCGCCGACATCACCGCGGTTGTATGCGAAAACGGCTCTGTTAAAGGCGTTCGTTATAACAAAGACGGAAAGAGTCACTTTCAACCGCTGGATGATGTTTGGTCCACGTTACCGATCACGACTTTGGTGCGCATGATCGAACCGGGCGCGCCGGCGCCAGTGATTGAAGCCGCACAAAACATCCAATTCCGTGGAATGATCCTGATCTACCTGGTGCTCGAGCAGGATCAATTTAGCGAATACGATGCGCATTATTTCCCGGAAACCTCGATTCCGATTTCCCGCATGTCGGAGCCGAAGAACTACAGCGCAACACGTGAACCCCGCAACCGCACGATCCTTTGTGCCGAACTGCCTTCCGATCCGGACGAAGCCGAATGGCAGATGACGGATGAGCAACTCGGCGAAAGCATGTGCAAATGGTTGGGCAATGTAGGGCTGCCTGTACGCGCGCGCGTCAACAAGGTCATTACACGACGATTGCGTTACGCCTATCCGGTCTACGATCGGAACTATGAGCGCCACTTTCGCACGATGGACGAATGGGTCTCAAAGATTCCTGGTCTGCTGACATTTGGCAGGCAGGGCTTGTTTGCGCACGACAACACGCATCACGCAATGACCATGGCTTTCGCGGTGACAGATTGTTTCAGC
>Ga0209382_10007479_pt1 | contig 13892 bp, 14 predicted proteins | sample SoiMetdeltSBSDD5_FD_187599 | JGI IMG/M metagenome (GOLD analysis project Ga0209382, IMG submission 187599) | Bulk soil microbial communities from a Populus tree surrounding site in Tennessee, USA - Soil MetaG P. deltoides SBSDD5 (SPAdes) (version 2) | ecosystem: Environmental > Terrestrial >... | reverse complement strand
CGACCTCACGCTGGCTGATCGTCGACTTCTTGTCCCGGAACAGGAACTCGACGGGATCCTCGATCGTGATGACGTTTTTCGCCTCGCGCCGATTCACCGAGTCGAGCATGGCGGCGAGCGTCGTCGACTTCCCCGATCCGACCGTTCCGCAGACGAGGACCAGACCACGCGGACGCGAGGCCAAATCCTCGATCGCCGCGGGCAGGTTCAGCTCCTCGAAAGCGGGAATCGTGGCGGGCACCTGCCGGAAGACCATCGCGGTCGTTCCCCGCTGCTGGTAGAAGTTGGTGCGGAACCGGGCGAGACCGGTGACGCCGAATGCGAAGTCGACCTCCTTCGTCTCCTCGAAGATCTTCTTCTGCTTCGGCGTCAGGATCTGGTCGACGACGGCTTCCAGGTCCGGCTGGCTCGGCGCCGGCTCGTCGATCATCAGAAGCTCGCCGTTCACACGCGCAGTGGGCTTCGTGCCGACTTTCACGTGAAGATCCGACGCCTTCATCTCCACCATCTTCGTCAAGACCCGCTTGATATTCATCAAGTCTCCTAGGCGGCCCGTTCGCTCGGGCCGTCGGTCTCCACCAGGAAGAGAACCTGCCCGAATTCCACGGGTTGTGCGTTGTCCACGAGGATGCGCGCGATGCGCCCCCGGACGTCGGACTCGATCTCGTTCATCAGCTTCATCGCCTCGACGATGCAGACCGTCTGGCCTACGTCGATGCGCGTGTTCATTTCGACATAGGGGTCGGCGTCGGCCGAGGGCGACCGGTAGAACGTGCCGACCATGGGCGACTTGATCGGAATGAGGTTCAGCGCCGCCTCGGGCGCGGGACTGGGCGGGACCGGCGCGTGCCCGGGCGCCGGAGCGCCCGGCGCCGTGGCGCCAGCGACGGCGGCGTCCGCGCCCGGCCGCCGAATCCGAATCGTCGAGAAGAAACGGCGGACCTCGATCTCGGCCAGGTCCTCGTCGCGCATGATTTGCGACAATTCCGCAATCCACCGGCGCAGGTGCATTGTTATGATCCTCGCTTCGCGGAACGGCCGACGAGCGCGGCCAGCGCATGGAGGCCGAGCTCGTAGGAACCGCCGCCGAACCCCATGATCACGCCCCGCACCGCCGAACCGGTGACGCTGGTCCGATGCTCCAGGTCCCGCGCGTAGAGATTCGTGAGGTGCACTTCCACGACCGGGATCGTGACGACGCGGAGCGTGTCGGCGAGCGCGATGCTCGTGTGGGTCAGGGCGGCGGGATTGAGGAGCACGCCGTCGGCTTCGTCCATCGCGATCATGAGCCGGTCGATGAGCGCGCCTTCGTGATTCGTCTGAAAGCATACGACCCGAAGGCCGAGCGAAGGGCCGAGCTTCTCGAGACGCGTTTCGATCGTCTTGAGCGCGTCCTTGCCGTAGAGGTGGGGCTCCCTCCGGCCCAGCAGGTTCAGGTTCGGGCCGTTCAGAACCCAGACCTCGCGCGACGATGCCTTCGCCATCTACCGTCCTCCGCCGAGGCGGCCCAGCCACTCCTGGAACGCCGACTTGTTCCCCGAGACGGGGCCCGGCGCGGGAGGTTCGGGGACCGCGGGGCGCGGCGCATCCGACAGGTCCAGCATAGGCTCGCCCGTTGCTTCGTCCTCGGCGGTGGATCTCGCCTGTGCGGGCGCGTCGAGCTCGTCGATCGAGAGATCGCGGAAGTCCATCACGTCGGGAGAGCGCCCGGTCGGCGCATCGGATTCGAAGGTCTCGATCGTGCGGAGGCCCAGGCCGAGCGTCGACAGGTGTTCCTCCTCGCGCGGGAGCCGGACCGGCTGCCACGCGACGTCGCCGGTGTCGACAACGATGTCGGGCGGGCGGACCTCGGAGTACTCGCCGGAGGTGATCTGATGGAGCGCGGTCTGCGACTCGAGGTCGCCGGGGTCGACCCGGCAGACGGCAATGTAGAGCTCACCGGCGCGCGTGTGGTCACCCTCGTGCGAAAGGATGCCGGCGAGCGCCTTCAGCGCGACGACATTCTCCCGATCGAGCGAGAGCGCGGATTCGAACTCGTCCCGGGCCTCGCCGAGCCTGCCGTCGGCCAGGTAGCAGCGTCCGAGCACGATTCGGTCCCCAACGCCGTGGCTGGGCCGGTTCTTCCGTTCCTCGCAGAGCCGGATCGCCTCCTCCACACGTCCCTGCTCGCGCCAGCGCTCCGCCACGGGAAGGTAGAGGGCGGTGGCCGCGTCGCGGCGCACCGTTTCTTCCAGCGTTTTCATTCGCTCTTCGCGGACTTCCTCGGGCATGGGCTCCTCTCAGGAACGCCGGACGAGGCTCATGACGATCTGCCGAAGCGTGGTAAGCGACGTCAATTCATAGACTTCAGCAGAACCAATCGCCGGGCACAATACCACTCGAACGCCCTTCCGTCCACGCTTCTTGTCCCGTTCCAATGCACTCCAGAATCGCGCCGACGGGGCCCGTCTCAATCGGGTCGGAAGCCCCAGGCGCTGGAGCAAAACCTCGATCTCGAGCGCGGAGATCGGATCGAGGCCGGCGGCACGCACGCTGAGCCGCGCGGCCGCCACCATTCCGATGGCCACGGCCTCGCCGTGCTGAAACCGGCCGTACCCCTCCCCGGCCTCGAGCGCGTGCCCGACAGTGTGCCCGAAATTGAGGAGAAGCCTCTGTCCCTCATCGCGCTCGTCCAAGGCCACGAACCGTGCCTTCTCCACCGCCGAGGCCAGGACCAAGGGACCGACCGCCTCGGGCGTCACGCCGCCCTTCGCGTCGCACAGGCGCCAGAGCTGGCGCAGGATCGCGGGCCGGCGAATCACGCCCATCTTCACGACCTCCGCGAGTCCGGATCGGAGGGCGCGCCGCGTCAGGGTCGAGAGGACGGCGGGGTCGGAGAGAACCGCGCGGGGATGATGATACGCGCCGAGGAGGTTCTTCCCGGCGGAGAGATTGACGCCGACCTTCCCGCCGATCGCGGCGTCCGCCTGTGCGAGAAGCGTCGTCGGCACGACGATCCATGGGATTCCGCGCGCGAACACGGAGGCCGCGAAGCCGGCCGCGTCCGAGACGACGCCGCCGCCGAGGGCGACCACGAGCGCGTTCCGGCCTGCGCCCTCCTTGGCCCACCGCTCGCAAAGGCCGCGCACCGTCGCGAAGGACTTCGCCCGCTCTCCCGACGGAAGGGTCGCGCGAAGGACGCGAAGGCCGGCGCGCTTCAGGCTCCGCTCGACCGCGGCGCCGTAGAGGCGGCCGACGTTTCGGTCGGTGACGAGGAGCGCGTGCCCGCCCGGTGCATGCGGTCGCGCTAGGGCGCCGACACGCGCGAGAAGGCCCCGCTGGACCATCACCGGGTACTCGATCCCCCGGCCGGCGATCCGAATGCGAACGCTCATCGGGTCGCGGCCACGGGCTCGAGCGTCTCCGCGATGGCCATCAATTCGCGGAGGTAGGGAAGCTTCGGCCGACCCGGGGCGAAGACCGCGAGATCGACCAGGTAACGCCGCGTGCCGCGATGCACTTCGTAGGCCCGGAAGGGGCCGGCGGCGGTCACCTGCTCATCCTCCCATCGCCCGTTCAGCTGCCGCGTTGACCCCTTGAGTTCGTTCGGCGTGAGGACCGGCTCCGCGAGCGCGAGCGTGCGTTCGTGCGGACGGAAGAGACGCGCCAGCCCCGCCCGCGCGCTCCGGAGATCCACGTTCGAATCACGGAGCGTGGCCACGCGGAAGAGACGAGCGGGCGGGCCCTCCTCGAGGAGGAGCGCGGCGCCGTCCCGCGACTTCACCGTGAGCCGATATCCGCGCGGGACGCGAAGCTTCACGCCCACCGCGTCGGCGAGACGGCGCTCGAGACGATCGTCGTGCGGGAGCGAGGACACCCTCGCGCGCACCGTGGCGAACGTCGAGCGATCGAGCGCATGGAAGAGGCGGTTCTGCGACGCCGCGACCGCGGGGATCCAGTCGGCCCGCGAATCGACCCAGATCAACCCCGCCGACTGGCCGCGGAGCCACACATCGGTCGTGAACACGAAGGGATCGCCGCCGTGGCGGAGGAGGCCGGACAGCCGTCGGGCCGGCTTCGGTACGTCGTCCGAGGGTCCGGCGCCGACCACCAGAACGTTTCGGGCACGATACGCGCGGGCATCGCGCGGCGCGACGAATCGAATCGAGTAGGCCGGTTCGCTCTCGATTCGGACCGCCTCTCTCTCGAGGATGGCGCGGAGGAGGAGCAATTCGGGGGCATCGGGCGGCCACTCGCTGATCACGGTGATCTCGCCGCTCCCCCCTTCCGCGAACGGACGTCCGCATCCCGCCAGGGCGACCGATCCGGCGACCGACGCGAGCATGCAGATGGTGAGAACCCGGGCGAGGAGTCGAGCGTGCGCCGGGCGGCGGCGGGAAGTCCCGCGGGCGATCCGTGCCTGTGGGGGCCGCTGCATCGTGGGCCGGAGGCTACCACAGCGGCAGCGTGTGGACTAGCGGCCTGGCTTCGTCTCGGCTTCGCGGAGGCGGCGTTCGATCGCGTCGGCTTCCGCCTTCGCGCGCTCGAGATCCTCGCGGAGCTTCATCACCTGGCGTTTCCGCTCGCTGGTGAGCGTCCCGCGGGGCGCGTCCGCGTTCGAGCCGAGAAGGACGCGGACCGGGAGGATCTCCGCGTCGCGGAGAACGGTCAGCTCGACCTCGTCGCCCGGACGCGCGGCCTGCACGAAGAGCGTCACCTCGGCGGCGCTCCGCATCTCCTGCCCCTCGAGCGCCAGAATTCGGTCCCCGCGACGAATGCCCACAGCCGCGGCGGGCGAGCCCGGAATCACGCCGTCCACGAGAACGCCCAGCGTGTCCCCGGGAGCGGGCGGGCCGAGCTTGAGGCGGATGCCGAGGAATCCATGACGCACCGTTCCATAGGCCGCGAGGTCCTCGGCGATGCGGTCCACCTGGTCCACCGGAAGCGCGATCAGGAGGCTGTTCGCCTCCGGCACGGGGTCGACGGCGCCGTTCACGCGGCCACCGGGCTCGTCCGTTGCGGCGCGAAACACGACGGTCGCGATCCATTCGCCGTCTTCGTTCACGACGGCGCCGCCGGTCGTTCCCGGATACGTCGGCGCGTCGATCTCGAGCACGTCGCCGGAATAGGTGTAATCGACGCGTTCGCCTCGGCCCACGACGCGCCCGAGGGCAGCCTGCGGACGCGTCACGGCCACGTTCGACAGCACCGCCACCCAGGAACCGACCGCCGTCGATTGCGGCGGCGCCCGGTGAAGGGGTCTCAGGATCGGATCGGAGATCTCGAACACGGCGATGTTGGACCGCGTGTCCACACCCTTCAGCGATGCGATTCGCTGGACGCCCACGCCGAGGAGGACCTGCACGGTCATGTTCGGGCGGGCGATCGAGGCCGTCGTGATGATGCGGCGATCGGTCGCGGCGACGCCGGTGCCGATCAAGCGCTTGCGTTTGGCGCCGGCCGGGAGCGAGGCGTCGGCGTTCACTACGGCGACGAGCGTGACGATGCTGGTGCTGATGGAGTCGAGGGCGCCGATGAACGAGCCGGCTTCGGGACGTAACGGCGTGACCGGCGGCTCGGCCCGTGCGATGGAGGCCGAGGCGAGAAGGAGCCCGGCCAGCCCGAGCGCGGCGAGCTTCGCCCGCCGCGCCGGACGAGAGATGTTAGAAGGTGATGTACACGTCATCGGTGGCATCGCCCGAGACGGGTACGATCGAAGGCGCGCGTTCAGGTCCGCGTTCGAGATAGAACTGATCGAGAATGTACTCATCCTGGAAGCGACTGCCCGGCTCGAGCGTGGAATCGGACCCGTCCGAAGCTGCGGGCGCCTTGCGGTTGGCCCACTGGTCTCCGGTGGCGGCACGGCCCGCGCTGGGGCCGCTGACAACGGCCGAAGGCTCCGAGGCGAACGCCGCCCGGGGACCGAAGACCGGCGCCGAAGGCTCCGAGGCGCTCTCCGCGTCCGGGGTCATCGCGACGGATTCGGAAGCCGACCCGGCGTCCGTCGAAGTGTTCGGGGCACCGGCCTCCCGACTCGCGACGGCGCTGTTTCCGGGAGCGAAGGTTCCGGGGCGCGTGACGATCACGGCGATCCAAAGCGCGCAGACCGCGGCGCCGCCCAGAAAGACGGGACGAAGCCGCTCGGCCGTGAAGAAACCGCCGAGCCACTCGATGAGGGTCGGCCGGAGGGCCTCACCCGACCGGATTCGATCGAAAACCTCTTCCTCGAAATGCGGGCTCGTCGCCACGGAGGGAAGCGCGCTCATGAGGACGAGCGTGTGCTTGAGCTCCTTCACGGCGACCGAACAGCGTCGGCACGCCATGAGGTGTGCCTCCATGGAACGTCGCTCTTCCTGGCTCAACTCCTCCTCGAGGAAGGCGGAGTAGAGTGATTCCGCAGACCGGCAGTTCATACGTCCTCCTCCAGATTTAGGTGCGGCTTGAGCCGATCCTTGAGCATCAGCCGTGCGCGGTTGATCCGCGAGCGCACCGTGCCTCCGGGAATTCGGAGAATCTCGCCCACCTCTTCGTAACTGAGCCCCTCGACGTCCCGGAGCACCACCGCCTCGCGATACCGCGGTGGGATCTTACGGAGCGCCTCGGCGACCTTGTGCTGGATTTCCCGCGCATTCAGGTCCTGGTCGGGGAGCGGCTTCCAATCGGGAAACGGGAGTCCCTGGCCGCCGGTCTCTTCTTCCATGGCGTCCAGGCTATAGGTGCCGCGATGCCGCACGCGGCTCCTGATTTCGTTTTTCGTGAGGTTGACGGCGATCGTGAAGATCCATGTCGAAAACTTGCCGCTCTTGCGATAGCGCTCCCGATTCCGGAAGACACGGAGGAAGACCTCCTGCGCGATCTCTTCGGCGCGATCCCGGTCGTTGATAAATCGGCATACCAGGTTCATGATCCGCGAGCGATACCGCTGAACGAGCGTGCGGAAGCCCGCCTCGGAGCCGGCGGCACAGCGCTCCATGACGTCCTCATCGCTCAGATCCGCAAGCGGGTCGAGCTTTTTCAAGCGAAGCGGCTCGATAGGCACATTGGTCTCCGCGTTACCGAGGCAGTGGCCGTTATCGACGCATACCCCGTCCGGCAGCGCCAGGTTCCTACGATTGTAAGGCTTAGCGGTGCTGGAAGAGGCTCAGGCCCGTGGAGGGGGTGGAGCGGTGGGAGCGCGCCCGGGATTCCGCCTCGCGCGCCTCGGTGTCCAGCTTCAGGCTGCGGCAAACCTTTGCCAAGACGCGATTTGCTTCGGAAGCGGTCTCGGGGCACCGGGCCGCCCGCTGGAGCGTCTCTCGCGCCATCTCGAGCTGACCGCGGTCGTAGCGGGTGCGGCCCAGCAGGGTCAAGGCCCGGCCGTTCCTCGGATTCATCCGGACGGCCCGCTCCAGGGTGGCGACCGCCTGGTCCCGGTCGCCGCGGGAGAGTTCGGCCCTGGCAAGGAAGGTGAGGCACTCCGAGGTCTCCCTCCCGAGCTCGCGGAGCCGCTCGAAAGCCCATTGCGCCACGAGGCTGTCGCCCAGCACGCTGGCCGCGGCGCCGAGCTCTTCATAGATCGACGGACTCGTGAGGCCCCGCGCCGCCGACTCGCGGATGAGCGCGACGGCCTCCTCCGGATGACCGAGCAGAGAGTAGCACAGGCTCGCGGCCAACACCTCGCGCGTGGTCTCGAGCGCTCCGGCGCGCGCGCCTTCCAGCGTCTCGACGCCCCGTTTCACGTCGCCGACCCGAATCTCGAGATACGCCACGATCAGCGATTCCTCGCGCGAGAGACCGCGATCGGGGATCAGCTTCCGGTAGGATTCGAGCGCCTTCCGGTCCTCGCCCAAGGAAACGTACGCCCGAGCGCGAATCGGAACGGCGCGCGGATCCTTCTTGAGCGGCTTCACGAGCGCGAGTGCGTCGCGGTAGTGCCCCTGGCGAACGAGGAGATGCCCCGCCTCGATCTTGAGGTCGCCTGGGTCGAGCCCCCTTGACTCGGCCCACTCCGAGAGCTGCTTGAGCGCGCCGCCCTTGCCCGCGCGCGCGAGAAACGCAGCGTACGCGGCGACGTCGGACGGCTTCGAATCGGGAAGGATCGCAAGCGCGCGAAGGAGCGTCTCCTCGAGCACCGGGTTCTCGAGGCGCTGCGCCAGCGTAATTCCCAGCATGAGGACCCTCGGGTCCTCTGGTTTGAGCTCCAGGGCCAACTGGAGAGCAGGATACGCTTCCTCCAGTCGGCCGTCCTCGAGCGCCAGGCTCAGGATCCCGGTCGCAATCCACGCGAAGTCGGGCAGGAGCACGTCGGTGCGTTTCAGATCAGCGAGCGCGGCTTCGTACCGCCGCGAGAGTTCATGCGCGAGCGCGCGGAGCGCATACGCCTCCGGTGGCGCGCCGAGCGAGCGAAGCGGCGGCGTCAAGATCTGCGCGGCGGTCTCGCTCTCGCCCGCGCGGAGACGCATGCGGGCCACGAGCATCGCGGCCTCGAGGTTCAGGCTGTCTCGCCCCAGGGCCAACTCGCCCCATCGGAGCGCTTCCTCGTCCTGCCCCATTCCCTCGTGAAGCGTCGCGATGCGCGCGTGAGCGAACGCGCTGGTTGCGGACTCCATGGCCGCGAGCGATTCCGCCCATGCGATCGCCGCGAGGCCGTCGCCATCGGATTCCGCGAGTTCGGATCGAACGAGGAACGTCAGATCTTCGGGAGGCGTCAGACGGAAAAACGCGCGTGCCGGGGTTGCGGCGAGCGCGGCCAGAAGACAAATGAGCGCGCCGATCGGCGGGGCGAGACGATGATCGCGTCGCATGTTCAGGCTCAATGCGTTGTCTCCCGAAAAAAGGAACAGAGGAAGGCCCGGGCGGGCCCTCCTCCCCTCATCTCGAGACGACGCCTCGGATTATAGCAGTCTAGGATTCCGTGTGCAAGCGGGACGCGGCAAATGTGGCGTCGGAGCGCTCCGAAGTGCCCGAATCCGACCCTCCGGACCCGGTGGCGGGGTGTTCACCGCCCTCCCGGCCGCCCCCCGGATGGCGCTCTCGATCGGGGCGTTCCTTGGACCGCCGCCGGCCAAACGACCGGCCACCGCGCCCGTCCCGGCCCGGTTCCGACCCCCGGGACCCCTCCGGACCCCTGGAAACCGGCCCCGACGGCTGCTCGGCCGGTGGACCGAACGCGTCCGCCGGCGAATCGGACGCGTGTCCGCCGCCTTCGCCCGGACCACGCCCGCCACGGCGCCCCCTGCCTCCGCGGCGGCGGCGCCGGCGGGACTCCCCTCCGTGCGCCTTCTCCGCGACCTTGGGCGGTCCCGGCCGGATCAACTTCTCGAAGTGGAACAGGGCGTCCCGCGCCGCTTCCTGCTCGGCCTCCTTCTTGTTCCCTCCACGGCCGCGGCCGAACGTCTTCCCGCTGACGACCACCTCCACGAGGAACATCTTCTGATGGTCGGGGCCGTATTCGCTGGAGATCCGGTACTGCGGGTGGGTCTTGAACTCGCCCTGCACGTACTCCTGCAGCATGCTTTTGTAGTTGGCGAGGTTCTCGTCGCTCAGGATCGTGTGCACTTCCTTGAGCAGGAGACGGGCCGTGAGCTGTCGCGCCGGCTCCAATCCGCCGTCCAGATACATGGCGCCGATCACGCCCTCGAGCGTGTCGGCCAGGATGGACGCGCGATTCCGCCCGCCCGATCCCTTCTCGGCGTCGCTCAGCAGGACGAAGTTCCCCAGCCCGAGCTGATTCGCCGAACGCGACAGGATCACCCGGCTGACGAGAAGGGATTTCATCTTCGTCAGCTCGCCTTCGCGAAGCTTCGTGAATTTCTTGTAGAGGAATTCGTTCACGACGAGGCCCACGACCGAGTCGCCGAGAAATTCCATGCGCTCGTTCGATTCGCCGCCGCGTCCGGGAGTGGCGTGCAGATAGGAGCGATGCGTCATCGCCTGCCGCGCCAGGGCCGGATCCTTGAATTTGTACTGCAAGATCCGCTCGAGTCCCTTCAGATCGAAATCACGATCCCGTCCTCGAGCGGGGGCCGGGGTCGTTTGAAGCCCGAACAGCTTTCTCAGAAATTTCACATGGTCCGGAGCCCCGCGGGGCTCCGCCTATGCCACATACCTCGACAGCGCCAGGGTGACGTTATGCCCACCAAAGCCCAGCGAATTCGACAGGGCTGCCTGCAGCTCGACCGAACGTGCAGTGTTGGGGACGTAGTCGAGGTCACAATCGGGATCGGGGAGCTTGTAATTGATCGTCGGGGGAAGCGTTTGCCGCGTGAGCGCGAGCACGCAAATGATCGTCTCGAGCCCTCCCGCAGCGCCGAGCAGGTGCCCGGTCATCGACTTGGTCGACGAAATGGGCAGCTTCCGCGCGTGCTCCCCGAATACCGATTTGATGGCTTGTGTCTCAAACTTGTCGTTGAGTGGCGTGGAAGTGCCATGGGCGTTCATGTATCCGAACGATTCGGCCGGTAGCCCCGAATCTCGAATCGCCGCCCTCATGGCCCGCGCCGCACCCTCACCCTCCGGGGCGGGCGCGGTCATGTGATGGGCATCTCCCGTAGCGCCGTAGCCGATGACTTCCGCCAGGATCGGCGCGCCGCGCCGTTTGGCGTGCTCGAGTTCCTCGAGCACCAGGATTCCCGCACCTTCTCCCATGACGAATCCGTCGCGCTGGGAATCGAAGGGGCGCGAGGCCCCGGCCGGATCATCGTTGCGTGTGGACATCGCCTTCATCGAGCAGAATCCCGCGAACGAGATCGGCGTGACCGGGGCTTCGGTTCCCCCGGTGATCATGACGTCCGCCTCGTCGTGTTGGATGATTCGGAACGCCTCTCCCACCGCGTTCGCGCCGGAGGCACAGGCCGACACGGTGCAGTAGTTGGGGCCGCGGGCGCCGAACTGGATCGACACCTGCCCCGAGGCCATGTCCGAGATCATCATCGGAATGAAGAATGGACTGACGCGCGACGGGCCTTTTTCCATCAGCTGGCGATGCTGCTCCTCGAAGGTGGCGATCCCTCCGATGCCCGAGCCGATGACGACGCCGTAGCGAGCGGTATCCACGTTTTCGGCGGAGATGTTTGCTTGCGCCACGGCTTGCGTCGTGGCGCCGATCGCGAATTGCACAAACAGGTCGGCCCGGCGAATTTCCTTTCGGTCCATGTATTCCTCGGCCCGAAAGTCCTTCGCCTCCCCCGCGATGGTCGTGTCGTATCCCGTCGTGTCGAACCGCGTGACGGGACCGATCCCCGATTCGCCCGCGGTGAGACGTTTCCAGAACGTCTCGGAGTCGCACCCGAGCGGGGAAACCACTCCCATGCCCGTTACGACGACCCGCCGTGACCCGTTAGAGTTCCGCCCCATGCTCCGTTCGCTGCTCCATTCTCGATTGGGTTCGCCCGGTTTCGCGCGCCCCGGATTCCGGGGCACGCGGCCGAATCAGGCGTTCTTCGGCACGTGGGACTCGAGGTACTTGATCGCGTCCGCAACCGTCGTCATCTTTTCCGCGTCCTCGTCGGGAATCTCGATATCGAACGCTTCCTCGAGCGCCATCACCAGCTCCACCGTGTCGAGCGAATCGGCGCCCAAGTCGTCGATGAACGACGCCTCCGAAGTCACTTGCTCCGGCGCCACGCCCAGCTGGTCCACGATGATTTGCTTCACCCGGTCTTCGCTGAATGCTGCCATGCCTTCAGTCACCTCCCTTTTTGATCCTTCCCGGTCCGCCGGGATTCGCCTACATCACCATGCCGCCGTCGACCGGCAGCACTTGTCCCGTGACGTACCCGGCCTCCTCCGATGAGAGGAAGAGGACCGCGTGCGCCACGTCATCCGGCGCGCCCAGGCGCCCGAGGGGGATCTGACTCTGAAGCCCCTCCCGGGTCTTCTCGCCGAGCGCCTCCGTCATCGCGGTCTCGATGAAGCCCGGCGCGACCGCGTTCGCCGTAATATGGCGGGACGCCAGTTCCTTCGCAACCGACTTCGTCAGGCCGATCAGCCCGGCTTTCGACGCGGCGTAGTTCGCCTGCCCCGCGTTTCCGATCAGGCCGATCACCGAGGCGACGTTCACGATCCGTCCGTAGCGCGCCTTCACCATCGGCTTCGCGAAGGCGCGGATCGTTCGAAACGCCCCCTTCAGATTCGTGTCGTGGACCAAGTCCCAATCCTCGTCGCTCATGCGAAGCAGGAGCCCGTCGCGCGTGACTCCCGCGTTGTTGACGAGAATGTCCGCCTTGCCGAACGCTTCGAGCGTCTTGGCGCAGAGCCGTTCGGCGTCTCCCGCCTTCGCCGCGTCCGCCGGCACGGCGAGCGCGGCGCCGCCCTCGGACTTGATCTCAGAGACGCACTTGTCGAGCGCTTCCACGTCGCGCCCCGAGACCACCACGAGGGCGCCCTGCGCCGCGAATCCACGCGAGATCGCGCGTCCGATTCCCTTGGCGCCCCCGGTCACGACCGCGACGCGCCCGTCGAAGCGGCCGCTCATCGCGCGGCGGCTCCCTCGGCGGCCGTCGCCTCGAGCTGATTGGGATCCTCGCTGCCGAGGAGCACCGCCTCGCGGTCGACGTTTTTCACGAGACCGCGGAGGACCTTTCCGTTCCCGACCTCCACGAAGCGCCGAAAACCGGCTTGGAGAAGCGCCCGCACCGTCTGCTCCCAGAGCACGGGCTTGAGGAGCTGGCGCTTCAGCGTGTCGCGGATCTCGCTCGGTTCCTGGACGGGCATGGCCGTAACGTTCGCGTAGACCGGAAACCGCGCGCGCGCGATCGCGACCTGATCGAGCGCGTCGCCGAGGGTGCGGTTCGCCGACTCCATGAGCGGCGAATGGAAGGCGGCGCTCACCTTGAGCGGAATGACTTTCTTCGCGCCGGCGCGCTTCGCCTCCTCGGCGCCTCGCGCGACGGCCTCCTCGGTCCCGGAGAGAACGACCTGTCCGGGCGAGTTGTAGTTGGCGGCCGCCAGATCGAGCGGCGCGTTCACCGCACGAAGCACGTCCGCGATCTCTTCGGCGCCGAGTCCCAAGACCGCGGCCATGGTGCCCGGCCGCTCGCGCCCGGCCGAGGCCATCGCCTCGCCGCGCGCGCGGATCAGCCGGAGCCCGTCGGCGAAGGAGATCGAGCCCGCGGCCACGTGCGCGGCGTACTCGCCCGCCGAATGACCCGCGGCCGCGGCGGCGCGCGTTCCCTTGGCCTCGAGGACGCGGAATGCGGCGACGCTCGTCGCGAGGAGCGCCGGCTGCGTGTTCTCGGTGCGCGTCAGCTCTTCCTCGGGTCCCGCGAAGCAAAGCGACGAGAGCGAGAAGCCGAGCACCTGATCGGCCTCCTCGAAGGCGAGGCGTGCTTCGGGATAGCGCTCGGCGAGCGCTTTCCCCATGCCCACCGACTGCGAGCCCTGGCCGGGGAAGAGAAAGGCGACGCCGGCGGCGCTCACCATTCGACGACCACCCCGGCCCAGGTGAACCCGCCGCCGAACGTGACCATCTCGACCAAGTCTCCCTCTTTGATCCGGCCCGCCCGCCGCGCTTCGTCCAGCGCGAGCGGAATCGACGCCGCGGACGTGTTTCCGTATCGGTCCAGATTCACGAACACCTTCTCCATCGGGACGCCGAGCCGCCGCGCCGTGGCATCGATGATGCGAAGGTTGGCCTGGTGCGGCACGAAGAGGTCGATCTCCTCGGGTTTGCGCCCGGCCACCTCGAGCGCCTCGAGAGCGACCGACTCCATGGCGCGCACGGCGTGCTTGAACACGTCGTTCCCGCTCATGTGGATCGTGTGGAGGCGCGCCTCCACCGTATCGTGCGACGGCGGCATCAGGGAGCCCCCGGCCGGCATCTCGAGCAAGTGGACCAGCGAGCCGTCGGAGTGAAGGCGAACGGCCTGGATTCCGCCCGGCTTCCCCGTCGAGCGAAGAATCGCGGCGCCCGCCGCGTCGCCGAAGAGAACGCA
>Ga0209382_10007478_pt1 | contig 13892 bp, 10 predicted proteins | sample SoiMetdeltSBSDD5_FD_187599 | JGI IMG/M metagenome (GOLD analysis project Ga0209382, IMG submission 187599) | Bulk soil microbial communities from a Populus tree surrounding site in Tennessee, USA - Soil MetaG P. deltoides SBSDD5 (SPAdes) (version 2) | ecosystem: Environmental > Terrestrial >... | reverse complement strand
TCGCGCGCGCCGCGCAGGAATCCATGCGGCGCCCAATCCCGCCAGCGCGAGCAGCACAGTCGCAACCGTGAAAACGAGCGGATCCGTTGGACTCGTGCCCGCCAGGATCCCTTCGAGCGCCCGCGTGCCGGCCCAGGCGCCAAGCAGGCCGAGCGCGAGCCCCGTGCACACCACGCGCAGGGCAGATCCGACCAGCAACCGGCGCACGTGGGCGGTTGTCGCGCCGAGCGCGACGCGGATGCCGATCTCGCGCCACCGCTGCGCGACCGTGCAGGCCATCACACCATAGACGCCAATCGAGGCGAGAAGAATCGCGACGGCCGACAGACTGCCCATCAACAATGCGACGAAGCGCGCCGGCTGTGTCCACCGCCGCAGCGTCTCCTCCATCGTCATCATGTCCTCGACTGGCAGTTCGGGATCGGCGCGCCGGACCGCGGCGCGGATCTCGGGGCCCAGGCTTTCGAGTGGGGATGACGAACTACCGCTCACATACAACGCCACCGCCCCGCGCTCGTCGAACGACAACGGAACATACGCAGTGGCCATGTGACGGGCCTGCCCGTACGGACTTCCGCCTTCGTTCGCAACGACACCAATCACCTCGAGCGGAGCGGCTTCACGGCCGAAACGGATCCTCGACCCGAGCGGGCTGCGCCCTGGCCAGAATCGATCGGACATCTCTCGATTGACGATGACGACGGCGGTATCGAGGGCGGTGAAGCCCCTGCCCTGCATCAGAGGGACGCCGAGAGTGGAGAAGTAACCCGGCGTGACCGCTTGATAGAAGCCTGGCGACAGACCGGGCGCTACCTCCCCTGCGCCCTCGACGACGACGCGGCGCGCTTCTCCGCCGAAGCCGGCAAAGAAGACCGTCCGCGCGAACGCCGCCCGGGCCGACGGGATCCGGGACAACGACTCGAGAACGGCCTCCGTAAAGCTGCGTCTCGCAGCCGGCGTGTCGTAGTGCGCCGACGTGAGGCTGAGATCGGCCACGACGACCCGCGACGTGTCGTAACCCGGGTCGAAGACGTAGATACGCGCGACGGTCTTGATCATCAGCCCGGCCCCGGCGAGCAGCACGAGCGCAAGCGTCACCTGCAAGACAACGAGAGCGCTGCGAAGGCCGCCGCTCCGGCCCGCCGACGCGTTCGAGCCTTCCTGGAGCGTGGCCTGCACGTCGCGCCTGGACGCCTGGAAGGCCGGTCCGAGACCGCAGATGAGCGCAGCAGTCGTCGTGATCACGACGCAGAAGAGCGGAACGTGCCAGTCGATGCCGAACTGGATCCAGTACGGCACGTCGGCCTGAAACGCGGCGACGAGCCAGCGCGAGCCGGCCACGGCGAGCGCCATGCCGAGCACGCCGCCGGCGCCGGCGAACATGAGGCTCTCGGTGAGCACCAGTCGCAGGATGCGTCGCCTGCTCGCTCCGAGCGCAAGCCGCACGGCAATTTCGCGGCGGCGCTCCACCGCGCGGACGAGGAGCAGGTTCGCGACATTCGCGCAGGCGATCAGCAGCACAAATCCGACCGCGGCAAGAAAAACCAGTGAAGCAACGGCCGTCTCACCGGTCATGTCCGCGCGGAGCGACGTGACCTGCGCCGTCCAGCGCGCATTGGTCGCGGGGTTCGCGGCAGCCTGCGCTGTCGCGAGCGCCCGCATCTCTGCGCCGGCGCGCTGACTATTGGAGCCAGGCGCAAGGCGTGCGACAACCGTGAGCGACCGGTCGGTGCGTGGCCAGGTGGCGGCAGAAGGGCCGAGCGGCAGCCAGAGCTGCGCGAACTCCGGCCATCTGAAGCCCCGTGGCATGACGCCGATGATGATGTGCGCCTTCCCGTCGATCTTGAGCGTCTCACCGACGACATCGCTGCGGGAGCCAAATCCGTTGCGCCACAATAAATCGCTGATGAGCACGACCGATGCCGCCGTCGGCTTCTCGTCGTCCGGATCAATCCCGCGTCCCAGGACCGGGTACACGCCCAGCATCGGAAACAACTCCGCTGACACGACCGCCCCGCCTGCACGCGCGGGCTCGCCAGTGCCCGAAACGGCGTACGACTCCTCTCTGTAGGCGCCCATCGCCGAGAACGATCGGGCCCGCTCCCGCCAGTCCATGAAGCCCGGATAGGACGTGCCGACGCCGCACCCTGCGCACAATTCGGTCGCGCTCCACTCGCTGACATCCACCAGCGTTTTCTCGTCAGCGACCGGAAGCGGGCGGAACTGGATGGCGTTGACGAAGCTGAACACTGCGGTGTTGGCGCCAATCCCGAGTGTGAGCGAGCCGACGATCATGGCTGCCATCACCGGCGCCCGGCGGCAGAGACGGACGGCCTGCCGTAGGTCGTGCCAGAGGTCAGTCATGGGGCCAAAGACGATCCGACCCGCGGATCGTTAACAGCACTTGCCCTACAATGGACCTCTCCACGAACGGAACCGGCTCGTGCGTCGTCTACTCGCCTCATAGGTGTCGTATGCGCATGAAATACGCTGTCATTTGTGTAACGCTCGGCTGGATTGCGGCCGCGAGTAGCGTCGCGACCGAGGGGCAGTATTCGTCCCGGCGCCCGGCCGACAAGAACGCCCCGACGTTCACCAAAGACGTCGCCCCGATCATTTTCAAGAACTGTGCGGGCTGCCATCGACCGGGCGAAATCGCCCCGATGTCGCTCCTGACCTATGAGGACGCCCGGCCGTGGGCCAAGGCGATCCGGGACGAAGTGAGCGAGCACAACATGCCGCCCTGGCACACCGACGCGCCGGCGGGGACCTTCCACAACGAACGGCTGCTCAGTGACGCCGATCGCGCCACGCTCGTGGCGTGGGCCAACGGTGGCGCGCCGAAGGGGGACCCCGCGCTGATGCCCCCGACGCCTGCCTTCTCCGAAGGCTGGGCCGCCGGCAAGCCGGACGCCGTCTTCGAGATGCAGGAAGACTACAAGCTGCCCGCCGACGGCACGATCGAATATCAGTACTTCTACGTTCCGACCAGTTTCACGGAACCGAAGTGGGTGAAGTCGATCGAGATCCGCCCGGGCAATCGCGAGGTCGTCCACCACGTCCTCCTTTACTACCGCGCGAAGCCTGACATGCCGCGCGCACCCGTGCTGCGTCCAAACGCCGACAACTCGAAGACGCCCGAGCGCGACGCGCCACCAACACAGCGCCGTCGCACGGACCTGAAGGAGATGCCGCAGCGACTGGTCGCCTCCTACGCGCCGGGCACCAACGTGCAGGTCGCGCCACAGGGCACGGCATTTCGCCTCGAGCCGGGCGGCATCTTCGAGCTGCAGATGCACTACACCACGAACGGCGAGGCGACCACCGATCGCACCAAGGTGGGTCTGATCTTTTCGAACGAACCCTCGCCTCGCGAGGTCCGCGCCGGCCAGTTCATCAACGGCGTCTTCGTGCTGCCGGCCGGGGAGAAGGATGTCGCGGTGACGACCGACGTCGAGTTCCTCCAGGACACGACCGTCTGGGCGCTGCTGCCACACACGCATCTGCGGGGCAAGAAGTGGGAATACAAGCTGGTACTGCCAACCGGTGAGAGCAAATCGATCCTCTCGGTGCCGCGCTACGACTTCAACTGGCAGACCTATTACATGTTCAAGGAGCCGCTCAGCGTGCCCAAGGGCGCGAAGATTATCTCCACCGCCTGGTACGACAACTCGGCTGCGAACAAGTCGAACCCCGATCCCAAGGTGGACGTGAAATGGGGCGATCAGACCTGGGAGGAAATGCAGTACACCGGGATCCTGTTCAGCCCGGTCCAGGCACCGACGCAAACGGCGGGTCCGGCGAAGAATCAGTGATCGATCGCGCGGGCGGTCGGGCAGCGTGGTGGCTGGCGATGTCATTCGTCGTGCTGCTCGCGCCGCCGGGTGCTGCTCACGACCCGCCGCGGACAACGGTCACCTGGGTCGGCGACATCGCCCGGCTCGTGCAGTCGCGCTGCACCCGGTGCCACTCCCCCGAGGGCAAGGGCCCGATGTCGCTGGTGACCTATGAAGACGCGCGCCCGTGGGCGAAAGCGATGCGCGAGGAGGTAGTCGCGCGCCGGATGCCCAAGTGGCACGCCGCGCGCGGCTACGGTGAGTTCGCCAACGATCCCACGCTGTCCCCCTTCGACATCGCGCTCATCGTCGCGTGGGTCGACGGCGGCGCGGTGCGCGGAGATCCCTCGAAAGCACCGCCGCCGGCGGTGCCCGCCACACCGGTCGAGCCGCGTTCCTCCAAGGCCCGAACGATCACTCTGCCGTGTGGAGAGCGGCCGTTGCCGGCGGGACGGCTGCTGGCCATCACGCCGACGCTCGCCGAAGGCGCATCCGCGGGGTTCAGCGTCATCCTGCCCGATGGCCGTCAGGAGATCGTTGCCTGGATCCGGAACTACGAAGCCGAGTTCGCGGAAACCTATTGGCTGGAATCCCCAATCGTCGTTCCGCGCGGCAGTCGCCTGCGGGTCGAGGGCGCGTCAGAGTGCCGGGTGGAATTGAAGATCGGCGGTTCGATCGGCAGGGCCTGAAGGCCCTGCCTCTCCGATCACGATCCAATCCGTACGACGAATGGCACGGCGCTCACCTTGCCGCGCCGCTGTATCTGGACCCACAACTTATAGATTCCCGCCTCCGGGAACTCGATATCGAACGCGAGTTCCGGTCCGGACCCCAGCGCGTCCGGGTGGCCATGAATCGAATGTGTGAGGTCCGGCGAGACCACGAGGAGATGCCCCACCGACCCGAGGTACGGCTCGAGATCCGTGACCGGTGCCCCGGCCTCGTCGGTCAGTCGGAAGCGCACGATGGCAGCGGGTCGCCCGCGCGCGGGCTCGATCTTCATCTGCACCCGCATGCCATCGGCAACCTTTTCGCCGACATCCTCATGAAGCGCGACGCTGTCGAACGGTGATGCCCGATGACCCGGCGTGACGAACGCGCGATGCACCATCTGGGGATATCCGCCACCCGGCAGGAAGTCCGCGATCAGCATGTAAGCGCCCGGTGACAGGTTTACCGACAACTCGAATCCATCCACCGTCCGCTGCGGATGCTCGTGCGCGAAATAGCGAAGATCGCGGCCGATGATGAACAGGTGCAGGAGGCGCTCGTGTGTCTCCGCGAACATCTGCACGTCGTCGCGCGAGTCGGGATCGCGGATGCGCAACTTCAGTGCCTGTATCCCGCCGTGCCGCGCCGGCACCTGAGTGACCGCCACGCGATACTGCCCTGCCCGCGGCGGGGTCATCGGCACCAGGGCCATCGAGCAGATCGGGCACGCTTGTGGCCCCGGCGATCGCACATGCGGGTGCATCGGGCACCAGAACCGGTCGGGACGCTCGGTATCGGTTGTCAGCTCGATCAGGAGTTGACCGGCGCGGTAGAACACCGACTCGCCAGTTCGGCGTGTCGGCTCGATCCCCGCCACCCGCAGGACCTGTTCGATCGCCTTCACGTTCTCCGCTGCGAACGCTACATGATCGAGATCGTCGGAAAGCGAGGCCGCAAGCAGTCGCTCTTCAACCCCGGGGCGTACGTTGATGCCGTGTGCCTCGAGCCAGCGCACCGCCGACGGGACTGCAATGCGCGGCGGCACCAAGGGCCGCGCGTCGGGCTCGCCGGAACGGTCGAACAGCACGTAGACGTCATCGAGGCGCACGCCGGTCCCGAGCCCCGGCGCGATGGCCCGGGTGCCACCGACCGCACGGACCGCCTCCGACATCGAACCGCCGGGATCGTCGCTCTGGAAGTGCAGGTGATGGAATCGAACAGATGGCTGGCCGCGGCCTGGTTGCGGGATGGCGGGCAGGAGGGCCGCCAGGAGAGCTACGGTCGGGATCCGGTAGACCTGGGTCCGATAGATCGGACGACCGGATCCCGGTCTCATGAACCAGGTACCGGCGGCGAGAGCACAGCCTGACTCCGGACCGGCAACAGGTCCTCCCACCCGGTTTCGCGAAGATCATCGCGCTCGTAGAGGCGCAGCACGGCGTCCACAATCCGCGCATCGAAATGCGTGCCGGCCTTTTCACGGAGCATCGCGAGCGCCTCTTCGGTCGACGATGCGGCGCGATACGGACGGGTCGAGGTCATCGCATCGAAGAAATCCGCGACGCCGAGCAGCCGGCCGAGCAGCGGAATCTGCTCGCCGCGCAGCCCTTCGGGATAGCCGCTGCCGTCCCACCGCTCGTGGTGATACTGCACGCCCGGCAGCACCGCGGTCACCGCGGGACTCTGGATATTGGAGATGATGCGCGCGCCATGAAGCGCGTGCTTCTTCATCTCCTCGTACTCCGCCTCGGTCAGCCGGCCAGGCTTGTTGAGGATGGAGTCGGGCACCGCGATCTTGCCGACGTCGTGCAGCAAGGCCGAAAGCTCCGCGGTCTGCTGTTCGTCAGCCGTGAGCCCGATCTCGAGGGCAATTCGCCGCGCCAGCGTCGCCACCCGCTCGGAATGGCGGTGCGTGTAGCCGTCCTTCGCGTCGATCGTGGCCGCGATTGCCCGGATGGTATCGAGCAGCAACCGTTCGATTTCACCCATCAGCCTGACGCGGTGGAGAGCGACGCCCGCCTGGTTGCCGAGCGCCGCCATCAGCTCGAGATCGGCCTCGCTGAATCGTCCCGCCGCGCTCAGGCTGTCAACATACAGTGCACCGAAAATCGCGTCCGACGTGCGCAGCGGGACGCACATCACTGATCGCACCTGCTGACCCAGCACGCTCCGCCCGCCGCTGAACCGTTCGTCGTTGATGGCGTCGAACGCGAATGTCGACACGCCCTTTTCGATGACCGAGGTGACCAGCGTCCGGCTCACGACGAATGGCGAGGGTCCGGGAACACGTTCGCGCGCGGCTGCAACTTCCGGGCTCCCGTCGCCGTCGCGACGCCGCAGAACGAACGCGGCGCGATCCCCGCCGGTGACTTCGAGAATCGTGCCGAGCGTGGCGTCGGCGAGGCCGGGGAGATCGCGCGCGGTTGCGAGCACTTCCGAAACCCGGTGCAGGAAAGACAGGTGACGCTGCGCGCGTTCGAGCAGGTTGAGCTCGGGGGCGCCGGTATCGGAATGGCTCGACGCGTCCGAGAGCCAGTCGAACCGCGTCGGCTCGAACCGCTTGCTGATGACCGGCTCCAGCGTGATGTCCGCGCTGCTCCCGATCATCGAAGCCACATCGCTACTGCCCGAGCGGCTGACCACGCGCGTCTCGCCGTGTCCGACCACATCGAAGGCAACCGAGCCGGCGCGGATCGTATCGCCCGGTGCAGCCGAGCAGGTATGGATCAACCGCTCGTTGACGAACGTGCCGTTCGCGGAATCGAGGTCGGTGACGAACAGCGTCTGGCCTCGCGCCTCGACGGTGAAGTGACGGCGCGACACCGCTTGATCGGTCAGCACGATCTCACATTCGTTCAGCCGACCGATTGTCAGACATTCGCCCTCGGCCACGGCATACCGCTGTTCGGTGCCGGTGACGACCAGTTCGAGCGGCCCCTGCATGACAGAATTATGTATGCAGACGCGCCGGATCGCGATCAGCCTGTCGTTCGTCTTCGTCCTGGCCCTCGCCGGCGCTCCGGGGGCCCAGACCCGCTGGCTCGAAGCCTATCGCGAGCCGGCCCGCCGGATCATCGACGAATCGCGCTCCTCGACGTTTGCGTGGGATCGGCTCGCCGAACTCGGAGACACGTTCGGAAACCGGCTCAGCGGTTCGGAGAACCTCGACGCGGCCATCAAATGGGCGGCCGAACAGATGCGGCAGGACGGCCTGGAGCACGTCCGCCTGGATCCGGTGAAGGTCCCCCACTGGGTCCGCGGCGCCGAAAGCCTCGAAATCACCGCTCCCGGCCGCCATCCGGTGGCGATGCTCGGTCTCGGCAACAGCATCGGAACGCCGCCCGACGGCCTGCAGGCCGACCTTCTGATCGTGCGCAATTTTCAGGAGCTCGATGCCGCCGGGGACCGCCCCAAGGGTCGAATCGTGCTCTTCAACGTCCCGTTCACGACCTACGGCGAGACGGTTGTGTACCGCAGTGACGGCCCCTCGCGCGCCGCGGCCATGGGTGCCGTCGCTGCGCTGGTCCGCTCCGTCGGCCCGCCGGGCCTGCGAACGCCGCATACAGGCGCGCTTCGCTACGCCGACGGCCAGCTCCAGATTCCGGCCGCGGCGGTCTCCGCCGAGGATGCTGACCGCCTGCAGCGAATGCACAACCGCGGGACACGGATTCGGCTCCGGCTGCGGATGGAGGCGAAGTTCCTCCCCGACGCCGACTCATTCAACGTGATCGGAGAAATTCGCGGACGCGAGCTCCCGGACGAGGTCGTCGTCGTGAGCGGCCACTTCGATTCCTGGGACGTGGGGACCGGCGCCACGGACGACGGCGGCGGATGTGTCGTGAGCTGGGAGGCGTTGCGCCTCATGAAGAAGCTGGGACTCAGACCCCGGCGCACGGTCCGCGTCGTTCTGTTCACCAATGAGGAAAACGGACTGCGCGGGGGTCTCGACTACCGTGAGCGGTATCGCCACCAGCTGGCCAACCACGTCCTGATGTTCGAGTCGGACAGCGGCGTGTTCAAGCCGACAGGTTTTGGATTCTCGGGCTCCGATGCCGCCCGCAAGACCATCCAGGAGATCGCGTCACTCCTGCACGACCTCGGCACCGATACGATCACCGCCGGCGGCGAGGAAGCGGACATCGGTCCGAGCGTGCAGGCCGCCAGTATCCCGGCGTTGTCGCTCAACGTGGACGGCAACTACTTTCGCATTCACCACACACAGGCCGACACCGTCGACAAGATCGATCCGCGCGACATGTCGACCGCCGCGGCGGCGATTGGCGTGATGGCTTATGTGGTGGCGGATATGCCGCACAGACTGAAATGAGTCGCGGTTCGCGGTTCGCGGTTCGCGGTTCGCGGTTCGCGGATTCGCGAGTTCGGAGCCGGTGGGTCTCAGAGGCAACTAGCCGCTCGACTTTAGCCTGTTGCGTCTGAGTACAATCGGCTTCACGAACCCGCGAACCTGCGAACCGCGAACCGCGACTCACTTGAGCGTATAGACCAGATAATCCCCCCTCTTCAGATCCTCCCCGCCCGGGGCGGCAGTGTCCAAGTCCGCGACCGGCAGCATCGAAACGATCGTGACCCGCAGGCCCGGGAGGCGGCGTCGGGTGCGTTCGGCGGTGCCGGCACCGAAATCGGCGTGGAAGGAGCCGGTGAAATGCACGACGGGTCCTGCCTTGCCGGTCCGGGCCGTGACCGCCCGGGCCACCGATTCCGCCATCGTCTCGTCCTTGGCGCACTGCGACCAGTAATAGCGATCGGTGCTCGCGCGCTGCTCCGCGGGTGGCGGCGCCGGTGCGGTCCCGGCGCTCTTGCCATCGGCGGGCGAGTGGTCGGTCATCGCTTCGGCGAACCGCGCGAAGTAGGCATCGTGCGGGCATTCGAGCTGCGCGGCCATCATCGCCCGATCCGCCGCCGGGAGTTGTTCGATCGCCGGTTGACCCGACCTGGCGAGCGCTGAGGCGATCCGGCGCGGCAGGTTCGCCGCGATGACTGCCCAGCCCTCGCTTTTCGCCATCTCGATCAGCGGGCGATAGTCAGTGGCGTACCGCGGCCACGGCCGGCTCTCCTGCAGGAACTGCGGTTCGCCCATCGATCCGGCCAGATACCTGTCCACCGCGCCCTGCACGTCGCGCTCGAACATCTCGAGCGAGACCGTCGGCGCGACCTTCCTGCGCAGCAGTCCGGCCAGCAGCGCCTCTTCCAGGCGGTGCGTCCGTGGATCGTTGTGCTGCTCACCGACGAACACCACGTCGGCGCGCGCCAGATCGGCCAGCATGCTTTCGAAGTCGGTGAACGCGCTGCGGCGTGTGTCGTACACGCGCTGGGGGACGTACTCCGGCGGCGGGAGCACACCGGCCGCCGCCTGCGCCACGATGGTCACGACGAGCATCAGGTAGGTCATCAGCCGGCTTTCAAGGCTTCGCCGTTCCGGGCTCCGCGGGTGGCGGATTCTCGGTATAGCGTTCGTGGAGATGGACCGGCCGGCTGGCCTTGCGCAGCCGCAGATTGATCATTTCGACGAACACCGAGAAACCCATCGCGAAGTAGATGTATCCCTTCGGGATGTGGTGATCGAATCCCTCGAGGATCAGCGACATGCCGATCAGGAGAAGGAAGCTGAGCGCAAGCATCTTCACCGTCGGGTGCTTGTGGACGAAAGCGCTGATCGTCTCGGCCGACGCCATCATGATGCCGACGGCGATCATCACCGCCGCGATCATCACCCAGAGCTCGTCGACCATTCCTACGGCGGTGATCACCGAGTCGAGCGAGAACACGATATCGAGCAGCATGATCTGAACAATCACGCTGGTAAAGGACGCCGGGACCTTCGCCGAGCCGTGGCCCTCCTCGCCCTCGAGCTTGTCGTGGATCTCGTAAGTGCTCTTGCCCAGCAGGAAGAGACCGCCGCCAATCAGGATCAGGTCGCGGCCCGAGATCTCCTGCCCGATCGTGAACAGAGGCTGGGTCAGCCTGATGATCCAGGCGAGCGAAAACAGCAGCAGGACGCGGGTGATCATCGCTCCCAGCAGTCCCAGCCGCCGCGCCTTCGGTTGCTGATCGGGCGGCAGCTTCCCCGACAGGATCGAGATGAAGATGACGTTGTCGACGCCAAGCACGATCTCGAGGAAGGTCAGCGTCGCCAGTGCAATCCAGATCTGGGGGTCCGTCAGCCAGTCCATGCTTGCTCCAAGGTTCAAAGGTTCCGGGTGCCAGGGTTCCCGGTTCGGTTCGGGGTTCCAGGTTCGGTTCGGGGTTCAGGGTTCAGGGTTCAGGCCGCTCAGACACCGTAGCGCTCTGGATCCCACACCAGTCCGAGCTCGGTCGGCGGCGCCATGTACCCGATCAGCGCTGACGCGGCGACGATGGCGGGGCTTGCGAGATAGCCTTCGCCGCCAACGCCCATCCGATTCTGCCAGTTGCGGTTGAAGGACGTAATGGCCCGTTGCCCCGGGGATAGCGCATCGGGCCCCTGACCGAAGCAGGGGCCGCACCACGACTCTCGAATTTTTCCGCCGGCCGAGCGGAACACGTCCGCGATCGACTCGCCGGCCAGACGGGGCTCGGTGGCTTCAATCTGACGGGCGACGCCGCCGGACCCCGGAAAGATCGCCAGCTCGCGCTCGACCGTTCGTGCACCCCGGTCACGTGCGGCACGCATCACCAGCGCAGCCTGCAGCAGGTCGTCGTAGCTGCCATTCGTGCAGGAACCGATCATGGCCTTGTCGAACGTGATCCGTTCCCGCGCGACCTCGTCAGCGGGAAACGCGTTTCCGGGGCTGAACGGCTTCGCAATCATGGGCCGGACTGCTGTCAGATCGATCGTTTCGTCAATCGCGTACACCGCATCCGCCCCCGGTGAGAGCGGCGGATACGGCAGCGACGGCACGCCTTTCTGGCGGTACCACGCAGACGTCGTTTCGTCAGCGGCGAAGATGCCGTTCAGGGCCTCGGCTTCCGCCATCATGTTCGCGATGGTGTTGCGATAGACCATCGGCAGCTGGCGATCGGCGTCGACCAGCTCGACCGACATGCCCTGCGACTGTTTCGCGCCCCACCGGCGCAGCAGCTCGAGGACGATGTCCTTGCCGCCGACCCAGGGTTGCAGGCGTCCGCGAAAAATTACCCGGCGCTGTTCGGCGAGCGTGAAGAAGATGTACCCGGTCGACCATCCGAAGCCCAGGGTCGTGGACCCTACGCCGATCCCGACTGCGCCGTAGGCGCCGTAGGCGCGGCTGTGAGAATCGGCGCCCGGGACGAACTGGCCGGGCATGATCAGGCCCTGTTCCGGAAAATAGAAATGAAAGATGCCGTCCCCGGGCGTTGCGTAATACGGCCGCTCGAGATGATGCATCCGCGCGAACTCCCGTCCGATGCTCGTCTGCTTCTCGTCGGCCTCGACACCCGTGAAAACGAAATGATCGTTGGCAATCGCCGCCTGTCGAGGATCGATGGTGTTCCCGCCGGTGATCTGGTTGAAGGTGTGAATCGCAAAGGGCGCGGTCCCGTCGGACGCAGGCAGGAGATCGGCGTAGACGCGCAGCGTGAGACCGGGCCGGAACTCCGATACGGGCGTGTCCTTGTCGACGCGGTGCGCCCAGACGATCTGCTCCGTCGTGGTCATCCGGCGCGCAATGTCCGGGGGCGCCCAGTCGAGCGCCGGCGGTGTCGTGACGGATCGCTTGAACTCGCGCCTGCCCACACCCAAGATGCCGCCGCTCCTGCGGATCTCTTCCTCCTTGGCGGACAGCGGCACCGGCGTATACGTCGTCTGGCGAGTTTCGTTGCGCAGCTGACGGGTCTCCGGGTCGAAGCTGAATTCGTCGCCGTCCCGCGCGTCGGCGACCGCTTCGGGACTCTGCACCACGTGCAATCCGAGGTTGAATGCGTTGCGGCGGAAGATGTCGCCCATGTTCGCGCCGCAGACGATTACGAGCTCGAGCCCCGCCTCTTCGGCCACGCCTTTCAGCCCGGCCGGACTCATCTCCCGCGATGATCCGATCGCGAACCGATCGCCGGCGATGACGAACGTTTCGCCGCGGTGCACGCGGGCCCTGAAATCCGGCATCAGATAGCGGAACGAGCCCGCCTTCCATCGCTCATCGAGGCTGTCGAGGCTTTCAGAGACGCAGTCGGCGGCCGGCGTGATCTGATCGGTATCGATGGCGTCGAGCTTTCTTGCGAGACGGGTGCCGGGGAGGCTCAGGGGATCCCAGAAGATCAGCGCCTTGCCGGTGACCCTTCGCGCCGGGCGCGGACGTCCGCCGCCGGTACCGTCGGGGGGCTCGGGCAGAGCGTCCGCGGTAACGCCGGGCTTCAATCGAGCGGGCTGGATCGTGTGCATCCAGTCTTCAATGCTAGCGCAGCTGGTCTCGCCCTTCGTCCCCGCCTGGAGCAGGCGTGAAGCCGGTGCAGGCGAGGACCGGCAGGGCCGGATAACGCGCGAACCGTGAATCCACGAACGACAGCCGGCACAAATAGAACGTCGAGCCTCGCGCGCTGGTGACGCGCTGCACGTGTTCACAGTCCCCGCAGAGCCCGGGATCGGGGCCGCGGACTTGCCGATCCGGATCGCGATCGTTCATCATGGTTCCATGTTCTCTTCGGAACCCGAGACAGGCGGCGCGCGGGTCGACCTGTTCTCATCGGAGGCCATCACCCGCGGCGTGCGCGTGTTCGTACAGGCGGAATATGCGCCGGAGCGGTCCCGCCCGGCCCAGGACGAGTGGTTCTTCCTCTACACGGTGAAAATCTCCAACGAAGGCTCCGAGCCGGTGCAGCTGGTCACCCGGCACTGGCTGATCACCGACGGGACGGGCCGCGTCGAAGAAGTCCGCGGTCCGGGTGTCGTAGGGCAACAACCTACGCTCAAGCCGGGCGAGTCGTTCGAATACACGTCAGGTTGTCCCCTGCCGACCCGTTTCGGCGTGATGGAGGGCACCTACCAGATGGTGTCGGAAAGCGGAGAGCTCTTCGACGCCCGGATTGCGCCCTTCGTGCTGAGCGAGCCCTATACGGTGCACTGACTGGCGACTCGTGATCAGCGACTGAACGAGACATCGAGCTTCAAACTCTCCTCCAGCAGACGCAGGTACTCTGGCCTCGGAATCTCTATGGCGCCGAACTGCTGCAGGTGGGCGGTCACCCATTGAGTGTCGAGCAGGATGAAGCCGCGCGAGCGCAGGCGGTCGACGAGCGCGACCAGCGCCACCTTCGACGCGTCCGTGGCCCGGTGGAACATCGACTCGCCGAAAAAGGCGCCACCGAGCGCCACGCCATAAAGTCCCCCGACCAAGGCGCCTTCCTGTCGCACCTCGACGGAGTGCGCGAACCCCT